>Ga0256868_10001015_pt1 | contig 15810 bp, 12 predicted proteins | sample RVTome_13_FD_187341 | JGI IMG/M metagenome (GOLD analysis project Ga0256868, IMG submission 187341) | Soil microbial communities from uranium-contaminated site in the Upper Colorado River Basin, Wyoming, United States - RVT92D227 HiSeq ...
CCATCACTTATCACTACCATTTTTTTAAGATGGTTTTTGACTCTGGAGAGGAGCTAAGACCATGATAAAATTTCTTCCTTCAAATTTGGGAGCCTGCTCAACCTTTCCCCACTCCTTTGCTTCCTCAGTAACCCTGCCCAGCATGTTCCTTCCGAGGTCTGGGTGGGCTAACTCCCTTCCTCTAAAAACAATTGTCACCTTGGTCTTATTTCCCTCCTTTAAAAATCGTTCAATATGACGAAGCTTAAATTGGAAATCATGTTCCTCCGTCTTTGGCCTCATTTTCACTTCTTTGAGATGGACAACGGCTTGCTTCTTTTTTGCCTCATGCGCCTTCTTACTCTGTTGATATTTGAACTTCCCATAGTCCATGATACGGCAGACAGGCGGTTCCGATTTCGGAGAAACTTCTACCAGATCTAACTCATAATTGGTAGCCAAACGAAGTGCCTCGAATACTGGTAAAATTCCCAATTGCTTCCCTTCGGGGTCAATGACCCTCACTTCCTTTGCTCGAATTTCTCGATTAATTCGAACATCTCTAGCGATAGACATCACCTCCTTTTTTTCGAGGGTGGAGAGTAGAAAGTGGCCGGTCGGCAAATCCACTTTCCACCTTCCACATTCCACTCTCTAAATTGATGGATATTCGGATCCGATTTGTTTGACGAAATCTTCAACAGGCATTGATTTCAATGTTTCGCCACTCCGTTTGCGAGGAGAAATGGTCCCCTCTTTTACTTCCCGGTCTCCAGTCACCAACATATAAGGAATCTTCTGAATCTGGGCTTCTCGAATCTTAAACCCCAACTTTTCGTTACGGAAATCCTTCTCAACTCGCACTTCCTTTTGAATCAATTGATGGTAAACACCTTCTGCATAAGGAATCTGCTTATCCGTCACCGTCATTAGAACGGCCTGGGTAGGAGCAAGCCAAACAGGAAATGCCCCAGCATAGTGCTCAATCAATACCCCGATAAACCTCTCCATCGCTCCGAGGATGACGCGGTGAAGCATGACCGGTCTGTGCCGCTCCCCATCACTCCCCACATAAGTCAGGTCAAATCTTTCGGGCATGGCAAAATCCACTTGAATCGTCGCACATTGCCACCTCCGATTGAGTGCATCTTTCAGCTTGACATCAATCTTCGGACCATAAAACGCTCCTTCCCCTTCATTGACATCGTAAGGAAGGTTTTTCATCTTGAGAGCCTGAAGCAGAGCTTCGGTCGCCCTTTCCCAATCCTCATCCGCACCGATTGACTTTTCTGGTCGGGTGCTGAGTTCCACCTCATATTCGAAATCGAAGATTTTCATCACATCATCAACAAATTCGATGATTGCGCAAATCTCATCGTTCAATTGATCCGGTCGGCAGAGGATATGGGCATCGTCCTGAGTGAACCCCCTCACTCGAAACAGACCATGGAGTTCCCCAGATTTTTCATGCCGATAGACCGTCCCCAATTCGAAATACCGGATGGGGAGATCTCGATAACTTCGAATCTGAGATTTGTAGATGAGCATATGGGCAAGACAATTCATCGGCTTAATGCCATACTCCGCATCCTCCACTTTTGTGAAGTACATCTTATCCCGATAGTTTTCGAGATGGCCAGACTGTTTCCAAAGTTCGAGACGGAGAAGCTGTGGACCGATGACAATCTGATATCCTCGCTTCAGATGTTCTCTCTTCTCAAAATCCTCTAAGATCGTACGGAGCATGGCGCCTTTGGGGTGGTAGATCACCAGACCTGGACCTGCTTCTTCGCTAAGGCTGAAAAGATCAAGCTCCCTTCCCAGCTTTCGGTGATCTCGTTTGCGAGCCTCCTCAAGCATATGGAGAAATTCCTCCAATGCCTGTGGGGCTGGAAATGCGGTTCCATAAATCCTTTGGAGAACTCGATTCCGAGCATCACCTCTCCAATAAGTTCCCGATACATTTAAGAGCCTGAAGGCTTTGATCCTTCCTGTTGAAGGGATATGGGGTCCTTCACAGAGGTCTAGGAAACTCCCCTGGTGATAAAGGGAGACATGATCCGGAAGTTCTTCCAGGTGTTCAACTTTATAGGTTTCACCTATCTCCTGAAATTTTTTAACGGCCTCCTCTTTTGAAACCTCCCTCCGAATAAAAGGCTCATCCTTCGCAACAATGTCAGCCATCCTTTTTTCAATCATTTCAAGATCTTGAGTTGTAAAAGTTCGATCATAATCGAAATCATAATAAAAACCGTTCTCAGTATATGGACCAAAGGTGAGTTTAACGTTTGGGAAGAGTTCCTTTACTGCCTGAGCCATGACATGAGATGCAGAATGGCGTAATATCTCCAATCCTTTTTTCGAATGAATGGAAATGAATGAAATCGCAGCATCTTTTTCCACTGTCCTACTGAGGTCAAAGAGCGCCCCATCCACTTGTGCTGCCACAGCCTCTTTACCCCACTGGTCAGCCAACTCTTGGAGTTTCGTACCTTTAGGAAGCGGCCTTTTCACACCATCGGGCATTGTAATGATTACCTGCTCTCCCATTCCTACCATTGCATCACTTAAATCGAAGTGGAAAAGGCATCATCCATAATAAATCTGAATGATGCCTCTCAAATTTGTTTTAATTAAAATGTATGTCTCTTCAATAACTTATGTTTCACTTTTTAATAAATTGGTTTCAATGGTAGGCACGTGGGGATTTGAACCCCAGACTTCTACCGCGTCAAGGTAGCGCTCTCCCCCTGAGCTACGTGCCTTCAGACCTCCTTTGCCCGCTGTCCGATACCCAGTAGGCAGACTTAAGAAAAGCGCTGTATGAATAACAGGTTTTTCGAATATTGTCAAGAAAATTGTTAAGTTACAACTCTATGCCCTGAATACTAATTCCCCTTTCCTATCATCCATGTCTGCAGTAATCGTACTGCCTTCTTTAAATTTGCCCTCCAATAGCTTCATAGCTAATTTATCCTGAATCTCCTTTTGAATCACTCGCTTAAGTGGTCGAGCCCCATAGGCAGGATCAAATCCTTCTTTGGCTAACCATTCCTTTGCTTTTTCAGACATTTTGAGTTGTATTCGCCTCTCTAAAAGACGTTGCTCCAGTTTCTTAACTTGAATCTCAACGATCGCTTTGATCTGTTCTAATCCAAGACTATGAAAGATAATCAACTCATCAATACGATTTAAAAATTCAGGTTTGAAGTGGGCTTTGACCGCATCCATGACTCGACGTCGCATCTCATCATAGTCTTTCTCACCTAAATCCATGATCCACTGGCTTCCGATATTGGAGGTCATGATGACTACCGAATTTTTAAAGTCTACGGTTCGACCGTGACCATCCGTGAGCCTCCCATCGTCTAAGATCTGCAAGAGGATGTTGAACATCTCTGGATGTGCCTTTTCAATCTCATCCATCAGGACAATGGAATAAGGTCTTCTTCGAACTGCCTCGGTGAGAAATCCACCCTCCTCGTATCCAACATAACCAGGCGGTGCGCCGATCAATCGGGCTACAGAATGTTTCTCCATGTATTCCGACATATCGATTCTTACCATGGCCTGCTCATCATCGAATAAAAACTCAGCCAGGGCTCGAGCCAACTCTGTCTTTCCCACACCGGTTGGTCCCATAAAGATGAAGGAACCGATGGGCCGATTGGGATCCTGCAATCCCGCCCTTGCCCTTCTCACTGCATTGGAGACGGCAAGTATCGCATCGTCCTGCCCCACGACCCTCTGTCTGAGCCTCTCTTCCATGTGGATCAGTTTTTCGACCTCACCTTCCAACATCTTTGAAACAGGGATGCCGGTCCATTTGGAGACGACTTCTGCAACATCTTCTTCATCCACTTCCTCTTTCAGCATCTTCTCATTTTTCTGTAGTTCTGTAAGTTTCTCGTCTTCTTTCTTCAATTCGCTTTCGAGTCTTGCCATCTCCCCATATTGCAACTCGGCCAACCTTGTATAATCTACCTCCCGCTCTGCTTCCTTCATCATCTGCTTGGTCTTTTCAATCTGCTCTTTAATCTGATGGATTCGAGAGATGGCTTTCTTCTCATTCTCCCATTTGATGGTTTTCTCTTTCACCTCATCTTTTAAATCAGCCAGTTCTTTTTCAAGTTTTTTCAATCTTTCGATAGAGGCCTTATCCTTCTCTTTCTTTAGCGCCTGACGTTCAATCTCTAATTGCATTACCTTCCGCTGTACTTCATCAATCTCCATAGGTACACTATCGATTTCAATTCTAAGCCTCGATGCCGCCTCATCCATCAAATCGACAGCTTTATCTGGAAGAAAACGGTCTGAAATATAACGGTGTGAAAGCATGGCTGCTGCGATGATGGCTGAGTCTTTAATTTTTACACCATGATGAACTTCATAACGCTCTTTCAAACCTCTCAAAATGGCAATGGTATCTTCGACTGTTGGCTGGCTGACATAAATCGGTTGAAATCGTCGCTCCAAAGCCGCATCCTTCTCCACATACTTCCTATATTCATTGAGTGTGGTAGCGCCGACACATCGTAATTCCCCTCGAGCCAGGGCTGGTTTCAACATATTGGAGGCATCAATGGCACCCTCTGCTGCACCCGCTCCCACCAAGGTATGGAGTTCATCAATAAAAAGAATGATATTGCCTGCCGCATTGGAAATCTCTTTCAAAACTGCTTTTAACCGTTCTTCAAACTCACCTCTGAATTTAGCACCGGCAATCAGGGCTCCCAAATCAAGGGCAACCAACTTTTTATTTTTCAATGTCTCAGGAACATCTCCCTTGACGATTCTCTGAGCCAAGCCTTCAACAATCGCCGTCTTACCAACTCCTGGTTCTCCGATCAACACAGGATTGTTCTTTGTCCTTCTTGAGAGAACCTGAATCACCCTTCTAATTTCATCATCTCTACCGATCACCGGATCCAGTTTTCCCTTCCTCGCTTCTTCAGTGAGATCCCTGCTGTAACGTTTTAAAGCCTGGTACTTCTCTTCTGGGTTCTGATCGGTCACACGATGAGGTCCCCGAATCTCTTGTAACACTCTGAAAATGACATCCTTGGTCACTCCGTTTCTCTGGAGGATTTGAAAGGCAGCTCCTTGTTTCTCATCTGCAATGGCAATGAGGAGATGCTCAGTGGACAGGTATTCATCCGTCAATCTTTCAGCCTCTTTCCAAGCCATGTTAAAAATTTCATTGAGCCGACTGGATAGATAAACCTGCCCCACCCCTTTACCTGTTACCTGAGGGATCCTGTTTAACTCGTTCTCCACCTGAGAAACGATTAAATCCGGATTAGACCCCAATTTTTGTAGGATCGGGATGACAATCCCCTCCTTCTGTCCCAGAAGGGCTAACAAAAGGTGTTCTACATCTATCTGTTGATGGTGCTTTCTTTCTGCAATGGATTTGGCTTCTTGCAAAGCCTCTTGAGCTTTCAGTGTGAATTTATCTATATTCATTTACTTTACTCCCCCTATTTCAAATTACCTTAAAAATAATCATCCACCGGTTATTTTGCAAATAAATTATTCCGAAATAATCTTATTGTTTACGCACACTTAGAAAATGGGAAATAAAGCTCCCCGCAGCAAGCTGCGGGGTAACTAAGCGCAATTGCGTCGAAGCCAAACCCGCCTTCGCACTAACGTGCTACGGCGCGGTTCGCCACGCCATTCATCCCTGCAGTAAACTGCAGAGTATTCTGGCGAAGGCGAACAAAAAAGGGCGGGGAAACCCGCCCTAAAAGAGTTGCTAAGTTGATTGACGAGTTAAAACTTGATCGACACTCCTCCGCCAATGGTCCAGTCTTTTCTTGTCTTTTCCATTTCATAGAGCCTGAGAGGTATCGTCGGTCCCGTTTGGGTTCCACCCCCATCTAAATTTAATTTCTGGTATCCCGCTCCAAGGAATGGCTCAAGGCTGAGCCGCTGAAACTTCACCGTGCCTCCAATCGAAGCTCCTATCCCCCAGTGAGAACCATCCACGGAGTTTTTATTGAGATGAGGATTACCCCCACCACTGGGAGTGGTATTAAGTTTATAATCTTCATCCACCCAGCCATAGAAAAAATTCAACCCCATTCTCAGGGCGACGAGAGGGGATAGCTCCTTCTCCCCTGATAACTTCAAGATCACTTGATGCTCGGTGTGGTCCGGATAGTTGGTGTGATCCCAAAAGAAAATAGTTCCTCCTGAGTTCTGAGTAATTGAAAAGTCGTTTTTATTCTGAATATAGCCATAGTAGATCCCTGCAGCAATCTTCGTCCCTTTGGGAAAACTTTTATTGACACCTCCGCCCGCCTCTAATTGAAAGATCTTCTCATTGTTTTTATAATTAAAGGGATCGCCGGCATAGAGGCCGGACCCTGTGGTTGAAAATCCTACTCCATTCCCATCCCTGGTCTTCTTCTGATACCCAATCTTCAAAAGGAAGGGGAGTGTGAGATCTTTACCTATTGGATACCGTAAAAAGAGATCACTGCCAATACTCCATCCCTTCGTATCACCATTCATCTTCCCGCCACGTAGGACGCTTGATTGCAGCCTTGTAAAATCATAATCATTGTCTCCGCTGAAGATGAAACCCCCGCGCACGGTAAAGGAGACCTTCGCGGGACCGATAGCACCCCCCATAGAGCCTTTGAAAAGGACCTCCCAGTATTGAGAATCAAAAGGGAAAATAAACGGGAAGAGATTCCGTTGTGGGTCCTCTTCACCAAATGGATTGTTCCACCAAAATCTACGAACTCCTCCACCCTGATCCCCATTGAAAAATATTCCGTTTTCTTCGCTCCGGTATGCCAACTGAACCTCACCCCCAAGTTTAAAACCACCCATTGGGAGACCGTATAGAAGTCTTAAAGCAAATTCGTCCAGATCACTTCGAAAGTTATATTGATGGAAATAAAGGGTTCCGCTTCTCCATTCATTCTCGCTTCCCCTGTAATCACTGTCCTTGGCCGCATACTTGAAAAACAAGCCCATCCTTCCCGGGCCTAATGGGAAGGCCGCACCTAAAAGAGCATCATGCTCTCGCTCCCTTCCCGAGCTCTTATGTGGCAAATCTAATGAGAGGACTCCTGCACTGTTGAACCTATCCAAAGTGTAATCCCAGTCCCCCACATCACGGAAAGTAAAACGATAATTACCGTAAAACTTTATCCCTTCTCCCTTGCCTATTCCTGCAGGATGGATGAGAAAATCGGACTCGTCCTCTACAAGGCCATATGGATCTCCCATCCCAGCCATTCTTCCCTGCCAGCCATAGGCAACTCCGCCAAAGGTAAAAACCAGAGAACATAGAATCAGAATGAACCAATGCCCCTTTTTCATAAGTCCCTCCTCCTTCAATTTCTTTAACAAATCCCCTTTGCCCCAACAGCCCCACCAAAATGAATATCTAAACATAAATTCTTTGTCAAGAATGTTTTCTTATGACTTCAAAACCTTTGCCAAACTGACAAATTCTGGAATCGTCAGGGTTTCTGGTCTTCTCCGAGGGTCTATCCCGATTTCCTCCATCTTCAACTCTATGGACTCGGGCAGGGTGAGTTCAGAATGCTTCAGCGCATTGGCCAATGTCTTTCTGCGGTAACCAAAACAGGCTTTCACTACTCTTTTGAACCACTCTTCATCATTCGTTTCGATCATGGGTCTTTCTTTCCAAACCATATGAACCACGGCTGATTCAACCTTTGGAGGTGGAAAGAAGGCAGAGGGCTTGATGAAGAAACGGATTGAGATGTTTAAAAACAATTGAATGAAGATTGATAATGGACCATAGTCCTTTCCCCCAGGGGGAGCTACCATTCTCTCCGCAACTTCCTTCTGAAGCATTAAGGTAAATGTAGAAAAAGCCTCTTTTGATTCTATGAAGTGAAAAAGAAGTGGTGTTGTGATCTGATAAGGCAGATTAGCCACCACTTTGATTGGATGTCCTTCTTTTTTAAGAAACTGGTTGAAGTCCACTTTTAAAATATCACCTTTGACCACCTCCACATTCGGATTGTCCCTCATCTTATTTTCTAGTATCACTACCAATTTTGAATCGATCTCAATGGCAATCACCCTTTTAACTTGGCTGGCAAGGGCAAGGGTCATCTCTCCAAGACCAGGACCAACTTCGAGAACCACATCATCTTTTTCAACCTGAGCAGTCCGGATGACTTTATTCAAGATATTTCTGTCAACAAGAAAATGTTGACCCAAGCCCTTTCTCGGGATCAACCCATACTCTTTGAGCTCTTGTTTAATCGAAACCATAGAATCACTTAGTAAACAACTTCTATAATCCCTTCCATCCTCCCTTTAGCAAAGGGAGGGGATAGATAAATCCCTCTTTTTTAAAGGGGGATGAAGGGGGATTACCTTTTTTCATCGGATGCAGTTAATTTACCTAAAGTGGCAAGTTTGAAAAAGCATTAAGCGATAACGGTGACCGAATCCCTCGCTTTAAATATTCATATCCAACCACACCCACCATAGCAGCATTGTCTGTGCAAAAGGAAGGAGAAGGAAGATAGACTTTCAATTTCTGTTCGAAGGCCTCCTCCTTCATCATCTGCCTAAGACGCTGATTGGCTGCCACCCCTCCTGAAAGAACGATTCTTTCCAATCCCTGGTGTTGAGCGGCTTGAACTGTTTTTTTCACCAATACCTCGACCACTGCTTCCTGAAAACTGGAGACAATATCCTTGATGAGATCATCTGGATAGCCACCTGGGGGTTCGGGATGAGCCTTTACATAATTGACGACAGCGGTCTTGAGTCCACTGAAACTAAAGTCAAACGAATTTTTCGAGAGAACCGGTCTGGGAAATCGAATCGCTTTGGGATTCCCTGTTTTTGAGAGTTCGTCAATAATTGGTCCTCCTGGATATCCCAGGCTTAAAAGTTTAGCCACTTTGTCAAAGGCTTCTCCTGCTGCGTCATCTCGTGTCTGTCCCAATCGCTTATATTTTCCAAATCCATCCATACAAAAAAGAGAGGTATGACCTCCAGAGACAACCAATCCAATGAAAGGGAATTTTGGAGGTTTCTGCTCGAGGAAAATGGCTGAAAGATGTGCCTCAATGTGATTGACTCCAATGAGAGGCAATCCTGTTGCAAAGGCTATGGACTTAGCAAAGGAGAGGCCAACCAAGAGGGAACCCACCAAACCCGGCCCCTGGGTCACGGCAATGCCATCAATTTCTTTTAACGAAACCTTGGCTGTCTCCAAGGCTTCTGTCACAATGGGCACGATGGATTCAATATGTTTTCTCGAGGCCAGTTCTGGGACAACTCCTCCGTATTTCTGATGGATGGGAACTTGAGAAGAAACTATATTGGAAAGTATCTCCCTTCCATCTAAAACGACGGCCGCCCCGGTATCATCACAAGAAGTCTCAATCGCCAAAACCCGCATCAATCTTCAGTGTCCCTTTCTAACCTTTTCAAATTGAAAAGATACCTCAAAAAACCAATAGATGCAAAAGAAAAGATAAGGGAAAACTAACGGTTCACGCCCTACAATCCTGGAGAGATATCGATACGATTGAGGATCTGAGCAACCGTACTCCCGGAACGCATTGCTGTTCAGGAAAGAAAAATACAGAACTCCGCCAAAAGGGCGAGATTTTCAGGTGTGATTTTCATAAAAAATATCAGTGGATGTGTTATTTCAAAAATAACAAAGGGTCTATAGCCTTGTTATTTTTTCGGATTTCAAAGTGGAGATGAGGTCCTGAGGCCCTTCCCGTCTGGCCCACCTTTCCGATGATTTGCCCCTTCTCCACCCATGTCCCCTCTTCCACAAGATTCACCTGATTGTGGGCATAAACGCTGACAAACTCTTCGGAATGGCGAAGGATGATTAGGTTCCCATATCCCTTGATGGTATTATTAGAATAGATAACTGTTCCGGGATTTGCAGCTCTAATCGGTGTTCCGAGTGGAGAGGAGATATCAATCCCCTGATGTCTTCTGCTTTCGGCCTCTTCAAAAACATCGTTGACTTTGCCTTCAACCGGCCAGATGAAATCGAGTTTTTTATAAGCAATCTTCGGCTTTTCCCCTGGTTCTGCGGCCACATCATCAATATAAATCTCAACTTTCAATACCTTTTTCGCCCCTGGGATAAAAATCCTTTGTCCGGTTTGAATCTTACTCGGATCCGTAATTCCATTTAAAGAAGCAATCTCTTTGAGATCGACCCCATAGGTTTTACAAATTCGGTATAAGGTTTGGTGTCTCTCCACCACATGATAAACCCCTTTCATTCCGGGAGGCGGAGATGGTTTTTCGAGCGGGACCTTATGGCGTGCACAAGTATTTATGAAGAATACCGTCGAAATAATAAGCAGCGTCAAAAAAAATTTTTCACTCGGTTTCCCACCCATATTTCCCTATCAACTTGACAAATCGGCAACCGCCCATGTCCTCCTTTTTTATTCCCTCTTCTGTCTTAGTCACCCGAAACAAATCTTGGACAAACACATCTCCTACAGGAATGACCAGTCTTCCACCCGTCGCCAACTGATCGATCAAAGGTTGAGGAATATCAGGAGACCCTGCCGTGACGATAATTGCATCAAATGGACTCTCCTCCATCCATCCAAAGGTCCCGTCAAAGATTTTGATTTCGACATTGAAATACCCCAACTCATAGAGTAACTTTCTTGCTCGAATAGCCAAGGGGCGAATCCTTTCGATAGAGAAGACTTTCTCAGACAATTCAGCCAAAATGGCTGTCTGATATCCTGAACCTGTACCGATCTCTAAAACCTTTTCTCTCCCAGTTAACAGTGATGCTTCGGTCATCAATGCGACCATATAGGGTTGAGAAATGGTCTGTTTTTCTCCAATGGGCAGAGGATGGTCACTGTAAGCTTGGCTTTGAAGGGCTTCTTCTATAAAGAGGTGCCGAGGGATTTTCTTCATTGCAGCAATCAACTTGGCATCTTTGATCCCTCTGAAAACGATCTGTTCCTCCACCATCTTCAATCTTGCCTTTGGAAAATCAATCATCCTTCTATGCCTACGGTCGAGGAATAGGGATTAGGGATTAGGGTTTAGGGATCAGTAAACCCCTAACACCTAATCTCAAAAACCTAACCAAAGATATTAAAATTTCTCCATCTATCCCCCTCCCCCTTCGACGGGGGAGGGTCAGGGTGGGGGTGGACAAAAAGAATTTAGTCCCCCTCCCCTTCATCCCCTCCCGCCAAGGGAGGGGAGATTTTTGGGAGGACAGTTTCTCAAAGTTAAATAAAAATTCTCAGATTTAAATATGTAAGAACCTAATCCTCAAAAAAGTTCTCCTACTCATCCTTCTCAGCTTTTTTCTTCAGTTCATCCAGAATATTTAAAGCTTCGAGAGGGGTTAATTGATCGGTCTTAACCTTCTTCAACTCAGATCGGATGGGATCGGGTATTGAAAAGAGGGAGGGCTGCAAAGGAGGTTTGGGCTTCGAAGCCGGCATTTTTGTTGTTGCGATTTTTGGCATCCCCATCGCATCCAATTCGCCCTTCTCAAGGTTGGAAAGGATCTCTTTTGCCCGATCGATGACCTTTTGTGGAAGACCTGCCAGCCGCGCCACTTGAATACCATAACTTCGATTGGTTTCCCCCTCTACAATTTTTCTGAGAAAAATGATTTCCCCTGCCCACTCCTTTACTGCCACATTGTAATTTTTCACCCTCTCTTTTGTGATTGCCAAGTCGGTCAGCTCATGGTAGTGCGTCGCAAAAAGGGTTTTCGGCCTGAACGAAGGATGGTCATGGAGATATTCAACCACTGCCCAGGCAATGCTCAACCCATCAAAGGTGCTGGTCCCTCTTCCGATCTCATCCAAAACGACAAGACTTCTTGAGGTAGCCTGGTTTAAAATGCGAGCCGTCTCCATCATCTCCACCATGAAGGTGCTTTGTCCCCTCATGATATTGTCCAGAGCGCCAATCCGTGTGAAGATCCGATCCGCCACTCCAATCGTTGCTTCGCTTGCCGGAACAAAACATCCCATCTGAGCCATCAAAATGATAAGGGCCACCTGTCTTAAATAGGTTGATTTCCCTGCCATATTGGGCCCAGTGATGATGAGAATTTGATGCTCTTGGGTATTCATTTGAGTATCGTTTGGAACAAATCTTTCTGAAAGCCCCATCCTCTCCAGGACAGGATGCCTCCCATCGCGAATCATTATCTCATCCCCTTCATCCACAACGGGTCGGACGTAATTATACCGGTCAGCGATCTCTGCCATCGAACCCAAAATATCTATGACGGCAATAGCTGAAGCCGTTTTTTGGAGTCTCGCCGTTTCATCTGAAACCTTTTTCCGAATTTCTTCGAAGAGCCGGTATTCGAGTTGACAGATCGCTTCTTCCGCTCCTAATACCTTGGTTTCAAATTCCTTAAGTTCTGGGGTGATGAATCGCTCTGCATTGACCAAAGTCTGTTTTCTGATGTAATGGTCTGGGACAAGAGAAAGGTTGCTTTTAGTCACTTCGATATAATATCCAAAGACTTGATTATATCGAACTTTCAGAGAGGAAATTCCAGTCTTCTTTCTCTCCTCTGCCTCCAGTTGAAGGATCCATCCCTTTCCCTCTCGACCAATCTCTCTTAATCCATCCAATTCCTTGTCATAATTCGGCTTGATGATTCCCCCCTCTTTAATTGTCAGGGGTGGGTTATCCACAATGGAAGATTCGAGAAGTTGACAAAGATCATCAAAATTTTCGATTTCCGATGCAAACTCCATTAGGATAGGAGTGTTAAACGGCTGGAGCTTCACTTTGAGAATGGGTAAGTTTTGAAGTGAATTTTTTAATCCGATGAGGTCCCGGGCATTGGCATGCCCAAGGAAAATCCGTGAGGTCAATCGTTCGATATCCTGAATTCCTTTCAAGGACTCCCTCAGTTGCTTCCTTTCGATCTTTTTCTCTTTTAGTTCAGAGACCCCTTCCAAACGGCGTTCGATCTCTTGTACATCCATCAGGGGATAATTTAGCCACTGTTTCAATGTTCGGCTTCCCATCAGGGTGATCGTTTCATCCAACACCCAGAAGAGAGATCCCCTCTTCCCCTTCTCAAAGAGGGATTGAGTCAGTTCTAAATTTCTCTTCGTCACCTCATCGATGACCATGAAATCCTGAACCTGATAAAAAGAGAAAGGTCGGATGTGGGAGATCGGCCTTTTCTGGTTTTCCTCTGCATAGTGAAGGACCATCGCTACAGCTTGGGCAGCTAAAGGTGCTTTTTGGATGATCGCATTTCGCTCCATCTCACTGAAAGAAGGGATGACATCGAGGGTTGGGTCATCTAAATAGGTAATCAAACCATTCTCAAAATTCTTTTTAAACCCTTCAAAGCAGGGATGCTCCTGAAATTTCTTGAGAGATAAAATTTCTTTGGGTTCGTTTCGGAGGGCTTCGCTTAAAAATGCTTCAAATACTGAGATTTGGCAGGCTTTCAATTCGCCTGTTGAAATGTCTAAAAAGGCAAGTCCGAAAACTTCTCCCTCTGCGCAGAACCCCATCAAATAATTATTTTCTCCAGTCCCCAATTGGATCGCATCCGTCACCAGACCTGGAGTAAAAACCCGAACCACTTCTCTTTTGACAATTCCCTTTGCGAGCTTTGGATCTTCCACTTGGTCGCAGAGGGCAACCTTATATCCTTTCTGTAATAGTTTGGAGATATAAGTATCAGCAGCAAAATGAGGAACACCGCAGAGAGGGACGCTATCCTTTTGACCCTTATTCCTTGAGGTTAAAGCTATGTCAAGTTCTCGGGAAGCCACATGAGCATCCTCAAAGAACATCTCATAGAAATCTCCCATCCTAAAGAAAAGAATGGCATCAGGATACTGACTCTTAATCTGGAGATATTGTTTGATCATGGGGGTCAAAGGCTTTGTCGTCATTTTGAAAATAATCTAACAGAATCTCTTGGGGTTGTAAAATGGAAAACCTGGATGGGAGATAAGTTCGGAGTGAAGGGTTCGGAGTTCGAAGAAAGAAGGATTTCTTGCTTTGAGCTTTGAGCTTTGAGCTTTGAGCTTTGAGCTTTGAGCTTATATCTTATGGAAAGAGCGGGGTTGGAAGAAGCCCCATGGTCTCGGGGTATCCCAACATAATATTCATATTTTGAACAGCTTCGCCGGAAGCTCCCTTGACCAAATTGTCAATCGCCGTAACAATAACAGTCCGACCATCTGCCTCATTCACCTTGACGCCAATATCACAATAATTGGAACCCCGGACATCTTTTGTATTGGGAAGTTTACCCTTTGGGTAAATTCGGATAAAAGGCTCCTTTTGATAATGCTCTTGAAAAGTATTCAAAACCTCCTCTGCCTTCCACTTTTTTGTAAGGAGAAGATAGATGGTTGTCAAAATTCCTCGATTCATAGGAATAAGATGAGGGACAAAGGTCACTGCCACCCTTTTCTGAACCATTTCACTCAGCTCTTGTTCGATCTCGGGGAGGTGTCTGTGCTCAAATATTTTATAGGCCTTTACCCCTTCATTGACTTCACAAAAAAGCGACTCCAAAACGATATCTCTCCCCGCACCGCTGACACCAGATTTGGAGTCAATCACGATATTTTCCAAGGAAATCATCCCCTTTTTCACCAGAGGAATGAGGCCGATCAAGGCCCCTGTAGGATAGCACCCTGGATTCCCAACAATTTTTGCCTTTCGAATCTTTTCTCGATGAAGCTCTGGCAAACCATAAACAGATTCCTGGAGTAAATCTGCTGAGGTATGTTTTTGATACCACTTTTCATAGACGCCAGCATCTTTAAATCGAAAATCTGCACTGAGATCGACTACTTTCTTCCCCTGCCGATAAAATAATGGGACAGTTTCCATGGCCGTCTTATGAGGAACCGCTGTAAAAATAAAATCTGTTTTTTTTGAAACCTGGTCTACCGTGAGTTCTTCGCACTTCATCTGGAGATGTTTCATCAGGGATGGAAAAACCTGGTCAATTGGAACTCCAGCGTATTTTTGTGAAGTCAGTGCAGTAACCTCCACTTCAGGGTGATGCAGGAGAAGGCGCAAGAGTTCCACTCCTGTATAACCCGTTGCTCCAACGATACCCACTTTTGTCTTCATTGGTCACCTTTGCAAAATGACGTAGCGTCGGCATTTACTGCCGACGGGGAGATTTCACCAGTTCGCCCCCAGTAAATGGGGGCGCTACATTGATTTAAATAAAAAAAAGGAGGCCGCATGACCTCCCCTTTTATGGTCATAGCATTATCTTTTGGAAAATTGTGGTCTTCGCCTGGCCCCTCTCCTCCCATATTTCTTTCGCTCTTTGACCCTTGAATCCCGTGTTAGGAAACCAGCTTTTTTCAAGACGTCTTTGAAATCGGCATTGTATTGAAGAAGGGCTTTTGCAATCCCGTGGCGAATAGCGACGGACTGCCCGGACTCCCCTCCTCCACGGACATTAACAGTCACATCGAACTGATTTCGAGTCCCAGTAATATCGAGGGGCTGAAAGATGACCATTTCGCTAGTTTCTCTCCCAAAATATTCTTTCAACGCCCTCTCGTTGATAACAAACTTTCCTTCTCCGGGTTCAAGCCAAACCCTTGCGATGGAGGTCTTTCTTTTGCCTGTGGCATAAATTGGTTCTGTCACTTTCTTCTCTCTCCTTACTTAAAATTTGAATTTAACATCAACTGCTTCCCCTCTCCCTTGACGGGAGAGGGTTGGGGTGAGGGTGATAAAATGCAATTTTCTTCCCCCTCCCCTTCATCCCCTCCCGCCAGGGGAGGGGAGTCTAAGGTTTCAAATTTCTTTTAAAATAGGTTTTTGTGCCTCGTG
>Ga0256868_10001016_pt1 | contig 15805 bp, 12 predicted proteins | sample RVTome_13_FD_187341 | JGI IMG/M metagenome (GOLD analysis project Ga0256868, IMG submission 187341) | Soil microbial communities from uranium-contaminated site in the Upper Colorado River Basin, Wyoming, United States - RVT92D227 HiSeq ...
CTTCTGAAGGACAAGAATGTCGACGGCGTGGTGAGTATCGGAGCCGTCATCGAAGGTGAGACCGAGCACGACCAAATCGTGATCGGTCAGGCAGCGAGAAAGATGACAGACCTGGCAGTCGAGTACGAGAAGCCCGTTGGGCTAGGCATCTCGGGCCCCGGAATGTCCAGACTACAGGCTGAGGACAGGATCGAGAGGGCCAAGGACGCCGTCGAATCCGTTGTGAAGCAGTGGAAGGCGCTCAAGCAGTGAGTCCGCTGGAAAGCCTATAATAAGGCCAGGCCCTCCGGAGAACTGTGGGAGCAGTCCATCTAGGCAAGATACACTTACGCTGGTGCGACAACTGCAGCGTGCCTATCCTTGAGCAGGAGTCTTGCAGTACCTGCTCTGGGAGCACCAGGCAGGTCAGGATAACACCGCCTGGAGATGCACGCCCAGCTTTTGAATCAGACCTAGTTCGAATAAGAGCGCTGGTCGACAAGCAGTTCGGAGAAGGGACAGGAAGACTCGCGGTCCCTGAGGGAGTCGTCGTTCTTCTCAATAAAGCACCGGACATCGACCGCATGGACGAGGTCGTCATCGGTGGCGAGGTCATCGGTGCTTCGAGATTCAGCATCGCGACCGGTGACAGGTTCCTGCTCAGGCCTTCGGGCGCGGCGGCGATAGCACCACAAGTCAGCAGAGGATGGGTGATGGTCGACCAGATTGCTGCAGTTGCTATCAGAACGAAGAGCGCTAGCACCCTGGCCGTTGGAGTGCTAGACTGCGATCCGGATATCAATGTCGGGGACGAAATCCTGGTACTCGAGAAAGACCGCACTCCAGTCTCCGTGGGGGTTGCGAAGATGTCCTCGCGCGAGATGATGGAGCATAGGCGGGGGACCGCAGTCAAGACCCGTTGGATGGTAGAGAACTCGATCCGGAAGATCGAACCGATCAAAGCATCATGGAAACAAGTTGTGGACGCAAATGCGGATGTTCTCTCCAAGCGTGTGACGCAAGCCAAGGAGTTCGTAACGAAGGTCGTTAGAGACACCACCCTGCCCGTGGCCGTGTCGTACAGCGGTGGCAAGGACAGCCTCGCAACGCTCTTACTGGTCATGGATGCCGGAATCAAGCCGAAGATGATCTTCGTGGACACCGGACTTGAATTCGCTGAGACTCGAAAGAACGTTCTGGACACCGCCGAGCGATACGCTCTCGAGTTGATTGTCGAATCCGCCGGTGATTCGTTCTGGAGGAACCTAGAGCATTTCGGGCCACCTGCCAAGGACTATCGGTGGTGCTGCAAGACCTGCAAGCTAGGGCCTGCCACTCAGCTCATTGCGAAGAACTTCCCAAACGGAGTGCTCTCGTTCATCGGCCAAAGGGCGTACGAGTCGCAACAGAGGGCCGAGAAGGGCAAGGTCTGGAGGAATCCCTGGACCCCGAATCAGCTAGCCGCATCGCCTATCCAGAAATGGACGGCGCTCCACGTCTGGCTTTATCTCTTCTCAAAAGGAGCTACATACAATCCACTCTACGAGCGCGGGATCGAAAGGATTGGATGCTTCATGTGTCCGGCAACGGACATGGCAGAGCTGAGGATCTCAAGAGAGTTGTCCGAGGAATACGCGAGGTGGCAGAAGTATCTCGATGAGTACGCGACTGCAAAGGGTAAGAGTGTGCCCTGGATCGAAAAGGACCTGTGGCGTTGGAAGAGGCTTCCGAATTCAGTGGCGGACGAGCTATCGCACGACGATCGTGAGACGCTCAGAGCCTCGGCGTCCATCCCTGAAGCTGGTCCCCTCGAGTTCAGAAGCACCAGCGGATACAACCCTTGCGTGGAAGGATTGAGCATGGAAGGCATCTTTAGCGGGACCCTCCCGATGGAGAGGGTGGCGAATCTGCTGAACATCATCGGCGAGGTGACGACATCTCCTGACGGCGGCATTGCCGAGGTGAAGTCTATCACTGTGTTCAGAGAGGGGCCAGTCATGATCAAGGCGCGGGACGAGCAGGAACTGAAGAAGAAGGCTGCCGGTCTCAGAGAGGCAGTCCTGAGAGCCGTTGACTGCGCTGGATGTGGCATCTGTGTGGGCAGGTGCGAAGTGAATGCGCTCGTACTCGATGGACAAGTGCGAATCGACGTCGATAGATGCAAGCACTGCGGGGCCTGTCTTGGCCCTTGTCCAGCAGTCAGATTCAAACAGAATGATCTGGATATCTAGCGAAGAATCGCCCTGAGGGCATCCGATACATCTTTGGCTCGCGCTCCCCATGGCACGATGCCGCAATTGCCCTTGACCTCGAAACCCTCCTTCACCTTGCAGCACTTCAGAAGCACTGGTCCCTGGACCGAGTGCTCACGTATGAGATCCTGGGGACACATGTTGACCAGCCTCGGCCTGATGCCGTAGACGGCTTCGAAGATCCTCTCGGACAGACTGCAGCCGACCAATGTGACTTGTTTGAGCTGTTCCTCCGATAGCTCGGGGGTTTCATCAAGATACATGACAGTTCTCCCTGCCTTCAAGCCCGAGGCCCTGCATGGATACATCGTGATACCTGATTCCGCCGACTTGGCAAGCGAGTTCAGGTCCACAGTCAAAACCCTGACCCGCACGTACCGATCCTGGAGATCGGTTTCCAGAACCGTGTGAACGAGGCTCTCCAGCTTTGACGGCTCAGGAGGGACGACATCGAATATTGTCAGCTCGTAGGGCGGCTCGTCGATGAAGAACGATAGGTGCTCGGATTTGCCCCTGACGACGATGCACTTCTTGCCTTTAGTCTCCCTCATCGCACCCATGGAACTCGCTGACAAGACGTCTAGTGAGGCGTCCTCGATGAACGCTGTGTCTTTGGGAAGGGAGAGGATATGAACCGAGGCGATGTCCTGGAGAATGTCGTTCGACGGTTTCCTGACGATCAGGGCGACTGCCCAATCAGGTCCCGAATTGAAAACGTAGTATCTCGTTCGGATATAGGCCCTCTTGCCAGCAAGATACCGCTTGATGTTCGTCTCGTTGAGCTCGAACGAGACCGACTTCACGCTCACTTCCTTGCAATGAACCGGGAACATCCAGCGACCCATTGGCTGAAAGCATTCGGGGCTCTAAAAACATTGTCAAGAGGGTAGTGAAGTCTGATTACGGGCGAATTGAACCAGGAATTGTCCACCACAGGATAACCACTCCATTGGAAACCGGCCTTGACACGACAAGATTCTTTAACCCCCCTCCAAATACCCCAAAGGTCGCATGAAGGGATTCCTCGTCCTCGAGGATGGGACAGTTTTTGAGGGCGAAGCTTTCGGCGTGCAGAAAGATGTTCTTGGAGAGGTCGTCTTCGCGACTGGGATGACCGGTTATCAGGAATCCTTGACAGACCCCTCATACTGTGGTCAAATTCTGGTGTCCTCGTACCCGTTGATCGGCAACTATGGCGTGAACAAGAACGACTCACAATCCGAACGCGTCCAGGTCTGGGGGTACGCAATCAAGGAGAAGTGCGGGACTCCGAGCCACCGCGATCATGACAGGACGATCGACGATTTCCTCAAGCAGAACGACGTCCCCGGCTTATGCGGTCTGGATACACGCTCCCTCATCAGGAAACTCAGGAACTCTGGGACCATGAAGGGAGGCATATCTACAGGTGACCCTGAAGAGCTCCTGGAGAGGGTCCGGAAAATGACGCATCCGGAGCAGAGCAATCTGGTCGCGAAGGTCAGTACCAAGCATGTATTGCGCTTCGACGAGAAGCGTGCCAAGACGGTCGCCCTTTTCGACTGCGGCCTCAAGACAAACATTGTCGTCGAACTGCGCCGCAGATTCAACGTCGTCCAGATGCCTTTCGACACATCCGTCCAGGCGGTGGAGGAACTGGAGCCCGACGGCATCTTCATCTCCAACGGGCCGGGAAACCCTGCGCATCCCGAGATGTTGGCGACCACCGTCTCCACGCTCTCCAAGCTCAAAGAGATCTATCCAATGATGGGCATCTGCCTGGGCCACCAGCTACTTTCACTCGTGTTTGGCGCGAAGACCTACAAACTCAAGTTCGGGCACAGAGGCATCAACCAACCGGTAAGGCTCGAGGACAGAGTATACATCACATCACAGAACCACGGGTTCGCGGTCGACGCGGATACTGCCGAAGATGCCGGCCTCGAAGTCACCGTCACGAACTTGAACGACAATACCGTCGAGGGCATGAAGCATCGTGAGCTGCCGATATTCTCGGTGCAGTTCCACCCCGAGTCGCACCCGGGACCTCAGGACACAGGTTTCCTGTTCGATAGGTTCGAGAAGATCCTGGAGGTGCGCTGATGCCCAAGCGGACCGACCTCAAGAAGCTCATGGTCATAGGGTCTGGCCCCATCGTGATTGGGCAAGCTGCTGAGTTCGACTTCTCAGGGTCGCAGGCGTGCAGGTCGCTCCGAGAGGAAGGATACACTACCGTGCTAGTGAACTCGAATCCAGCGACGATCCAGACCGATCCCGACACCGCCGACGTCGTGTATGTCGAGCCGCTGGATGTGGAGACTGTCACGAAGATCATCGAGAAGGAGAAGGTGCAAGGCATACTCTCTGGGATGGGCGGTCAAACCGCCCTGAACTTGTGCTCGGAGCTCGCGGAGAACGGCACTCTCAAGAGGCTTGAGGTCGAGCTGCTAGGGAGTCAGCCGCGGGCGATCGCTCTCTCCGAGGACAGGGAACTTTTCAGGAAAACCATGTTAGATCTCGGAGAGCCAATCCCGAAAAGCCGGACCACTAATTCTCTAGACGGTGCAAAGCAGGTCGTCAAGGAAATCGGTGGGTACCCCGTTCTAGTGAGACCAGCGTTTACCCTCGGGGGCACTGGTGGGGGAATTGCCCACGACGAACAAGAGCTCGAGGACATAGCTGGGAGAGGGCTCGCATACTCTCGCATCCGCCAAGTCCTGATTGAAGAGAGCGTGATTGGCTGGAAAGAGTTCGAGTACGAGGTCATGCGCGACTCGAAGGACAACTGCATCATCGTCTGCAACATGGAGAACCTCGACCCGATGGGCATTCACACGGGCGAGAGCATCGTGGTGGCACCCGCCCAGACCTTGAGCGACAGGGATCACCAGATGCTCAGGAATGCGACCATCAAGATCATCCGTGCCCTGGGTATCGAAGGCGGGGCGAACATTCAGTTCGCGGTCCATCCAAAAACCGGGGAATACAGGGTTATCGAGGTCAATCCGAGGGTGTCCCGCAGCTCGGCCCTAGCATCGAAGGCGACTGGATATCCAATCGCGCGGGTCGCTGCGAAAATCGCCATCGGGAGGACTCTAGACGAAATCCCGAATGCTATCACTGGCAAGACTTGCGCGGCCTTCGAACCATCCATAGACTATGTCGTGATGAAGATCCCCAGGTGGCCCTTTGACAAGTTCCGAACCGTTGACCGACGCCTCGGGACCCAGATGAAGAGCACGGGAGAGGTGATGGCCATAGGGAGGAACATCCAGGAATCCCTACTCAAAGCCGTGCGGTCCCTCGAAATCGACAGGACCGGGCTCGAGGCGGACAAGTGGACCGACGAGGAGATCGAGAAGGAGCTCGCTAACGCGACCGACATGCGACTCTACATCATCGCCGAAGCGCTGAGGAGGGGGAAGACGGTAGAATGGGTGTGCACCCAGACCGAATGGGACCACTTCTTCGTGCGCAAGGTCCAGGACATCATCCATATGGAGGACAGGATCAGGAAGGACTTGGACGAAGAGACTCTGCGCGAGGCGAAGAGTCTAGGCTTCAGCGATGAGTACATCGGGATGGTTGCGGGAAAAGAGGAGAGAGTCGTCAGGAACCTCAGGATTGGAAAGAAGATCAATGCCACCTACAAGATGGTCGATACGTGTGCCGCAGAATTCGAGGCCGAGACTCCGTACTTCTATTCGACCTACGAGACCGAGTGCGAAGCAAGGACTTCGACGAACAAGAAGGTCATCGTGGTCGGCGCAGGGCCAATAAGGATTGGCCAAGGAATTGAGTTTGACTACTGCTGCGTCCACGGCGCTCTGGCGCTCAAGGAGGAGGGCATCGACGCGATCATAGTCAACAACAATCCGGAGACCGTCTCCACGGACTTCGATGTGTCCAGCAGGTTATACTTCGAGCCCATCACCGCAGAGGATGTGCTGAACGTCATCGAAAAGGAGGACGCTGACGGAATCATCCTCCAATTTGGCGGGCAGACGGCAATCAACCTCGCGCTCCCTCTGCAGAAGGAGCTCAAGGGCAAGAAGACGAAGATATTGGGGACTTCTCCCGACGCCGTAGACCTTGCTGAAGACCGGAAGAAGTTCTCTAGGTTGATGGACGAGCTGGGCATCGGTCAGCCGAAGTCCGGAACGGGGTTCTCCTTCGAGGAGGTCAAGACTCTCGCCAAGGACGTCGGCTATCCAGTCCTAATCAGGCCTAGCTACGTGCTCGGCGGCAGGGCCATGGAGATCGTATACAACGAGACCGAGCTGGAGACATATATGAAGAGCGCTGCGAAGGTCTCGAAGAAGCGCCCGATACTCGTTGACAAGTATCTTACGCACGCCATCGAGATAGATGTCGATGCCGTTTGCGATGGTAAGGACGTCTTCATTGGTGGGATCTTGGAGCACATCGAGGAAGCCGGAGTCCACTCAGGTGACGCGACGATGGTGCTCCCTCCTCAGACCCTTGGTCCAGGCGTCATGAAGCAAATCAAGGAGATCACTCGGAAGGTCGCACTCGCGCTGAACACGGTCGGGCTGATGAACCTGCAGCTCGCGTACAAGGACGGAGAAGTCTTCATGCTCGAGGCGAACCCGAGGGCGAGCAGGACCGTCCCGATCATCTCGAAGGCTACTGGAATCCCTCTGGCCAAGGTCGCCACTAAGATCATGCTGGGCAAGTCCCTAAAGGAAATGGGCCTCAAGGACATCGCGAAGATAGATCATGTTGCGGTCAAGGCTTCGGTGTTTCCGTTCCTCAAGCTCCCAGGCGTGGACAGCATCCTCGGTCCGGAGATGAAGTCCACTGGAGAAGTGATGGGCATAGATGCAGACTACCCCGCGGCCGTCTGGAAGGCGCTCGTCGCCTCAGGGCAGAAGCTGCCGAAGAAGGGGAAGGTCTACCTGAGCGTCAAGGACGAGGACAAACCTGCCGCATCGAGGCTTGGCAAGAAGCTCGCTTCGCTCGGGTTCCAGCTCTACGCCACCAAAGGCACAGCGGAGGCGCTGAAAGGCGGAGGGGTTGATGCGACCACCGTCTATAGGATTTCCGACCATGGAAGTCCGGACGCACTGTCCTTGATGAGGAAAGGAGACGTCCAGTTGATAGTGAATACGCCGACAGAAGCATCAGGAGCCCGCAGGGATGGCTACATGATGCGGAGACTGGCCGTGGAGCTTGAGATACCAATATTCACTACAATGCAGGGAGCGAGGGCGGCGGTGATGGCCATAGAGTCCGCCTCCGGAAGGGAGATGTCCGTGAGCGATCTCTCCCGATTCCACAGACGAGGATAGCTCAACCAGAACGCCACCTACCACGAAACCGTCGGGTTCTCACCTAGGCCTTTGATGAGCCTGGAGTGCTTCTGGCACAAACCCGGAGACCTTGACTGGGAACTGAGGAGGTCCTCTTGCCAATGGGCGTTGAAAAGACGGCATCTCTTGTCAGCACAAAATGGCTTGAGAGTGAGATGATATAGGATAGCCTGAAGCGCAAGTCCCTTGGCCACCTCGGTCATCTCAGGAGAGCCGTAGTCCAGGAACCGTCCCTCGAAAGCACTCTTCAGGAGCTCGGCGTCAAAGATGCCACCTGCGGCTGACTCCAGCCTCTGCTTGAGAATGTAGTATTCTCTTGGCTTCGCGGGTGCCTCGACCATTCCCGGAACGGAAATGATGCTAGGGAAGCCGAGCATGACCGTTCTCAGGTGGTGGCGCATGTCATCCTGGGAGTAAGTGGAAACGAGCCTATCCGTCATGACGATCGTTGCTGTCTCTAACTCGTTACCCGATCTAAGCAGGCTGATCAAGATCTCCTCGACTCGCCTGCCATCGTAGACGACACCCCCGATGCGTGCGTCGCCACCAAGAGCTCTGAGCTCGTAGTCCGTCTCGCCATACATCGGTTCGAACGGCTCGAAGGGTCTGGAGACATCTTTCACTCTGGATGATGCAAGAAATGCTGCGACCCGTTCGCGCGATGCAGCCCTCAGGTTCAGGAAAGGCGATGATCTGACCTTAACGCTCACGGACGGGAAAAGCGATGACAGGAAGGACGAAACGACAGCTAAGTCAACTTCGCCCGAGCACTCAGGAGGACTCAGCTCGATGCTGCGAAGGCTACTCTCACTTCTTCTTGAGGTGCTTATACGCGACATCGGCTCCCCGCCTGCCAGAGAGAAGCATCGACCCGAATGTCGGCCCCATCCTGGGCAGCCCGAAAGTGGTCGATACTGCCATTCCGGTCACGATGAGCCCGGGATGACAGAATCCGCTGTGCTCCACGACAGCGTCCTCGCTCTTCTCGATCCACATGGCACCGAAGCCAGGCGTCTTGATGAGGCCTCTCTCCTCCAACTTCTTCACGACCATGGCATCGTGCCCAGTCGCATCTATCACCAGCTTCGACTCGAGGGCGATGGGATCGACGCAGGTTATCTGACGTGGAAGCGCTCCCACAGGTGTCCAATTGACCACCGCGCCGGCCACTCTGTTCTTCTCTCTGAGCACGATATCGTCGAAGGAGGCCATGTTGAGAATACTAACACCAGCCTCGCAGGCCGACGCAATCAACTTCGAGCAGGCGAGTGGCCCAGGGGTGATGTACAGCCCCTTCTCGTACATCTTGTACTTCACCTGCAGCTCGTCCAGTATCTTCTGAGCGGGAGCTCTGACAGTGATGGTGTTCATCAAGAAGCCCCCGATCCAGAAACCGCCGCCGAGGTAGTTGTTCCTCTCCACGATGAGAACCTTCACACCCTTGAGGGCCAAGTCGCGCGCGGCCATCAGACCACTGGGGCCGCCACCGATGACAATAACCTCGGTCTCCGCATACTCGTCCATGTCTTTCGCGAACTGCGATATGATCGCCCTTGTGACGGAACTCTCAGAGGATTTCTCGAATATCGGCATGCTTCTTCACCTGACTGCGAAGTGCGCATACCAGCTACCCGAATATAAGTATTCCCTTTTGACTACTGGAGGCTGCTTTCCCTGCTGGTCTGAATGTAAGGGACAACGAATATCATCTCTTCAAGTGATATTATCCGCTGCGGAGCGGAGCTGGAATCTTGTCTACGCCCCGCGAACGAGAAGACCTGGCTCCGCTCCCACAGTGAGTCAGGGAGTTGGCAAGTATGGCAATCGATCCGATATGCAAGATGGAAGTTGACCCGAAGACCGCGAAGTGGAAATCTAGCTATAATGGAAAAGAGTACTTCTTCTGCGCCCCCGGGTGCAAGAAGGCCTTCGAGAAGAATCCAGAGAAATACGCGTGAACTGAAGAACGATTAATGGGCGTGCACTGGGATTTCCTCAGCAATGGGAGTCTTCACAATGCCCGCCGACTTCTTCAACTTCTCGTACTTCTCCCTGTAGAGCCGCTCGCAGACGCTGCAGCACAGGTAGTGGTACTTCCCATCCAGTTTGATCTTCACGCCTTCGTCCTTCATCATGTGGCCGCAGTAATAGCACCGTATGAGCAGGCCTGCCTCGTCCGTCAGCGCGGCCCTGGGGCTCTCCTTCGGAACCCTCATGACCATCGAATTGTCCATGCGGACTATCTCAGATATTTGGGCCAGGGACTCCAGGAACTTCTGGTACTTCATCTGGTTGAAGAAGGCGAGTATGCACAGGACTCTAGAGTCGGAGAGCACGTATATCTGACGGACGATTTCCTCGTCCTTGATCCTCTCGACGACCCGTTCTATGTCGGCGGGTTTGGACTCGAGTGTCAGAGCGACCGAAACCTGTCCTAGCATATCCGCGTCCAGGACCGTGGAGTACCCCTTGATGAGCCCGACATCATGCATTGCCTGGACTCTGGAACTCACTGTCGGAGTGCTCACGTTTATTCGCGAAGATACGTCCCTGAAGGACGCCCTTCCATCCTTCTGAAGTTCTCTCAGTATCTTTCTGTCAACTTCGTCTAGGTTGAGAGTCATGTCTGATGCTAGAACGGAGAGGGGGATATCCTTTTCACTTGAAAGGTACGGGTGGTGCCGTCCGGAACAAGTGTCAGAAACGGTCATTTCCGGGGGGAAGCTTGCCTCCCATTTGTCCAGGTTCCCGGTCAATACCCTTGGTGAGGACGATGTACAGTCCAGCCACGACCAGAGCTCCGCCCAGGATGATCCAAACGCCCGGGGTCTCATCAGGCAGGAAGGCGAATGCCAGGATAGACGCGCCGACAGGCTCGCCCAGGACGCTCGTGGATATGATGTGGGCCGGGAGCTTGCGAAGCGCGTAGTTGAACATTGTGTGCCCAAGGATGGTCGGGATTATGGCCATGAGCAGGAAGAGGGTGAGCTCCCTGCTGTCACTCACAACTAGGTCGTCCCCCGCGATGAATGCAGAGACGAAAAGGAGCCCGGCGGAAATCCCGTACACCGAGAACGCGTATGGGACAACGGATAGACTTCGTCTGGCCACTCTTCCCGACAGGAAGTAGATTCCGGCACAGATACCCCCGAGGAACGCGAGAAGATCGCCAAGCAGCGTGTCCGAGCCGACCGAGTAGTCTGTCACGTAGATTACTGTCACCCCCGAGAAGGCAACTATGATCCCAATCGCCGCCACACGCTTCACATGGTCTTTCAGCAGGAAGTGAGACACTGCAGCGACGAAGATGGGATGTGATGTGACCAGTATGACGGACGTGGCCACGAGGGTTAGAGAAAGAGAGACGATCCACAGCCCGAAATGGAATGTCAGGGCGATGCCACTAATGACCACCAGGACAAGTTCATTCCGGGAGAACCGCAGGATCTCCTTGAAGCCGCGCGTCAGAAGCAGGTAAGGGAGCAGTATTGCGCAGGTCAGGGCCAGCCTGTAGCCGGCGATGATGAATGGCGGGCTCTCACTCCACTTGATGAACAGAGATGCGAATGACACGGAGACCATCGCGATGCCGACGGCGAGATAGGCTTTGGAGTTCTCGCTCATCGGGGGCATGCTGGTCACTTATCCGGAGACCGTGTCTCTAGGATCTGGCTAGTATATCGTGACGCCCTTGACGCCCTTCGACTGCCGGATCGAAGGTATCAACTCAGAAGGCACCTGGCTCTCCGTGACGATGAACAGCTTGGGCTCTTCCGATGTCATTGGATCGTCTACGATGGCCTGCCTGATACTTATGTTGCTCCTCGAGAGTATGTCCGCGACGGCGGCTATTATGCCGGGCTCGTGAGCGTTCGTCGGGACTATCTCGATGGCCGTCCAGCCCATGGCGGAGGCGGCGTTCTTGAGATGGTTCGTGGGGACCAGCTGGGAGAAGAACTTCAGCAGTGTGGGGTCACCCTTGATGGTCTCTATCGTTGACTTCACGACCCTTCTGTCCACGCCGGCGGCTCGGGCGAGCGCGGAATCTGCAATCTCCACATCGCCGCATAGAACCTGATCCCTCTCGATACGCAGCCCGTACTTTAGGAGGTACCTTGCGACCTTGGCCTGGGATGGATACTTCTCGAAGTAGTTCGCAATCTTGTCCCACATGTCAATCGGATGATTACATGTGTACAGTAATAGATTAATATTGCGTCCAATGTACGCAATCGCACTCTGGCTCGGTAGCAAGGGACATATATGTCCAGCTACATGGCGAACACATTGACACAGATTAGCACGGTACTTGACTGGTGAGGGTATGATTGGCAAGACGATCAGGATGAGGCGGATCTTCGACCAGAAGACTGGAAAGACCGTCATCGTGCCGATGGACCATGGCATCTCGATGGGTCCCGTCCAAGGCATCGCTGATATCAGGACTACGATAGACAAGGTCGCAGAGGGAGGCGCCTCGGCGATCGTGATCCACAAGGGCCTGGTACCATATGCGGGACCTTCCATCGGGTCGAGGCTCGGGCTGATAGTCCACCTATCCGCCAGCACCTCTGTCTCTCCCGATCCGAACTACAAAGTGCTCGTGGCGCGGGCGGACGCCGCCGCGGCTCTGGGCGCCGATGGAGTGTCCATCCACTGCAACGTCGGTTGCGACGCGGAGGACAAAATGGTGGCTGACTTCGGGATGGTGGCCGACCGGTGCAGGGAGCTCGGAATGCCTCTACTTGCCATGTGTTACCCCCGCGGGAAGAACATCAAGGATTCCTACGAGGTCGGCGTTGTCTCCCACTGCGCCAGGCTGGCCGCAGAGTTGGGAGCAGATGTGGTCAAGACCAATTTCACGGGATCAATTGACACATTCAAGACAGTCGTAAAGGGCACACCTATCCCGGTCGTGATCGCCGGGGGCCCCAAGATGAGCTCCGAGTTCGACCTGCTCTCGATGGTCTACGACGCGATGCAGGCAGGAGCGAAGGGCATCTCGATAGGCAGGAACGTATTCCAGCACTCGGATGTGACGGGGATCACGAGGAATCTCGCCCACATAGTGTTCGAGGGGATGCAGCCCAAGGAAGGCTATAGGCGGTGATCACCTGATCGACCGCCAAATCTGGGTTGGGGCTCTTTTCCAGCCCAGTAGCGACAGCAGGAAGAAGATGATTCTCTCAGCGCTCGAGAACGGATTCGACACGGTCGTCCTCGACAAACGCGACCGCGAATTCACCAGCTTGGGCAGGTTCAGAGCACTCGTCCTCGACGGAAAGGAAATCAAGGAGGACAGAGAAGTAGTCGCATCCCTGGTCGAAATCAAGGGAAAAGCGGACGAGCTTCGCGCGAAGAAGATGGCGGAGAAGGAGAGAACAGTCGTCATATCGGCCAGGGACTGGAAGGTCATCCCCCTGGAGAACCTAATTGTACATTTCCAGGGCTCTGGATCAAAGCTCATGATGCTCGCAAAGACTGCCGAAGAAGCAAAGCTCTTCTTCGAGACCATGGAACGCGGAGCGGACGGGGTCCTATTTGTCCCGGAGAGACTCGAAGAACTAGCCAAGCTCAGTAAGCTCATGGAAGAGAGGTCGCCCCGCCTGGACCTCAGGGAGGCCAGGATAACCTCCCTAAGACAGCTGGGCTTGGGAGACCGGGTGTGCATCGACACATGCTCGATGCTCCAGATAGGCGAGGGAATGCTTATCGGAAACCAGTCATCTTGCTTGTTCCTCATACATTCCGAGACCCTCGAATCCGAGTACGCAGCCTCGAGACCGTTCAGGGTCAATGCCGGTCCAGTTCACGCCTATGTGCTCATGCCAGATGGGAGCACGAGGTACCTTTCCGAGCTCCAGGGAGGGGACGAGGCTCTTGTCGTCGGCGCCGACGGACACACGAGGAAGGTCGTCGTCGGCAGGACCAAGGTCGAGAGGAGACCTCTCCTGCTAATTGAGGCGGACGTGGACGGGGAGCGGTTCTCCACGATCGTCCAGAACGCCGAGACGATAAGGGTCTACTCGAAGGGGAAGGTCGTTTCCGTGTCCAAGTTGAAGCTCGGCGACACCATAGTCGTCAAGATGGAGCGCGGGGGCAGGCATTTCGGGATGTATGTGAAGGAGACAATCAGGGAGAAGTGAATGACAATCGTTGTCGCTTCTCTCGTCGAGGGAAGCATTGCTGGAGTTTCGCGCTCGTCAAAGGCCGCATTCAGACAAGGAGCGGAAGCGGTCGAGGTGAGACTGGACTATTTCAGGAACTTGGCGCCGTCATCACTGCCCAGGATAAGGGATGCGTGCGACGGCCCCACGATCGCGACTCTCAGGTCGACGGCCGAGGGAGGAAGATCCAGATTGACTGCCAAGGCAAGGGAGTCAATGCTCCGGGAAATTGTGAGTGCCGGGTTCCACGGCGTCGACCTCGAGACTGGGAACGACCGGGCGCTACTCCGAGAGCTGGGGGAGAGCAAGGACAGGCCTCTGATGATAGCGTCCTCGCATCTCACGGACCCCGTCTCTGAATCACTCGTCGAATCGACCCTTGCCCAAGCATGCATGCTGGGCGATGTCGGGAAAGTCGCGATGACGTGCGAGAACGCCGCACACGCGGTAATGCTAGCCAGCATCGGGCTCAGATTCGCAGCGCGTGCGAAGAGATTCGTGATAATCGGCATGGGCGATCAGGGCCAGCTCACCCGGGTGTGCGCCGAAAAGATTGGATCATCGATGATGTACTCCTGCGTGAACGGGAAGGAGGCCGCTCCCGGCCAGCTAGACGTCAGGACTCAGAAGCTCTTGCGGGGCAGACCACTCTTACTTGGGCTTGTTGGACATCCCGTCTCGCATTCGGTATCCAAACACATGCAGGAGGCAGCTCTCAGGGACTTGAAACTCGCCGGTGCCTACCTGCCTCTGGACTTCCCTCAGGGAACGTTCGACCTGCAAGCGCTAACCACTCTCAGAACCATAGGGGTTCACGGGCTGAACGTCACAATCCCGCACAAAGCAGCCGCCTTCGAGATGGCGGATAAGACCGAGCACTCCGCCTCCGCGACTCGTGCGGTCAACACGATCATCTTCCGAGATGGCAAGATAATCGGAGAAAACACCGATGTATTCGGATTCTCAAAGCTTATTGAAGGAAAAATACACATCACAAAACAGAGCAGGGTGCTTGTGTTCGGCGCAGGGGGAGCATCGCGCGCGGTCGCGCACGTGCTCAAGAAGATGGGAGCCAAGTTTGAGGTCGCGGACATAGAGGCGACTCGCGCGACTGAACTCGCGAAGGCGTTTGCGGGGAAGGCCGTGCCCGTGCGTTCGGCATTGGCCACCGAAGAGCCCTACGACCTGGTCGTGAACTGCACGCCCGTAGGCATGCGTGGCATGCCAGGGAACCCCGTCAAAGCGAACCTCTTCAGGCGTGGCTCAGTGTTCATAGACATAGTATACAATCCAGAGCTAACGGCCGCCATGAAGCTGGCCAGGAACAAGGGTGCGAAAACCTATAGCGGTCTCGAGATGCTCGTCCAACAAGGAGCCCAGTCGTTCAGGCTCTGGACGGGCAGGGAACCGGATGTGGGTGTCATGAGGAACGCTGCGAGGAGGGCGCTCAGATGATCGGCAAGGCGGCCTGCAGAGGCGCAGCGACGATAGTCAATGCCATCGCGACCGGGAAGGGCGCTGCGTTCGGGATAACCCTCGAGGTGGATGCAATAGTAGAACTGACAGAGGGCCCCGGAGAGATAGTCCTGAAGGATTCGCAAGAGGGAGGAGACTTGGTCGCGGGATGCGTCAGGGCAATTGCACGACGGTCCCGATGGAAGATGGACCTGAACGGAGAGGTCCACATCAAATCCGAGATTCCGGTCTCGCGCGGGCTCAAGAGCAGCAGCGCAGTCTCCAACGCCGTCGTGCTGGCCTCGGCGAGGGCGATGGGAGCGGACCTGCCGGACATGGAGCTCCTGCTGGCAGGGATCGAGGAGTCCATCAAGGCCGGCGTGACAATCACAGGTGCCTTCGACGATGCGTCCGCATGCTTCTTCGGAGGCGTAGTCGTGACAGACAACAGGAACTTCGCCATACTCCACAAAGGCACTCTCGATCCAGACCTCGAGGTTCTCCTGCATGTCCCGGACAGGAAGATAACGAAGGCTAGCGTCAAAGGCCTCGACTTCAGTCCGATCAAGAAGGAGGTCGAGAAGGCCTACGAGCTGGCCGTCAACGGGAGCTACCTGAAAGCCATGGAGGTCAACTCCAG
>Ga0256868_10001017_pt1 | contig 15780 bp, 15 predicted proteins | sample RVTome_13_FD_187341 | JGI IMG/M metagenome (GOLD analysis project Ga0256868, IMG submission 187341) | Soil microbial communities from uranium-contaminated site in the Upper Colorado River Basin, Wyoming, United States - RVT92D227 HiSeq ...
GATGAAGCACCTCCCATCAGGACACCTATTCTCTTATCCGTTAACAAAGTCTCTCCCGACGATTTTTATCTCAAGCTCAAGTATCACTCCAAATTTTTCCTTAACCCTGTGAGAAACTTCCTCCATGAGCCTGATGAAATCAGAGGCATCTGCATTCCCTTTATTAGTAAAAAAATTTGCATGGACATTACTGACCTCAACATCTCCGATTTTCATCCCCTTGCACCCTGCCTCATCAATGAGCTTTCCCGCAGCTAACCCCGAGGGATTCTTGAATACACATCCGGCAGATGGCTCCCAGATCGGCTGTTTTTCGCGCTTAATCCTCAGGAAGTTCTCAACCCTGGACAATACATCTTCCTTCCTGTCCTTCTTGAGTTTTATCTCAGCGCTGAGCAGCAATTCACTTGGCAGGATACCAGAACTCCTGTATCCAAACTCTATTCCTTCTTTTTTAAACCTTTCAATTTTCCCTTCGATATCCATAATCTCAACAGAAATCAGGACATCCTTTATCTCATAGCCGAATGCTCCTGCATTCCCGCAGATTGCCCCACCGACTGTACCGGGGATACCCGCAAGACCCTCCATTCCTGAATACCCGTTTTCTTTTGCATAATGCACAAGTGACTGGAGCAATGTTCCGGCTGAAACAGATATATTGACATGTCCGGCATCTTCCTTTATTGCTTCAATGTTTTTGAAAGACCTGAAGGAGATAACAGCACCCTCGATACCCCCGTCCTTTACTAAAATATTTGTCCCGCCACCCAGCGGGAAAATAGGCACATGATTTCTTGTCAGGTGCATATGCAGATTGATAAGCGAGAGAAGGTCACGGGGTATTGCAAAAATATCTGCAGGGCCTCCAATCCTCAGTGATGTATGATTCCTCATCGGCTCCATGAATCTCACTTCTCCGTCGAAGATGCCCTCAGCAAAAATTTCTTTTAGCTCCTGACTTTTCATTTTTACCTGTTCACTTCAAACTGCCGGCTTTCAGCCTGTTGAGTATCTCATCTCCCATCTTCCATACATTGCCTGCTCCGAGAGTGAGCACAATATCTCCTTCCTTTATATTTGTGACAATATGACCCAAAGCATCCACCGGGTCCGGCTTATACACAACATCTCCATGCCCGGCATCTCTAATTCGCTCTACCAGTTTTTCTGAATTCACTCCTTCAAGAGGACTTTCTCCGGCTGGATATATATCCAGCACCACAAGCAAATCAGCATCAGCAAATGAAACAGAAAAATCGCCAATGAGGTCCCTGGTCCTCGTATACCGGTGAGGCTGAAACAGGACCAACAACCTGCCTGACTCCCGGCCGCTTGCCTGAAGTCCTTCCTTGACAGCCTTCAGTGTTGCCTTTATTTCTGCCGGGTGGTGGCCGTAATCGTCAAATATTTGTATCCCGTCAAACTGACCCTTAAACTCCAACCTCCTCTGTATGCCGCTGAACCCCTTCAGCGCATCCTTAACAACCTGCAGATCCATTTTTAAAATTAACGCCACCCCTATGGCGGCCAGGCTGTTAAGAATGTTGTGAATTCCTGGTACAGGAAGTTCAAAAACCCCGATATTTCTGCCTTTATAAACTGCCTCAAAGCTTACTGACATGAAACCTTTTCTGATATTCTCTGCATACAGATGAGCTTCATGTGTAAGTCCGTATGTGATATACCTCCTGTGAACAGATGGAAGGAGTTCACGCAGATGTTCGTTTTCGATACAAACTATTGTCGTACCATAGAACGGAACTTTATTCATAAAGGACAAGAACGCCTCTTTCAATGAATCCATTGTTTTGAAAAAATCCATGTGTTCCCTGTCAATGTTGGTGACAACTCCAATCGTAGGAGAGAGCTTGAGAAATGAACCATCACTCTCATCCGCCTCTGCCACAAGGAAAGCTCCCTGGCCGAGTCTGGCATTGCTTCCTGTTGCCTTCAGTCTTCCCCCGATAACAACTGTAGGATCAAGACCGCCATGGGCAAAAATAGTTGATATCAGAGATGTTGTTGTTGTTTTGCCGTGAGCACCTGCGACGAGCACACTGTACTTCAGTCTTGCGAGCTCGGCAAGCATTTCGGCACGCGGAATCACCGGAATAGACCTTCGTTTTGCCTCAATCACCTCAGGATTATTGCCCGAAACCGCTGAGGATATGACCAGGACATGTGCATCATCTATGTTTTCTGCCTGATGGCCTATATAAACCTTTATGCCGAGGCTCCTCAGTCTTCTTGTCGTCTCTGAATCCTTCAGATCAGAACCTGTCACCTCATATCCCAGGTTGTGAAGCACTTCTGCAATACCTGACATCCCTATGCCCCCGATGCCGACGAAGTGTATTACCCTGTATCTCTCAAACATCGCTTATCCCGCTCCTTTAGCATGCTGACCGGTAACTTTTGATTGCTGCTTGATAAGGCTCATCGCTATATCGACAACCCTTTCACACGCATCCGGTCTTCCAATAGAACTGCTGTTTCTCTTCATCTCGTTTCTCATCGTCTCATTTGTATATAACTCTCTTATGTTCCTTGCGAGGATTTCACCGTTCAGTTCGCGGTCTAATATCATCTTTGCTGCACCCATTTCGAGCAGTTTCCTCGCATTTAATTCCTGGTGGTTGCCTGCTGCATAAGGATAAGGAATCAGTATCGCCGGCTTGCCCAAGGCAGTCAGTTCAGCGAGTGTTGTTGCCCCTGCCCTTGAGATGACAATATCAGCAACAGCATATGCCTCACCCATCTGATATATGAACGGAGTGATTGTGCCTTTAAACTCCCTCTTCCTGTATGCTTGCCTGATGTTTTCATAATCCTTCAGCCCTGTCTGATGCAGGAACTGAATTTTATCTTTGAGGTCATGCAGATAATTAAGGGCATCTATGAGAGCTATATTTATGCTCTTTGCTCCTGAACTGCCGCCAAAAGCAAAGACGGTGAATATTCCTTTCTCAAGAGAGAAAAGCCTGTATGCTGATTCAATACTTCCCCTGAGTACCTGCATCCTGACAGGGTTTCCCGTGAGAAATGTCTTTGCCCTCTGGAAAAACGATATGCTCTCCTGATAAGTTATGCATACCGTGTTTACGAATTTTCCGAGCATCTTGTTCGTAAATCCCGGGATTGAATTCTGTTCAAGGATCATAGTCGGTATCGACATGAGAAAAGCAACGAGCATAATCGCTCCTGATGCGTAACCGCCGACGCCTATCACAATATCGGGCTTTATCTTCTTAATAATCCTGTAAGAATCGATAATGGAGAAAAGCACCTTTACCATTGCCTTCATCTTTTTAAGAATCGATACACCTATCAATCCTTCCGCCCTTAAAAACTTGATCGGATATCCTTCCCTCGGCACTACCCTTGCTTCTATTCCGTATTCTGTACCCACGAATATCACTTCAGTCGAGGCATCTCTGCTCTTGAACTCTTCAGCAACTGCCAGTCCCGGGAAGAGATGCCCTCCTGTGCCTCCTCCTGCAATTATTACCCTCATAGAAATCTTTGTCAGTCTCCATCCGCAGACATTCTTAATTGATGCAAATTAACCTGAGACTGAATTATATCTTCTATATACATTTCGCCTTGCCTTCCTTCTGACAAGCACCTCCCGGTTATTTACCATGTTCGCCCATTCCTCCCCCTTGGATATGTTGAGCAGTATTCCTATGGCAATCATATTCACAAGGAGAGAAGACCCTCCGTAGCTGATGAACGGAAGGGGCAGTCCTTTTGTCGGCACGAGGCCCGTCGCAACCGCAAAGTTGATAAGCGCCTGGAGGGAGATCATCAGCGAAAGCCCCGTTGCAAGATAATAGATAAAACTGTCCCTTGCTCTGTTCGCAACAGATATGCCCTTTATGAATAAAATCAGAAAAAGTGCTATCACAATTGATACTCCTATAAAACCGAATTCCTCACCAATGATAGAAAAAATAAAATCCGTATGAGACTCGGGAAGATAAGCCAGTTTTTGTTTTGAACTCCCGAGACCAACCCCTGTCAGACCTCCGCTTCCAAGAGCAATAAAAGACTGTACAAGCTGGAAACCGCTGTCTTGGGAGTCTTCCCAGGGGTTAAGAAATGAAGTGACCCGCTTAAGTCGATATGGTTGCATAATAAGCTTGATGATTATCGGGACCGCAGTCACCGAAAGATATGCGAGATATCTGAGCCTTGTTCCGGAGAGAAAGAGCATTGCAAATGTAAGGAATGCAAGGCTCATAGCAGCCCCGAAATCAGGCTGCTTGAGAATAGCTATCTGAAATACGACCATGATGCAAACCGGTTTTATAAACGATATGAAACTATCTGTTTTATATTCAGGCATTGACATGTATCTCGCCAGAAATATGACCATGGAGAGCTTTACGAGTTCCGAAGGCTGGAAGGTTGACGGCCACAGTCTTATCCATCTTCTGGCTCCTCCTGCAGTGACCCCGATTCCAGGCAGGAAAACGAGTATCAACAGTACAAACGATAAAACTAGCAGGGGGATCGCTATTTTCTTGATAAAAGCGGGGTTCAGTTTATAGGCAAGGAAGAGAAAGGTAAAACCTATAATGATGGTGAAAACGTGTCTTGTGAAATAATAGAATTCTGTAACGCCCTTTTTCGCAAGCACCGGTGTAACAACAGATGTCGAACTGTAGATCATGAGCGCACCAAAACCTACCAGCAGAACTGTGACAATGAGTAACCACTTGTCATATTTACCCATTATCTTGTCTCCATCACTATCTTTTTAAACTGTCTGCCTCTATCCTCAAAATTCTCAAACATATCAAAACTGGCACATGCCGGTGACAGCAGGACCACATCACCTTCTGCTGCCACATCCTTTGCCTTATTTACCGCATTCCTTAAATCTCCGGCCATAACTGTATCCGTAATATCTCCGAGGGCTTTCTTTATCTTTTCACTTGCCTCACCTATTAATACAAGCGCCTTCACCCGCTCTTTTACCAGTTGCCGTAATAAGGAGAATTCCCCTGCCTTATCCCTTCCTCCTGCAATCAGGACAACCGGTTCTGAGAAACTTTCAAGCGACTTGATGACCGCTCCTACATTCGTTCCCTTTGAATCGTTGTAATACGTAACGCCATTCAGTTTCCTCACGAATTCGAGCCTGTGCTCGAGGCCGGAGAATTCCTTCAGGGAATCGATGACCGCTTCCACACGGCAGCCTGCAAGGAGAGCCATGGCTGAGGCAGCCATGGCATTCTCCAGGTTATGTACACCTTTAATCTTTATCTCATCAGCCTTTATTAAGGGAAATGGGCAAGGAGAAAGGGGCAAGTCAGGAAGATTGGAATAGACCATTCCCTCCTTTGAATAAAGACCTTCGACCTTTTCCCTCCTGCTGAAGTAAACGATCTTTAGCTTTTCGTCTTTCACCTGTAGTTTTTCCCTCTTAAGCCTCATCGTCTCAGGATCATCCCGGTTCAATACGAGGGAATCACCTTCCCCCTGGTTTTCGAATATCCTCGCTTTTGCATCACGGTATTCCCCCAGTGAATGGTACCTGTCGAGATGGTCGGGTGTGATATTGACGATCGTAGCTCCCTTTGGCCTGAAGTCTTTTATTGATTCCAGCTGAAAGCTCGATATCTCGGCGACAATAAAATCCACGCTTAGCTCTCTGCTCTCAGCTCTTTGCTGGTAAATTTGCTCTGTCAGGGCATTTCCTATATTCCCTCCGAGGATGGTTTTGAATTCACCCTTTCTCATCATGAAATCGAGTAATGCTGTTGTCGTTGACTTACCGTTTGTTCCGGTTACAGCAAGAAATTCTGTCTGTTTTCTGTGTTCTGTTTTCTGACTTCTGATTACCTGATAGGCTAGTTCCAGCTCACCGATGACCGGTATGCCTTTTGACTTCGCCTTTGCAATAGGCGATATGTTAAGCGGGACACCCGGGCTGACGACCAGCATATCAGCACTCACAAAAATGTTTTCAGGGTGTGCTCCGAGGGCGAGGTTAACTGCCGGACTGAGTTGCCGTATATATTCCTTCAGCTCGGCCGCTGTCTTTATATCCGTTATTGTCACATGTGCTCCAAATTCGGTGAGCAGATTTGCCGCACCTGCCCCGCTCCTTGCAAGCCCGATGACTGTCACATTCTTACCCTTTATTTCCGTCAACTCCGTTCCTCTCTGCAACCCGGTAATTCCTTTTTTTATTGCTCTTATTCTTTGCCAGCGTCTTTGTCTTCCCCTTTTTCTTTGCAAGTACTTTCGTCTTTTTATTTTTCACTGCCTTTTTTGCAATCAGCTGCCTGTCAGTTTTTGACTTTGCATGTTTCTTTTTTATTTTTGAACTTTTCTTGTAGGCCGGCTTTTTAGTTTCCGGTTCGTTATACACCGCTTTTGTGAGATAGACTGTTGGTTTTTCCCTGTTCCCGATTACTTCGAATCCCCTGTCGATAAGCGTCTCTGACTCGCTCCACAGGTCAGCCCTGCTCGGGCTTCCCAGAAGTGCAACGATAACAGTATCGTTTTCACGTTCAGCAGCGCATACAAAACAATGGCGTGCCTTGCGTGTATATCCTGTTTTACCTCCTACCAGATCCTCATCAGACCATAAAAGTCTGTTTGTGTTTTTAAGGAATATGGAATCCCCGCTCCTTGTCGAAATCTCTGCTACACGGGTACCGATTATTTCCTTCAGCTTTGGATATCTCAGCGCATAAACCAGTATCTTTGACAAGTCAGATGCGGTCGTATACTGCCCGGAGCCTGGCAGGCCGCTTGCATTGATGAATTTAGTATCAGTCGCACCGATCGCGAGTGCCTTTTGATTCATCAGTTCGACAAATCTCGATTCAGAGCCTGCAACTGCCTCCGCGAGTACAACAGCAGCGTCATTTGCAGAGCCTAGGAGGGCGGCATAAAGGAGTTTCTCGATCATTACGCTATCTCCTTCTCTGAAACCTGCCTTATGCGGAGACACCTGGGAGGCGTTCTTACTGATGGTTGTGATAGCATTGAGGGTCAAATTCTCGATGACTACTATAGCTGTCATCAACTTTGTTGTGCTTGCGGGTGGACACCGGAGATCAGGATTTTTTGCATAGAGAATTTTTCCTGTTGATGCATCCATTACAACTGCAGCCTTGGAGTAGATGTTATCAGCGAAAGAAAAAGTCGGAAGCAGGAAGTAAGCAGTTACCAGGAAAATAAAATACAACATCTTGTATCTTTTACAGATACGCTGCATACTGCTTACTGATTGCTGCTTACTAATCTTCATAATCACCTCACTTTTAAAGTTGCCAGGCTTAACAAAGCAAGCATTATTCCAATTATCCAGAATCTTACAATCACCTTTGGCTCAGGCCATCCCTTCAACTCAAAGTGGTGATGAATAGGTGCCATTTTGAACACCCTTTTGCCAGTGAGCTTGAAGGATGCCACCTGCAGCATGACAGAAATTGTTTCAATAACAAAAATACCGCCCACGATAGCAAGGACTATTTCGTGTTTTGTTATAACAGCGATGGTTCCCAAAGCACCTCCGAGTCCCAGCGAACCAACATCACCCATAAAAACTTCTGCGGGATAAGAGTTATACCAGAGGAACCCGAGAGCAGCGCCAAACATGGCACCACAGAAAACCGTCAATTCTCCGGTACCGGGCAGATAAAGAACCTGAAGGTACTGTGCCAAGCCCTTATGCCCGGATATATAGACGAGCACGCCATTAGCCAGGGCAGCAACAGCAACGAGTCCTATCGCGAGACCGTCTATGCCATCTGTGAGATTAACTGCATTAGATGAACCTACTATCACCAAGATGGAAAATGGTATATAAAGCCATCCGAGATCAAAAAGCCATTTCTTGAAAAATGGGACACTCAAGACATCAGTATATGGATCCTTCGGATTCATATAGAGAAAAAGCCCGATCAGGAGGGCCAGGATTATCTGCAGGCCAAACTTCTGGTATACCCTGAGACCTTTATGACTTGTCCTTGAAACCTTTAAATAGTCGTCAACAAAACCTATTCCTCCAAACCCGATGAGCGAGACAATTATGATCCATATATATATGTTTTTAAGGTCTCCCCACATTAAGATAGAAAGGAGTATGCAGATGATAATAAGAAGGCCTCCCATGGTTGGAGTTCCTGCCTTCCCCATGTGCGCCTTGGGACCATCATCCCTAATATGCTGGGTTAAACTCAATTTCTTAAGCCGTTTTATTATCCAGGGTCCGAAAATCAGCGAAAACAGCATTGCCGTGAGCACAGCCAGGGAAGTTCTGAATGTTATATACCTGAAAACATTCAGGGGAGAAAACCATTCATGCAGACTGTAAAACAGGCTATATAACATTATTTCTCCAAAACCTTTTCCATGTTCATGCCTCTCGATCCTTTTATTAAGACCGTATCGCCTCTTCTCCAGACATCTTTCAATATCTTCCCTGCTTCTGCAGAGGTTTGAAGCTTATGGACAACCCTCTGGAATTCTGATGCAGCATAGGACATACGCGGTCCGACTGCGATGAAGATATCGACCGGAAGTTCTGACATGAGTCTTCCGAGCCTTCTATGGGCCTCTTCCTCATAGGATCCCAGTTCCAGCATGTCTCCCAGCACAGCTATTGTCCTTCCTTTTTTGCTTCTGACCAGCTCTTTTATCGCTTCCTCCATTGAGGCAGGATTCGCATTATACACATCACTGATAACCTTGATGCCCTCTAACTCCTTGAATTCAAGCCTCATCGGGACACCGGCAAAAGAACCGATTGCTTCCTTTATTTCCATCAGGTCAATATCAAAGATTGAACCCACTGCGGCAGCAGCAAGCAGGTTGTAGATATTAAACATCCCTGATATTCTCGGATTGACCTCAATGGATTTATTCCCGGCCACATGTAAGATAAAACTCGAACCTCTCTCATGCATCTCTATATCAGAAGCATATGTCTCTGCAGCATTTTTTATCCCGTATCTTACGAGCCTTCCTTTAAATCCCGACTTATATATGCCTTCCATCAGAAAAGGGTCATCGGCATTGACAACAGCAACCCTGACGGAATCGAGAAGTTCAAGCTTTGTCTTTCTGACTGTCTCGATATCCTTAAATCCCTCAAGATGGGCATAGCCGATATTTGTTAAAACACCGTAATCCGGGGCTGCTATCTCACACAACTCCCTTATTTCTCCGGGCCCGCTTGCGCCCATCTCGAGCACGATAATCTCATCCTCCTCGCTTATTTTTGTGAGGCTTAGCGGCAGTCCGATGTGGTTGTTGAGATTGCCTGTGTTTTTCAGTACCGTGTACCGGGTGCTCAGGATTGAAGAGATGATCTCTTTCGTTGTCGTCTTTCCATTGGAACCTGTCACTGCAACAACCGGGATATGCTGCTTCGAGCGCATGCTGTGCGCAATATTCTGAAGAGCTTTCAGGGTGTCATTCACAGAGATAATTGTTTTTCCCTTTATAGGTTCGGGAAGCGGAAGACTCACAATTGCACCGCTTCCCCTTTGTAATGCTTCGGGAAGAAAATCATGCCCGTCGAATCTGTTACCTTTCAAAGCAATAAACAGCTCGCCCTCGTTTATCTTCCTTGAATCTATGGATACTCCTATGAACGAATCCGATTCACAGGAAATCAGCTTCCCACCCGTTGCTTCTATGATTTCTGTGACTTTTATAGTCGTCATATCCTCTTTTTCATAACAAGTAACTATATTCATTTTGCATGGTGAATTTTTAGTTTATCTTTTATTTCCTCTTTCAGAACGTCCCTGTCACTGAATGGATACCTGACGCCTTTGATTTCCTGGTAATCTTCATGCCCCTTGCCTGCAACAAGGACGACATCGCCGTCATTGGCCATATCAACAGCTTTTCTTATGGCCTTTTTCCTGTCAGGCTCTATAAGATAGTTCTTGCCGGCAGTACCGACTTCGATATCTTTAATGATATCCATTGGTTCTTCCGACCTTGGATTATCAGAGGTTATAACCGCAAAATCGCTTAGCCTTGTTGCTGCTTCACCCATTCTCGGCCTTTTACCACGATCCCTGTCTCCGCCACACCCGAAGACAGTGATTATACGGGATGAAGAGCCTGGTGTTCGGGCGCCGGATTGCTGATTTACAATTTCCCTTACCGTATAGAGAAGCCTCTCGAGGGCATCTTCTGTATGGGCATAATCAACAAGGCAGTGAAATGTCTGTCCGGCATCAACACTTTCAAACCTGCCGGTTACGGTACCTGTCTTTGTTACGCCCTCAATAATCGCCTCCGGAAGAACGTCCAGGGAGATCGCAGCACCAACTGCGGAAAGGATGTTATATACATTAGGGGTTCCCACCAAAGGGGATGAGATATCATAACTATGTCCCTCAAATGATATGGTAAACTTCAGTCCCCTGAAAGAGTTTTGAATGCCGTATGCAGTGATATCTGCTCCGGCCTCAAGACCGTATGTCAACACATGGCGTTTGTTATTCATCGTCCGGAGTTCTGCTATCAGTCTCTTTCCGTATGGATCATCAAGGTTTACAACTGCTGTGCCTCCTTCATCCAGAAGTTCTATAAACAATCTCTTCTTTGCCCTGAAATACTCCTCCATGGTTTTATGGAAGTCCAGGTGGTCTCTGGTAAGGTTTGTAAAGACTGCGGTATCAAAAACAGCCTTATCTACCCTGTACTGTGCAAGGGCGTGAGAAGATACTTCTGAAATGACATGAGTACAGCCCGAAATCACCATCTCTTTCAAGAGCCCCTGGAATTCGAGTGATTCAGGTGTTGTATGGAAAGCTGGATAGATACTGTCTTTTATCATATACCGGATCGTGCCGATCAGGCCGACATTTTTCCCCCAGGATTCAAGGATGGATTTCATGACATACGTCGTTGTCGTCTTCCCGTTTGTCCCGGTTATCCCTATCAGCGTTATGCTCTCCGATGGCCTTTCAAAAAAATTATTCGCGATGCAGGCAAGCGCTTTTCTTCCTTCTTTTACGCGGATGTATCCGATTTCCACCGGGCTGACGTCTCTTTCTGCCACTATCATAATTGCGCCTTTCTCGATCGCGTCTCTGATAAAGTCATGCCCGTCAAACTTTTCTCCTTTTACCGCAATAAAAAGACATCCGTTCCTTACATTCCGTGAATCATAAGCTATACCCGAGATATCCGTATTCATAAAACTTTCCTGATCCGGCGAGTATTCGATACAGTCGCAACCGTTCAGGATTTCTCCAAGCATCATCTCAATACCACTAAGGAACTGTGGTGAGGTGTATCCTCCCTTGGCACGTTAAGATACGATAACGCTTGATTCGCAATTTCCTTGAACACAGGAGCAGCGACAACGCCTCCATAGATCTGCCCTTTCGGCTCATAGACAACAACGATCATTGCCAGCCTCGGGTTATCAGCCGGTACAAAACCGACAAATGAACTGACAAATTTCTCTTTTGAGTATCTCTTTGTTACGGGATTTATCATCTGCGCTGTTCCCGTCTTTCCCGCAACCGGATTCCCGTCAACAGATGCCCCCGTACCCGTGCCTCCCTCTTCTGTCACACTTTTCAAGATTTCCCTGAATGTCTCTGCAGTTTTTGCAGAGATAACCCGTTTCATTTCTTTATCTTTAAATGAAACAAAAACCCGATCATCCGGGGAAAGGATTTCCGATACGATATGCGGCCTCACCAGAAAACCTCCGTTTGCAATTGCAGCATACGCCCTGAGTATCTGGAGTGGCGTTACAGCAACCTCCTGTCCGATAGGTATTGCACCAATGGATGTTCCCGACCATCTTTCGGGTGAATGTATCCACCCCGATACTTCACCTGGAAGGTCTATCCCTGTCTTCTCCCCGATCCCCAGAAGTTTTGCATATTTATATAACCTTTCCTTCCCGAGTCTCATGCCTACCATGATAGATCCGACGTTCGAGGATTTCTGAATAACCTCTTTGAATGTCAGAACGCCGTATTTATGCACATGCACATCGCGGATTGTCTTTCCACCGGCCTCGATACCCCCTCTGCTCACATCAAACAATGTTTGAAGATTTACCAACTTTTCTTCAAGCGAGCCCACTCCGATAACGATCTTGAATGTTGAGCCCGGCTCATAGCAGTCAGTTATTGCCCTGTTTCTCCTTTCAGAGGCGCTTGCATTTCCTCCCCTGTTTGGGTTGTATGCAGGCCTGTTGGCAAGGGCCATTATCTCACCGGTAAAGGGGTCCATCATAATCGCTGACGCAGCAGCTGCCCTCCAGTGCGTCATAGCCTTGTCAAGCTCTTTTTCGACCAGACGCTGGAGGACTTCATCTATCGTTAAAACGACATTATTCCCTTTTGCCTCTATATCAACTCCTTGCGAAAGTGTCCTGCCGCTCGCATCCCTCTCTATCAATACCTTTCCGCCGGTAGTTTTCAGATATCTGTCGTATTTCAGTTCGACCCCTTCAAGCGCCTGATTGTCAACTCCTACGAAACCGAGTATATGGGAGGCAAGCTCGCCTTTTGGATAAACCCTTTTCGCCTCAGTCACAAATCCGATCCCCTCGATATCCAGCCTTCTTATCTTTTCTGCCGTGTCCGTCTCCAGCTTCCTTTCGATCCATGCAAATCTCCCCTCATCAGGAATCTTGGCAAGGATAATTTTTGGTTCCCTGGAGATCAGTGAAGAAAGCTTTTTCATATCTTCATTATCGATACTAAGGGTTTCCGGGTCACAATAGAGGGATTCCAGCTCAAGATTTAATGCAAGCTCCCTCCCCCTCCTATCGAATATAATACCCCTCCGCACCTGGATATCTTCGGCTTTCATATGCTGCTGTTTCGCCCGCTCGGAAAGACGCTCGTGATTGACTATCATGAGGTCTGTAAGACGAAGGGATACAAGAACAAAACTGAAGATGATAGCGGTATTTAGAATAATCGCCCTTTTTTTACTCAACCCCCCACCCCTGCTCTTTAATGTTCAGCCAATTGCCTGCTCTCCAGAGACGCTTTGTATGGTAATTGTCTTTTCTGCTTGTCTATATGTACTACCTTGACCCTGTCAGGTAAGACAAAACCCTCGCTGCCATCCACGGATGCTTCCAGTTTCGCGAAAGACAGAAGGCTCGTCTTTTCAGCGAGCAGCATCTTTCTCTCTCTCAGGCAGTTCATCTTTCTTTTTTCAAGGTCTCCGAGGCTGTATTCCAGTTTCAGACAGCTTGACCTGAGATAGACAACGCTGAATACACAAACTATTAAAAAAGCGATCAAGAAAGGTTTCAGGATGAATGAAAATATATTTATGCCTTTTCTGTACATTATATCCTCTCCGCTGCTCTCAGTTTTGCACTCCTCGAAGATGGATTAGACCTCAACTCTTCTGCAGACGGTGTTTGCGGTTTTTTTGTCAGAATTTTCAGCAAACCTTTTTTTGAACTCTCAGTCATGAAATTCTTGACGATCCTGTCTTCAAGGGAATGGTACGATATAACGCATAATGTTCCGCCTTCTTTCAGCATTCTCTGTGCCGAGTCAAGGCCTGCCTTAAGCTGATCAAGCTCTTTATTAACCTCTATTCTCAGGGCCTGAAACGTCTTAGTAGCCGGATGAAACCTTCTTCTTCCGCCATAGACACCTTCGACAATCTTCGAGAGTTCGGAACATGTATTGATGCGGTTCCTGTCCCTCCTGCTTACGATCGCCCTCGCTATCTTTCTTGACAAGCGCTCTTCACCGAATACCCATAAGATGCGCGCAAGTTCCTTTTCCGGATATCTGTTTACAATGTCCCAGGCAGATGTCTTCTGTCGCCTGTCCATTCTCATGTCCAGACGTTCATCAGAGATAAAGCTGAATCCTCTTTCGTGATTTTTCAGCTGTAACATCGAGACCCCGAGGTCGAAGAAGATACCATCGGCTGCGGAGATGCCGTCTGTATGAAGCAGGTTTTCCATTTCAGAAAAACTCCCCCTCTTTAAAATAACCCTATCGTCTGAGAGCTTCTTATCAACTGTTTTCAGGGCTTCATCATCCCTATCGATCCCGATGACCCTGCCCCCAGAGCCGATTACCTTTAATATTTCTTCTAAGTGTCCCCCAAGTCCAACTGTTGCATCGATATAAACTCCATCCTGCCTTGGGTTAAGCATTTCCATAACCTCTCTCTGCATAACCGGCAGATGGTAAATCTCTATAGGTATCTCCTATCTCTTTTCTCTATAGACCAAAAGCAGCAAGTTTTTCCTCAATTGTCTTTCTGTCAATCTTTGCGGGGTCGAACAACGTATCCCATTCATTTCTGTCCCACAATTCAATTCTCTCTATCTGCCCGGCCATAACCACATTGCTGTTGATGCTGGCATCCTCCCTGAGGGCAGCAGGGACGAGAACCCTTCCCTGTTTATCCATTTCTATTTCGACTGCGGATGCAATAACCCTTCTCAGGAAAAATCTTATTGCTTCATCCGATCGTGGTTTTGTCCTAACCTGGTCCTGGAGTTTATTCCATTCCTCCATCGGATAAATGTAAAGACAATTGTCAAAGGGAGCATTAGTTATGTATAATTTTGAGCTATAATTACTGGTAATAATTTCTCTGAAAGGAGCCGGAATGATGATTCTTCCCTTTGTATCAACTGTGTAATAATATTTCCCTGAGAAAGCAGGCACGTTTCCTCCACTTTCTACCACTTTCTACCACTTCATGATAGTGTGAGAAAAAGCGAATGTCAAGAAAAAAATAGCACATTCTATATTATGTGGATATATAAGGCAAAAACTACTATATATAGTTCTAATAAGCAGACCTTACTATGAGTGAATATCAAGACACTATAAGGTTTTCACTTGCAAAAATGATTGGGGCTTCTATAACCAACAGCACCGGTTCGGAAAAAATTATTCTGGTATATCAGCTCGCAAAAAAATTCTCCATGGTTTCATCTCCCGCAGGGATATATAATTGAGCTTGATTGTTTCTTTTCATAAAATATTTTTACGAAATTTTTTTGATTCACCGGATGAAATTTGGTAAATCTTCGACCCACTCCACGTGTTAATAAACGCATACTGAATGTCGTATGAATCCCAAATTCGTTACTATGTATTTGTCGCATGATCAAATGAATTGTTCGTTTTTGCCTTTTTCAAAAATTTACTGAACAAATTGACAAGATGGCATGAGTTTTTCTATAGGAAAAGATTCATTTTTGGCTTGACAAAAGGATTTCTTCCTTGATACTGTTATTTCAGTTTTATTTATTTTTACTAATTAATCTTTCTTATGAAAGGGGGGAAATATAGATGACAAAAGCAGAACTTATTGACAAGATTGCCTCAGGCACGGGATTGAGCAAGGCGGATTCATCAAGGGCCCTGGATTCCACGCTGAACTCTATCAGATCAGCACTGAAAAAAGGACAGAAGGTTACACTCGTCGGTTTCGGAACATTCTCAATTGTTAAAAGGAAAACAAGAAAAGGCCGCAACCCAAGGACAGGTGCTGTTATTACCATTCCTGCTGCCAAAGTTCCAAAGTTCACAGCCGGCAAATCGCTTAAAGACTCAGTAAAATAGTTTTTCATAAAATATATTAACGAAGGGGCAATTTTTATTGCCCCTTCTGTTTTTAATATCTTCTTGCTATCGCGTATCTCTTAAGAATTAGAAAAAGGAGGTATTTATGCTCGTAGAATTTAGCATAGTGCCACTTGGACTCGGCAGCAGTATCGGTAACAAGCTTGCCGAGGTATTAAAGATCGTTGATGCAAGTGGGCTCCCT
>Ga0256868_10001020_pt1 | contig 15766 bp, 17 predicted proteins | sample RVTome_13_FD_187341 | JGI IMG/M metagenome (GOLD analysis project Ga0256868, IMG submission 187341) | Soil microbial communities from uranium-contaminated site in the Upper Colorado River Basin, Wyoming, United States - RVT92D227 HiSeq ...
GAAAGACCGAAAATCCGGCCATCGCTGGAAGACCGACGTGCTGTTGGAGAAGAAGCTCTATAAATACTTTGATTCTCTTCAGCCGGCCGCGTAGTGTATAAAATAGGGGTAAAATTTAGGTAATTAATCTCTCCTGCATCCTCTTCCCTAATATTTCTCACGTAGCGCCACTTGCTCTTAAAATTTTTGGGAATTATAAAAGGTTTGACGCCGAAACATGATGGTGACAATGGACCTCAATTCTTTCGAAGTCATTATTAAATCAGAGAATAAGGCCAATCTGTACCTCCGCAAGTTTTGCTGGAAAAAAGGCCACGTTTTTTGCAGCGATTATCGCGGCTATGGAGTCTATCGGATTCGGGGCAAGAAGTACTGCTGCAAGCGCTGCGGATATATGTTACATGACTTCTCGAACCGCTGGCTTAATCGCCTCAAGATATCCCCAAAAACCTGGCTCTGGATCCTTAAACTTTTTGAGCTGATAGTTTCGGCCAGAACAATCGCCCAACAGGAGGGGATTAGCTATCCCGCGGCGCTTAAGGCGGTCCATGTGATCCGGGCATCGCTTGTCGCACCCACCCCGGAGGCGGATGGATTTCTCAAGGGTGAGATTGAGCTGGACGAACGTACTTTGGAGGAAAGCGCAAACGGAAGAGAGGACGGCGGCTTATAATAAGGTTCCTGTCTTTGGGATACTCCCGAAGACCTTGTTCAGCGACAGCAGTGCCAGGATGTCTATTGCATGGAGCAGGTCAAGCACGTCGCGTCGCAGTCCGGTGAACCGCACAAGCGCCAGGATTCCGAGCGGATCCTAATTTTTCCTTCGGCATTTCCTGATTGCTGCTTCAAAAACATCATCGGGGCTGATTTCCTTCAGGCAGGTAACATGCTCGCATTTGCTTTTCGAGCACGGATGGCAATCGAGATTCGCGTGTACGATTTCATATCTGTCTTCCGGGATGCGTGGTCCGAAAATCTTCGGGTCCGACGGTCCGAAAATAACGACGAGCGGAGCGCCTGCGGCAGCGGCAATGTGCATCGGCCCGCTGTCATTTGTGAGCATCAGATCGAGATGGCTGGCAATGTACGCCAAATCGTTCAGGTTCAGTTTGCCGGCGAGAACAACCGCATCGTGCTTCATTTCATCCACGACGGCCGCCGCGATTTTTTCTTCTCCGGGGCCTCCAAAAATAAATATCTTGGCATTCAGTGCATCGCACAACCGGTCCGCCACCGCGGCGAATCTGCGGGGCTCCCAGCGCCGGTTCGGCCGGTACCCGCCAGGATTGATCCCGATCCGCACTTCGTCGGCGCCCACTCTGGGACCGTCAAACAATTGCGACCATTTCTCTTCGCTCGCTTTCTCCCAAAATATTTCGATTCCTTTATCGTCCGCTTTGCCGCCTGCATAGATCGATACCTCGAGCATGGAGTCCATTTTATGCCGCCCGCAAAATACATCACGGGGAATTTTGTTTGTAAGCGCTAGCCCGAACCCGAGGTTGTCGTGCCCTACCCTTTCTTTAGCGCCGACAGCGAGAAACAGTGCAGCCATTCTCACCGCGCCCACGCGCGAATCCACACTGTACAGATTCACGGCCATATCGAATCTTACACGCCTCAATTGGGATAGGATCTTCCACGCGGTAGAAAGCGGCTGTTTCTTTGCCAGAATCTCTCTCAACGGGAATGAATGCGTGCGGTCAATATATGGATAATTGCGCGCGAGCGGGAATGCCTCAGCGCTCGTAAGCAGATGAATCTCTGCGCCGGGATACCCGTTACGGATCGCGCGGATCGCAGGTGACGCCAACACGAGATCGCCGATACCGGCGACAATCACGATTAGAATGGAATTTTTTCGGATAGAAATTTGCTTTTCACTCTCCACATGCGATCTCTCAATTGAACTCAAATTCCATATCCTTGGTCTTGTCAAAAATATATCGCTGTGCTGTTGTCAAAGTCAAGGACTGGAAAACAGCCCTCAGAGATATTTTTCTCTCATTACACCTGGATCGATCTAAGGAGGGTAGGTCAGAGTAGTACAGGGGAATTGAAGATTAGCCAAAACGAATATGAACAACATCATCTAGTGGAGACGATAGGAATGTTCTTATTAATCAACAATTTATCATATAATGCAGCGACCTTCTCGACCATGATCTCTTTACTGAAATTCAGAGCCGTCTCCTTTCCTCCCTGCCCCATGCTCTTTCTTTTTCCTTCATCCTCGATGAGGATTTGAAGGGATCGGGCGAGTTGGCCCGGATCCTTTGGAGGAACTAAAAAGCCATTCTTCCTGTGAGTTACTAAATCAGGAATTCCTCCGATATTACTCGCTACAATCGGCTTCCCAAGAGTCATCGCTTCAACCAGCACTCTTCCCATGCCTTCATTCAGAGAAGGAAGGGCAAATATATCGTAGATCGAAATGACTTTAGATACATCACTCCTCCAGCCTAAAAAGATCGTTTTGTTCTTAATCCCCAGTTCAAGAGCTTTCTTCTCTAATCTCTGTCTGAGGGAGCCGTCCCCTGCGAAGACAAAATAGGTCTGAGGAAATTTGGAAACAATGTCTTTTGCAGCTTCTAGCAGAAATTCTGGACCTTTAACTGGTTCTAAACGACCGGCTGTGCCGACAACTAAAGAATGTTCAGGTATTCCGAGCGTCCTTTTAAAGTCTTCCTGTTCTCTTCGGGACATCTCCTTGATATTTCCGAGGTCTACACCACTGTGGATAACAACCATCTTATCTTCATGAGCGATTTTAAATAATTTATAATCTTGCTTTTCCCCGTTTGAAATAGCCACTATTCGATCCGTTATATACGCTGCATACTTTTCAAGAAGAATGAATAGCTGCGTTTTTAAAGAGCCAAAATAACCAAAGAATACATGGCCATGGGGCGTGTGCACAATGATTGGGACGCGAGCAAGCTTAGCCGCAAGTCTCCCCAAAAATCCTGCTTTTGAAGTATGCGTATGAACAATTACTGGTTTTTCTTTCTTGAGAAGCATAAAAAGATAAATAAAGCCTAAAAAATCATAAACAGGGTTTATTCGTCTAAATAAAAAAGGTATCGTGACTACCTTAATCCCTTTGAATTGAGCCTGTTTCAGATCAGCGATAGCGGAGGCATGCTCTTCCTTGCTCATTCTGGATTCGTATGTCGGACCTTTGAATAAGAGTGTATCATATATATTCCTATCCAATCCCATCACTGTGAGAAACGCGACCTCGGCTGATCCTCCCTTATCTAAGCGGGTAATTATGTGAATGGTTTTATTTTTTTTATGCATATATCATCCGTGGGGAGAAATAAGCATGTTCTTGCCAGAAAGAAAGCTCACTGCTCCAGAAAAAGTAGAATAGATTCTTTTAATAATATTTATCATGTGCCTCTCTCAAAAATTGGAAGTATGCAATTTTATGTTCGAAATTGAAGGAAGGAATAAAAGGCTTTTTCTTTTATAAGAATGATGAAACATAAACATTATAAAAAAAAGATATAACACATGAAAACCGCTTTAAACGTAACAGAGTCAAGGGAAGTTTTCAAGACCATTCAAAGAGTGTGGGTACGACCATGACCGGTTACACTGAGAGCCCGACTTTCTCCCGGAATCGTTCATGGGGGGTCTGCCCCCCGAGCGCGGAATGGGGCCGGTGATAGTTATAGAAGTCCTCCCATTCCCTCAGCTTTTCGTTGAACAAGCCCGTTTCATCGATCACGACGCCCTCGAGCATCCGATAGAACTCCTAATCGTCCATCCGGTGGCTCCGTTCGACTTTCCCGTTTGCCGCGGCCTGTATGGTTTGATATAAACGTGGTTGATGCCTTTATCCAAAACATGCCAATGGAATTGGTCCCGGAACTCCGCGCCGTTATCTGTCTGGATCAGTTCCGCGTGAAAAGGAAGACGAGAGAGAGCATAATTAACGAACTGAATCGATGTCTTCTGATTGCATTTGTCATAGATCTTCAACACCAAGAGTCGGGTGCAGTCATCAATCGCTGTATATTGATAATGCCGCCTCAGCGTTCCCGGGATCCGCTCCAGGAACTTTACGTCCAACTGGATACGATGCCCAGGTTCGGGCTTCTCATATCTCTTCCATCGTTCGTCATGCCGCTTATATCGCTGATATTGGGGGAGCCGACTCATATTCAGCTTCTTCAAGATCCTCCAGATCCCGGAAGAGCTGATGGTCACATCGTGATATCTCAACAGATACATCTTGATCTTCCACGGACCAAAGTGATAGGTCTGCCGCAAATAGAGAATCTTAGCCACGATTTCAGGTTTCGTCGCCCGCGGGCAATTGTGAGGGCGTTTTGAACGGTCATACAGGCCCTCTTCCCCCTCTTCTTGATATCTTCGATACCAACGATAGAAAGCCATCCGGCTGATCCCGTAGTGCCGGCAAGTCTTGGCGACGTTATGGGTTACCTCTTCAACATGGCGGATAACCCCCAGCCGCCAGCGCTGGTTCCTTATCATCTCGGCCCCTGACATGAAGCACCTCCTTTCGTTAGGCAGCTTATGAAAGAAGTCTCCAGATGTAAACCGTCTCTGTCAGTTTTAGAATGCCTTGAAATATGAAGTGTTATGTCTTAAAATAACGAAAACCTGTTCTTAAGAAAAATATGGAAAAGCGAGCCGAGAAAAGAACATTTTGGAAGGACGTCTATCGCGGTTATTATAAAGGCGAACTTCCAGATTATAAAAAATCGGGCTATCGAAGCGAAGCCAGCCAAGCTCTGAGGCTGGCGGCTTTAAAGAGATGTCTTGCCCGTGTTGAGCTTTCCCAAGACGCCTTTGTTTTGGACGTTGGATGCGGTTCGGGATTCGCTTGGGACGCTCTTGCCAGAAATAAAGCGGGCAAAATCATTGCGGTGGATATCATCGAAGATCCGCTGAGGAGAGCGAAGTCGGCGAAAAAGGACGTCTTGCTCTGTTTCGGCGATGCTCAGAATTTGCCGTTTAGAGCCCGCTCGATTGATCTCGTAGTCGCCATCGAGATGCTTCAGAATCTGGACGATGCGGAGGAGTTTTTGCGCGAAGCGCGCAGAGTTCTTGTTGACGGGGCCTATTTTATAATCATCGCGCCGAATATGAACTCCCTAAGCTGGCTTTACTTGAGGATGTTCAATAGGAAGTCTTCGATGACAGCTATGGTTAGCTTAAAAAATCTAATGAGAACAGTCAAACGACTTGGTCTCAGGGTCATCAGGAAGGAGGGAGTCACCCTTCCGGTGATGATGCCCATAGCTTCTTTAGCAAGAGCTATGGGCATATGGCTGTTCGATAAATCTTATGTTCTTCTTTTGAAAGCAGAAAAGTGAGATTGCCGGAACGCCTGCCAATAAATGCAACCGAACGTGTCATAACGGTTTTCATTTTTTGTTTAATTCGCGCCCGGCCAGCATTAAAATAACAATAATCGTCAATACACATAAACCCTGCAGGAGCTCTAAATAGATTCCCAGATCTTTTGTGGCTTTGAGATTAATGCCGCCTATTCCCAGGCAGAGGGCAATTAAGTAAATGAGCAAAACCGTTTGGGTTTCGGTAAACCCGAGTGACACCAGACGATGATGAAGATGATCTTTGCCTGTGTATTCAATCCATTCCTTAAAGGTTTTAACCCTCCTTCTTAAAATTCTCGCTATGGTAATGTAAATCATATCGAAGATAAATATGCCAAGAATCAAAATAGGTAAACTGAGGGCCACCTTCGGGTTGTTTTCCGCCCAGCCGCCCATAATGGCCACCCCGCCTAATGTGAACCCTAAAAAGGTACTCCCTGCATCTCCTAAAAATATCGAAGCGGGCTTAAAATTAAATTTTAAAAAACCCAGACAGCTTCCGGCCAGGACAATGGTTATATATCCCAAATAGGATTGCCCGGTTATTTGAGCCACAATAAAAAATGACAGGGAACAAATTGCCGTCAAGCCTGTCGCCAGCCCATCCATCCCGTCAAAAAAATTAACGGCATTGGTTATGCCCACGACCCAAAGGAACGTCAGAACGATTTCTCCAACATTGCCCCACCAAATATCCGGCAAGATGTTGAGTTTGACTCCGCACAGCATGAGAACGAACGTCGCACAAAGTTGTCCCGCAAGTTTCCAGCTCGCGCTTAAGCTTTTGATGTCATCGATTAATCCGATGAGGAGGATAATCGTGCCGCCGATAATGACACCTTTTAACTCGATTGAGAAATCAAAGTTTAAAAAGATGATCAGGACATAGGAGATGTATATGGCCAATCCCCCCAGCTTCGGCATGGGCTTCTTATGAATTTTTCTTTCATCCGGGAGGTCCATGATTTTCAGCCGGGCGGCAGCCAGCCTCATAACCGGAGTTAGAAGAAAGGCTATGAGAAAGGCAAAGGCGAAGAGAAAGAGCCACCTGTGTTCCGTGCCAAAAAGGAACAATTGAATATTATCTAAAATGTGTTTCATGTTTCATATCAATACTAGAAAATATCTTTGACAACAGCAATAATTTTTTTAATATCTTTATCTTTTAAGGAAGGATAAAGAGGAATGGAGAGTGACTTCTGCCAAGCCGCCATCGTCCGGGGAAAACCGGACAAACGCATGTAAACATGGAGAGGAATGTGGACCGGACGCCCGGCCTGGACCTTTTTTCGCCGTATTTTTTTAAGATAGACAGAAGCCTTCTCCTCGGTCCTCACAACGAACCGGTAATAGATGTGCTCATTTTCCTCTTTCCAGAGGGGTAAAGAGAAATGACAATTCTTAAATTCCCGGAAGTACAACGTTGCGATTTCTCTTCTCCGGGCGATGAACTCATCCAGCCGGGCGAGCTGGCTGAGCCCGAGAGCGGCCTGGATATCGGTCATCTTGTAATTATAGCGCAGAAGATAATCATTTTTATTGTCGTAATCTCTGAGGTCTTTAATCTTGGAAATCAAGCTTTTCGAATCGCTCAAGACCATTCCGCCTTCCCCGCTCGTGATCACTTTGGTCGCATAAAAAGAAAACACGGAGAGAAGGCCGATGCTCCCGACTCTCCGGCCCTTAAACGTCGCTCCGATGGCTTGAGCGCAATCTTCAATAAGGGGAATGCCGAGCTCGGTCAAACGATCGATTTGTGCCGGACAGCCAAAGAGATGGGGGACAATGACGGCTTTGGTCTTCCTGGTGACGGCTCTTTTAACGGCATCGGCCGAGAGGTTGAACGTCAGCGGTTCAATATCGACCAAAACAGGAGTGGCTCTCGTATAGTGGATGGCGTTGAGCAGCGCAGAGCAGACAAAAGAAGGGATGATGACCTCATCTCTTTCTTTGATATCAAGGGCCATGAGGGCCAAATGAAGAGCCGCGGTTCCCGAGCTGGTCGCCGCAGAATTTTTTTTGCCGATGAAGCCGGCTAATCGCTTTTCAAACTCTTGAACCCGGCGTCCCTGAGAGAGGTGACCGGATTTCATCGCTGTGGCGACAGCTCGAATATCCGATTCATCAAGAGACGGCCGGGAATGAGGAATGACCGCTTTATCCATTAGATATCATCGCGCAAAAACCGGAAGGCTTTAAAACCCTCGGCATATTTGACTTTTCCTTGGAACCCCCTGAAGTTGGCGATGGCTTTGACGCTTTCAACCATGTCGAGTTTCGTCGGATACGCTTTGGCCACTTGGGAGGAGTAAACCTGGATCAACTTCTCCTTTTCCTCCAGGACATCCTCAATATCCACAAATATATCCGGTTCGAAATTATTAGAGGTATAGTCTTCGTAAAAAAGGACCTTTTTAATGTACCGAGTGGCGGCGAGAGCGCACTCGGCCAAGGTGCGGTGATCCTGATGAATGTCATCAATGTAGTTAACATAAACTTCATCCGGTTTCACGTCTTTGATGACTTTATCGATATAGGTGATGATGATCCTCTCCTTGGGCAGCTCTGTATCTGTATACCCGGCCCAGAAGATTTTCTTGACACCCAATAGTCTCATGGCCTCTTCTTGTTCTCTCTGCCGGGTTTCCGGATCTCCGCCGAATTCTCCTTTCGTCAGGACCAGATAAAATATGTTCATCCCTTTCCTGGCAAACTTAAGAAGCGTGCCTCCGCAGCCATATTCAATATCGTCCGGATGGGCTCCCAAGGCTAAAATATTCAATTTCATCCCCCTTTTTTTAAGATGGAAAGACCCTCTGAACCACAATTGAACAGCAAATCAATGGCTGAAAGATAGGGTTCGAAATCCCCGTAGAGTTGAGGGTAGCGGGGATGTTGATAGTCCTGAAAGATGACCTGGACGCCTTCCTTCTCAAAGAGGGCCAGGTTCAAATATTTTGGGCCATCCTTGCCGGAGAGATAGACGTCCCCTCTCAGATGCTTGCAGAGATCAATCAATCGCTCGGTCGCTTCATCTCTGAGCTGAATCTCTGAGGCTCGGACAAGCTTTTTATCGGAAAGGCCTAAGGTTTTGGCCAAATAATGGATGATATGAATATTGATATCGACCAAGGAGGACCATTCCTGGGCATAGGTTTGCTCGAAGAAAGCGATATGTTCCTTGAAAAAAGCGGCCTTGGAATAGTTTGTGACAAGCGCTTGCAGATGTTTTTTTCCCCAGGCCACCGTATTATTAATTTTAACCTCGCAGATTTTTTGAGATAATCTGTGGATCACGGGCACCGTCAGCCATTGCCATCCCTGGGCGGTCTTGATCCTGTTTCGGTTCTGCCATTCATTTTTTTTAAATTGAACATTATCCAGCAAGACAAAGGCGTCGCTTTTCGAGATTTTATCAAAATATCCCAGCCAGGGTAAGTACTGAGGTTGGTGGATGGAGACAATCATCCGCTCAGTCCCATTTCTTTCTGCAAAATCCAGATCCCAAGCCGGCGAAGACTCAGGGGCTTTTTTAAAGAATAATGAATTTCTGAACAATCAGAAGAGATGGACTCAGCTTCACAGAGCCTCGCCAAGGCTTTGCTCGTCGATCGCTTTTTTAATAAATAAGACGGGTGATTTTGCGAGATCAATTATTTTTAGCTTCTTCAGTTGGTTCCCCTGACCGTCAAATACAATTTCAACAATCGGGCGCATGGGGCTAAGGTTGTTAATGCCGATAACTCTGCCAATTTCATTATTATTCAACGCGACAAAACTGTTTATGGGATAAAAAGTGATATAGTTCAAAAAGGCTTTTAGCATTTTCTGGTCAAACTTCGCTTCATCTTCCTGAATCATCATCTTGACGGCAGCAAAAGGGATTATTCTGACGGTCCGATAGGGCCGGGGATGGGTCATGGCTTCGAAAACCTCGGCGATGGCGGCGATTTTGGCAAATTCTGAGATTTCATCTCCCTTTTTCCCTTCGGGATAGCCTGTCCCGTCTTTATTTTCGTGGTGTTGATAGACAACGTCGGCTGTGATTTTCGGCGAATCTTTTATTTTAAGCAAAAATGCCAGGCCATAGACCGGATGGCGTTTAATCTCGGTAAACTCCTCTTCGGTTAATTTTGCAGGTTTGTCGATGATCTGTTTGGAAATTTTCAGCATCCCGATATCATGAATCAAAGAACAGGCGCACAGGTCGATCACTTCACTTTTATTATAGCCCAGAGCGAATCCCAGGTTTGCGGCTAAAATGGAGACATTGACGGAATGAGGATAAAGATAATCCTCGACAAATTCACGCAGGGCAAAATTGTTTACTAAGGATAGGAAGATTTCAGGCTTGATGATAAACTTATCGACGATGTCTTCGACAATCTGGACAATTTCTTTCCATTCTTTGGTCCGACCCAGGACGATTTCGTCAAAGATCTGTTTTAGGCGAAGGATTGCCGATGCGTATATTTCTTCGATCTCTTGCTGACGTTGCTTTTCCTTGTCGGGAGTGACCTGAACGGCTTCGGATATGGAGATTTTCTTCTCCGGAGATTTTTTCTCTTTGGATTTTTTTATGAGCTCGGAAAGTGTCACCATGGTCAATTATTGGTCCAAATCACTGGCAACCTCTGCAATGAGGCCCCGGTCAATTTTGTCAAGTTTTTTGGTAAACCCGATGAGCAGACTCATATCGCAGATATTGTTTATCACCCGTGGAATTCCTTCGGACTTTTCCCATGTCAAACGCATCGCCTTCGGGGTGAAGATTTCTCCTTGGGCTTTAGCGACTTCTAATCTATGAACGATATATTTTTCCGTATCTTTCTCATTTAAAGGATTGAGGTGATATTTAATGGCCAATCTCTGTTTGAATTGCTTGAACTGATTGATTTTTTCTCGCAACTCAGGCTGTCCGATAAGGATGAGAGTCAAAAGAAACCTGTCATTAAGCTGAAAATTCAAAAGGAGCCGCAGCTCTTCGAAGGCCGAAAGGTTCTGAATAGCCTGGGCTTCGTCGATCAGAATAACGGTGTCTTTGTCGTTATTCATATTTTCGTAGAAGCGCTCATTGAGTTTCTTCAGCAATTGGATTTTTGGCGATCTCGTCGAAATTTTCATGTTGAGCTGGAAACAAATCTCTCTCAGTAAAGCCATAGGGTTCAAGAGGGGATTGGTGATGAGCGCCGTTTCATACTTGTCCACAGTTAATTTTTCGAAAAGCAACCTGCTGATGACCGTTTTACCGCAACCGTAATCGCCGGTCAAGAGGGCCGCCCCTTTGCGTTCCTCAACAGCGTACGTCAGCCTGCTGATGGCTTCCAGATGATCACTCGAAAAATAGATAAAGCGCGGATCGGGAGTGTTTTCGAATGGCTTTTCTTTCAGACCCCAGTATAATTCATACATATTTTTTAATAAAAAATATATACTTCTACCCGAATCACTTCTAAGTCACTTTAAATGAATGAATTATTAATGTCAAGTAAAAAATCTTGGAGGACTTCCCCGATTTTTTTACCGAAATTGAATCTTAAAAAAAGTTCCCCCAATTTTTAATTCCAGATCGATTTTCTTCTATCTTATTAAAAATATATGAATTAACGAGCCAGAAGGTTATTTTTTGGGGGAAGTCCCGAAAAATCTTGGCCGGCCGGGGGACATTCCCCAAGGGTTTTCATGATGTTGGATGGGTTGGCTGGCTGATATTTGCCATGGACGGCTTGACGGATTTTAAGATTTTTAATAGCATTCAGGGAGAGACGGCCAGCTTGATATAAACATTCTGTCCATGCCGCTTCCGGGCTTAATGTCGTCAACTTGACCAGATTTAGGATTAAAAATTGAAGGATGGGAAGAGGATAGTCACCCTTGTTTTGTTGGCCGTCTTTATGGGTGCGGGCCAAAGCCGTTTCAGCCTGGCTGATGAATATACCCAGGTGGCCGGGCTCATGGACCTTCGAACGCAGTTCAGTGATGGATTTCATTCGTTAGAATATCTTGTCAGCCTGGCCAGAGAAAGAGGTTTTGATGTCCTTTTTATCAATGACCATGACCGGATGGTCCTGGAGTACGGAGTTTGGCCCTTGCAGAATATATTGAAGAAAAAGGTTGAAAAGCCTTCCATCAATACGGCCGGAGCGAAGAAATTCTTGAAAATGATTGAATCCGCTTCGAAAAAATTCCCGGACATGATTTTAATCCCCGGGGCAGAGTCAGCCCCTTATTATTACTGGGAGGGGAGTTATTTCAAGAAGAACTTGACGGTCTGTGACTGGGAAAGACATTTGATCATTGTCGGCCTTGAAAAGCCGGAAGATTATCGAGGACTGCCGATTCTTCATAACGGCTATTCCACAAAATACATCCTTCAATCTATTTCTGCGAGCCTTTTTATCTTGCTGGTTCTCTTGCTGGTTCCCCTTGCCCTCGGCTTGACCATGATAAAAAGACCGGGAAAAATTCGGTATTTTGGCCTGGCTATTCTTGCCTTAACTTTCCTCATCTTTGTGAACAGCCATCCTTTCAGGTCCTCCCCCTATGACCAGTATCATGGAAATCAGGGCATTGCCCCTTATCAACTTGTGATAGACTATGTCAATTCCCGAGGAGGAATGGTTTTCTGGAATCATCCGGAGACTCTTTCCGGCCTAGGAAATATTGGCCCCATCTCGAAGAAAACGCTTCCATATCCAGAAGTACTGGCCGAATCGAAAAATTATACCGGCTTTGCCGCCTTATACGGCGATACGGTCACTGTTACAAAGCCGGGCAACATATGGGATCAGGTCTTGCTCGAATACTGCTTGGGCCGCAGAGAAAAGCCTGCCTGGGGAATTTCTGCCGCTGATTTCCATGAGGAAGGCGGAGCGGGGGAGAAATTAGGGAATTATCCGACCATTTTTCTGGTAAAGAACAAGACAAAAGATTCTATTCTGGACGCCTTAAGAAAGGGAAGGATGTATGCCTTTCGGGGATTGGGCGACATTTCAAGGCTTATTCTTGAGGATTTCTCCGTATCGGATTCAGAGACTTCGGAGAAAGGAATCATGGGAGAAGAAATCTCTTTAAATGGCCATCCGACGATTAATATTCGCCTTTCCACCGCGGGCTCAATGGAAAAAAATCCTGTTACGGTCAGGCTGATTCGGTCAGGCAAGCTATTAAAAACCTTCTCCGGCGAAACTCCCTTCCATTTGAATTTTATGGATGAATTTAATGAACCCGGCAAGAGGATATACTATCGCCTTGATGCGGAGGACAGGAAGGGCAGCAAGCTTATTTCAAACCCCGTCTTTGTTAAATTTCACCCCAGAAGGGATTAGCTTATTGCCGTGAAGCCGGTTCGGCTAATCGGCTAAAAAGAAAAGGGTTACTCTTTACTTTTCGCTCTGAATTCCTTGATCCCTATGGCAATGGCAAATAAAAGAAGCGTCTGGGTAAACCGAAGATAAGCCTGAGCTTCAAGCCCGAAGGGAAAGGGTTTAAGAAGAATCCGCGATACTATTCCCAAAATTAAGCTGATAACGGCAATAATAAGACATCCATCGAAAACTTTTTTCATCATTTTTCCTTCCTCCTTTAAGATGTTGATATCTATTTAGAATAATAGGCCGCTCCTGTCAAGCTTTTTTTAGGCAAAGCTCTTGAATTTCTATTACTTACCCCCCAAGGGGTCTCATTGACCAGGACTTCCCCCAATAATCAGGCCTAAAATTCGTTAAGTTCATTTTTCTTCGGAATTACATATAAAAAATTCTATTGCAAGAAGCTTATTATAATAGCTATAATGAATTAATAATGGGTGGAACTAAAGAATTTTTAGAAAGAGTCTATAAAAAGAATACTAATTTTGTTTATAGAAAAATAGCCAATGAATCAATAATAATTCCCATTGTAAATAATAGTGCGGATTTGACAAGTATATATACATTAAATGAAACCGCAGATTTTATATGGAATGAATTAGGGAAAAATAAAAATATTGAAAGTATTATAAATAGTTTAATAAAAGAATTTGGCACTTCATATGATGAAGCGATCGACGATACAATTACGTTTATCAAGAATTTGAAAAAACTCGGACTTATTGATATTGTCCAATGAATTATAAAATTTTTAGCCATGCAATTCATGATCAGGCGATAAAAAACAAAATTCCAATTGATGGCAGTTTTGAAATTACCTATAGATGCAATCTGAAATGTGTTCAATGCTATGCGTTACCTCTTGCAGATGAAAAAAGCGAACTTTCGACTGAAGAAATCTCAAGGATATTAGACGAATTAGCCCAAGCTGGATGTTTATGGCTTTTACTTACAGGTGGAGAACCACTTATCAGAAAAGATTTTAAGGAAATATTTATTGAAACGAAGAAAAAAGGATTTATTATTACTCTGTTTACAAATGGAACGTTAATAACGGAAGGAATCGCAGCGTTTTTTAGAGAATATCCACCTTTTTATATAGAGCTTACAATGTATGGTGCAAGCAAAAAAATTTATGAAGCTATCACCAGAGTTAAAGGTTCCTATGAAAAATTTAAAAATGGTATTGCTCTTTTAAAGAAATTCAAGATCCCTTTTAGACTTAAAACATTATTAATGAAAGTAAATGAGCATGAACTTCCTGATATGATGAAATGGGCAAAGGAGCTAAAAGCAGAATTTACGTTTGACCCAATAATTAATCCCGCGCTTAACAAAGACCAAACACCGTGTTCATATAGAATGGCACCCGAGAAAATAGCCCGGATTGATTATAATGATAAGAAAAGACATCAGGCATGGTTAAAAACCTTGAGAGAAAATGACAAAAATACTGATCATTCATTTAAATGTGGGGGCGGTTGGGTGTCTTTTAGTATTGACCCGAATGGAAAGATTTCTCCTTGCCTGATGAGTAGAAAAAATACATATGATTTAAAAGAAATTTCATTTAAAGATGCATGGAATAAATTCTCACCTGAGTATCTGTCAAAAAGTTTCATGGCTCTTGATAAATGCAAAACATGTGATGTTTCTGCTTTTTGTGATAGATGCCCCGGTTCAGAATTTTTGGAAGGCGGGAATGATAAGTCAGAATATGAATGTAAGATTGCTAATGAAAGAGCAAAATTATTTGTCTGTTCATCCAAACATGGAAGTGAAAAATAAGAGAGTTTGTTGCAATTCTATCAGAAACGAGGTAAATTGTATATTGGCTATGTAAAAGAAATCCCCGGGGTTAATTCGCAAGGAAAAACGCTTATGGCAGCAAAAAGGAATCTATGGAAGGCTCTTCATTGAAATTGAGAAGTTTATGACTTTTTGGCAAGATAATATGTCGAGATTTGGCAATGGGAAAAATGGAGGAGGAAGATATGAAAAAGTATAAAAAGCCAGAAATTAAAAAAGTTAAACTGGTGCCGGAAGAAGCGGTATTAAAAACGTGTAAGAGAATACCCAACGGTTCAACAGTTACGAGGTGCAATTGCGGGACAGCCAATACAAGTTACTCATAATATTTAATGCGAGTTAATATTGGCGATATAAGAATAGCGCTTAATTTTCATGGATTTAGCTCTTTAGAAATTCCCTCCTCATACGATAAATTCCTGTGTAATGGCTTTCAAAAGAAAGATGCAAATTTTGATTTTTATTCTTGTAGCAATATTCCTGAGGTTAAAGGAAACCTGATATTTGATGCGGATATATGGAATATTTACGAATCTAAAGATAAATATTATTTAAAAATATCTTATCCTGATTCAATTTATCCACCCCCGAGACTTGGTATTTTTTCCAAAGATTTTTCAAGAGGCAAAATATACTGTCAAACAGGATTAAATGACCCTCTTTATACCCCTTTGGACCAAATAATAATGACTAACATTCTTTCGGAAAAGGGGCTATTGGTTCATGCTTGTGGCGTTGGTATAAATAAAAAGGGATATTTATTTATGGGTAGAAGTGGCAAAGGAAAAACGACAATTGCCAGGCTGGCAAAGAAAATTGGGGCTAAGGTCTTGAGCGATGATAGAATTATCATTAGAATATTAAAAAATAAAGTTTGGATATTTGGAACGCCATGGCATGGAGATTTTATAGAAATAGAAAATGATTCATTTATATTAGAAAATATTTTCTTTTTGGAGCATGGCCGTAAAAACAAAATTACGTCTCTTATGGATGTGAATGGTATTTCTGAAATAATAAAACATGCATTTCCACCTTTCTGGAACAAAAAAGCCGTTGATTTTTCATTAAGCTTAAGTCAAAAAATTGTTAATAAGATTGAAGTCAATAAACTTTATTTTAGAGAAGATTTAGATATCGCCACGCTCATTTGAATTATTATCTGCCAAATAAAAAAATTAGTGAAATTTTTAATGGTCTATTAAAAAACGG
>Ga0256868_10001021_pt1 | contig 15751 bp, 10 predicted proteins | sample RVTome_13_FD_187341 | JGI IMG/M metagenome (GOLD analysis project Ga0256868, IMG submission 187341) | Soil microbial communities from uranium-contaminated site in the Upper Colorado River Basin, Wyoming, United States - RVT92D227 HiSeq ...
GAAGGCAGGCCTTTTGAACGGGGGGTGGCTTTCGGACAACTGACCAGGGAACTGCTTTATATTCAGGAGACTTCGTTTGTGGAGCAGATAAGGGAATTAATTCCCTCAGACCATTACCTGAAGCTATTGAAATATTTTATTGCCTTTTTTAACCGGAACCTTGATAAAAACATACCGGATGAATATAAAGAGGAAATCTACGGAACATCGTTTGCCTGTGATCCTGAATACGACTTCATAGGATCGGGTTATCAGCGTCAGCTGAATTACCATGCTGCACATGATATCGGGCATGCTATGCAAGGGCTTAACCTGGTTGGTTGTACATCTTTCTCGGTATGGAACGGCTCTTCTGCCGATTCATCATTGCTGGTGGGCAGGAACTTTGATTTCTACATGGGAGAGAAATTTGCTGAAAATAAAATCGTCTGTTTTATTAATCCTGACAATGGATACAAATTTATGATGATCACCTGGGCCGATCTGATAGGGGTGGTCTCAGGCATGAATGAGAAAGGTCTGACCGTTACCATCAATGCATCCAAATCGACCTTACCAAGGCAGGCTGCCACACCGGTAACCATTCTGGCCAGGGAAATTCTGCAATACGCAGCAAACATTCAGGAGGCGCATGAAATATCCAAAAAGCGCCAGTTGTTTGTTTCAGAATCCATCATGGTAGGTTCGGCAATCGACCATAAAACGGCTATTATTGAGAAATCACCTGAAAAGGATGAACTGGTTAATCCTGAATCGGACAGGATCATTTGTTCCAACCATTTCCGGGGACACGCCTTTGCTTCAGATAAAATCAACCTTGAAAACATTCACGGTTCGGATAGTTATGCCAGATATAAACGAGTGGAAGAGCTCCTGAACCGGAGGGACCAGTTCACCGTTGGTGAGGTTGTTGCCTTATTAAGAAACCAGCGTGCTCTTGGTGATGTTGATGTAGGTATGGGGAACCAGCTTGCCATAAACCAGCTCATCGCGCATCATGCTGTGGTATTTAAGCCCGGCAGCCTGAAGGTTTGGGTTTCCACAGGACCCTGGCAACTGGGTAAATTTGTTGCTTATGACCTTAGAAAAATATTTAAACTTGACACAGGCAGTATTCAGGAACATCATGAAATATATACGGAATCTTTAACAATTCCGGCAGATACCTTTTTAACCACATCTGCATACCGGGATTTTCGTCAGTACCTGCTGATGACCAGGCAGCTCAGACAGTTCAGGAACAATCGTGAATCCCTTCCGGATGGTTTTGTAGCGGCTTACTTGAATTCAAATCCTTCGCTGTATCTCACGTATGTAAATCTGGGTGGTTATTACCACCACATGAAAGCCTTCCGGGAAGCATATTCATTTTACACGGCTGCCCTGAATCATAAATTACCCGGGAGAGACGAAGAGAAAAAACTCAGGGAAATCTCTGAAGAAATAAAAAACAAAATTCACCATGGCAATTCCCGAAATTGAGACCAGAAGCCTCAAAGAAATCCGGCTATACCAGGAAAAGCAGCTTAAAAACCTGCTGGAATACCTACAGAAAAACTCCGGATTTTATGCTTCATTCTTTAAAAAGCATAAGACCGATGTTGTGGCAATTAATACGCTGGAGGATCTGAGGCACATTCCTCCCACCACCAAAGAAGATCTTCAAATGCATGGTGCTGATTTCGTCTGTGTGGATAAAAGCCGGATTGTGGACTATATTACCACTTCAGGTACACTAGGTGAACCGGTGACTTTCGCCATGACGGATAATGATCTGAATCGCCTGGCATTCAATGAGTACCTTGGATTTACCTGTGCAGGCTGTACAAGTCAGGATGTTTTTCAGCTCATGACTACCATTGACCGGCGTTTCATGGCAGGCCTGGCTTATTTTCTCGGTTCAAGGATGCTTAAATCAGCCATGATAAGGGTTGGCAATGGTATACCTGAACTGCAATGGGATTCCATTCAGCGGTTTTCCCCAACCACGCTTGTTGCTGTACCTTCATTTCTGCTCAACATTATTGATTATGCCGAAAAAAACGATATCAACCGCCATACATCAAGCGTAAAGAAAGTAATCTGTATCGGTGACTCCATCCGCAATACCGATTTTACCTGGAATACACTGGGAAAGAAAATAACGGAGCGCTGGCCGGAACTGAAACTTTACTCAACCTATGCCTCAACAGAGATGGCAACCTCATTTACCGAATGTGAATATGGAGTAGGTGGGCATCATCACCCTGATTTACTGATTGTTGAATTTCTCGATGAGCACGACAAGCCTGTCCCTCCTGGAATACCTGGAGAGGTAACCGTAACGACCCTTGGTGTTGAAGGTATGCCCTTGTTACGGTTCAAAACAGGAGATATTTCAACGGCTCACCATGAACCGTGTAAATGCGGCCGGAATTCCATCCGTCTGGGTCCCGTTATCGGACGCAAAAAGCAAATGATAAAATATAAAGGAACAACTCTGTATCCTCCGGCTTTGTATGATATACTCGACAATATCGACGGGATAAAAAATTACGTTGTGGAGGTTTATACCAACCAGATCGGCACCGATGAAATATTAATCAGGGTAGGAGCCGCCGATCATTCCGAGAGTTTTGAAAAGATTATCAAGGATCACTTCAGGGCAAAGCTGCGTGTTGCCCCGTCCATTTCATTTGAGACAACCGATTATATCAGCAGTCTGCAGTTTCCTCCCATGAGCCGGAAGCCGGTTAAATTGATAGATAGAAGATGAAATGCAATGGTAAACGGTAACCAGTAAACGGTAAACAGCAAAAATACCGTTTACCGTTCACCGGCTGCTCACCGTTTACCGATTACCGGCTGCATTCTGGTTCCTGCTGGCTCAAGCAGTGCCAGCTACCGAGTCCCCAAATGATTTCAACTGAATCGATGCCAATCACCGGGCGATCTTCAAAGCAATACTGAAGGAGAGAAATAGCCGCATCATCCTCCTTGCATCGGTAGGTCGGTACCATAACCCCGGTATTGGCGATGTAAAAGTTCGCATAAGATACCGGAAGTCGCTGTCCGTTATAATACATGGGTTGGGGCATGGGAAGTTCAACAATATTCAATTGTTTGCCGTGCAGAAGCCTGAACCGACCCAGCTTCTTAAGGTTTTGCTTCAAAGGCCTGTAATTCGCGTCTGCCTTGTTATGTTCCACAACGGTAATCACAGTGTCCTCCCCAACAAACCTGGTCAGGTCATCTATGTGTCCGTCGGTATCATCTCCTTCAATGCCGTCACCCAGCCATAATACCTGTTCCACACCATAGTAATTCATCAGGAATTCTTCGATCTGCTGCTGATTAAGTCCGGGATTACGGTTCGGGTGCAATAAACAGGATGTTGTTGTCAGCAGGGTTCCTTTGCCGTTAAAATCCACCGAACCTCCTTCCATAACAATACCGGGGAAGAAAACAGGTAAACCCAGCAGTTCACCGATTCTGGCAGGTAGCATGGTATCCAGTTCGGCGGGATATTTGCCTCCCCATCCGTTATATTTCCAGTTCACAATGGCCTTAGGCTTTTCAGCATCGGGATTCAAAACAAATGCAGGTCCATGATCCCGGCACCAGGCATCGTTGGTGGGAAGCAAATGAAGCCTGATATTATGCATATTAACTCCTGCTTCCGAGAGGGATATTGTTACCCTATCGAACATCTCATGGTCAGTAACATTGATATTTACAGTTTCCCCTTTGGAGAGTTCTTTGATAAACCGATGATAGTATGGAAAGATTGTGTTTATTTTCCCTGGCCATGAAGCTTCATTATGCGGATAACTCAGCCAGGTTGCAGCATGCCTTTCCCACTCGGCTGGGAAGTGATATCCCAGTTCGCGTGGAGTAGCAGTATAGCGAATAGCCATGTAATGTTTCAGGATTTCAGATATCTTTTCAACAGGGGCTGATAGGTATCAATACGCCGGTCACGCATAAAAGGCCAATGTGAGCGGTAAAAGTCGGACTGCCCCGGATTAATCTCTGTTACATGAATATCTTCCCGGTCATGCGGAGCCTGATAAAGCACTTTTCCAAACGGATTGACTACAAAAGAACCTCCCCAGAATATCATATTTTTTTCATGTCCTGTACGGTTTACCGCAACAACGTGCACACCGTTGGCAATTGCATGAGATCGCTGGATAGTCAGCCATGCCTCGTATTGCTCCTGATTTACGGCTTCTTTCTGGGAGGCTGCCCAGCCAATGGCTGTGGGATAAAAAAGTATTTTGGCTCCCATCATACTGGTGATGCGCGCAGCTTCGGGATACCACTGATCCCAGCATACCAGCGTTCCAATACTGCCAAACCTGGTATTAAAGACCCTGTATCCTTCATCTCCCGGAGCAAAATAAAACTTCTCATAGAATCCCGGATCATCGGGGATGTGATTCTTTCTGTATTTTCCAAGATATGTACCATCAGCATCCAGAACAGCAACCGTATTAAAATGGATGCCTGCATCAACCTTTTCAAACAGCGAAGCGATGATCACCACCTGAAGTTCCCTGGCCAGTTTCTGAAGATTCTCACAGGTGGGACCCGGAACAGGTTCAGACATTCTGAAATTCTCATAGTTTTCTGAATCGCAGAAATAGGCCGAGGTAAATAGCTCCTGCAGGCAGATAATATTGGCACCCTCCTGCGCTGCCTGCCGGATGCCGTTTATTGCCTTCAGCAGATTTGCCTCCACTTCAACACTGCAAGTGGATTGGATGATTCCTATTTTGATTTTGCTGGGGCCCACGTACTTTTTATGTAAAAATAGAGAAAAAATGGATTCTTATAGCACCATGTCCGGTGCTGTTGTTTTAAACGGTGAAGTTCATCGTCCGGCCAAAAAGTCGGTTATATTGTCAATGATTCCCTGCATAAGTCTTTCCCTGGATTCACAGCTGGCCCAGGCAATATGAGGTGTAATCAAAAGCTTTCCGGGATGATCAATGTGAAACAGCGGATTGCCTGTATCGGGGGGCTCCTTAAGCAATACATCCAGTCCGGCACCTCCGATCAGATTTTCATTTAGTGCACAGGCCAGATCGCTTTCATTAATAATGCCTCCGCGGCCGGCATTGATGATCAAAGCCTCTTTTTTCATTTTCCGCAGTTCTTCGTAACCGATCAGGTCGCGTGTTGAAGCAGTGAGCGGACAATGAATGGAAATGATATCACATTCGGTGAGGAGCTTGCTGAGTGGAAGGTGTCTGTACCCGGTATCGAGATTCCTTTGTGTTGTGGAATAATAATATACTTCTGCTCCAAATGCTGTAGCTGCAATTGCGACCCGCTTACCTATGGTTCCCATCCCTATAATACCAAATTTTTTGCCAGCAAGTTCATGAAAAGGCCGACCATGGTGCGTAAACAGTCGGCTTTGGGCATACGTGCCCTGTCTGACGAAATCATCATAATACCGCAGATTGCCCATCAGATAGAAAAGCAAGGAAAAAGTGTGCTGAACGACGCTTTCTGTGGAATAGCCGGCAACGTTTCTCACGGTAATGCCTTTTAAGGATGCATATTCAAGATCGATATTGTTCATTCCGGTTGCAGCAATGCATACCAGTTTCATGGATGGGCAGGCATCAATTACTTCTTTGTTGATAATAACCTTGTTGGTAATTACAATCTCTTTCCCGTGGATACGCTCCATGCGCAATTCCTCGGGAGTGGATTGATATACCGTAAGATTGCCCAATTTGGTCAGGACGTAAAAGCTGTTCACTTCTCCAATGGTTTCTGCATCCAGAAATACTATTCCGGGCCTTTTCATATGTTCAGCATGTATTAAAGTTCATGGATAATCTGGTTCCTCAGAATATCATCGAGGGTTTCCCGTTCGCGTATCAGGTAATCTTTACCTTCATGTATTAAAACTTCAGGTGGACGCAGGCGGGAATTATAATTCGACGCCATGGTAAAACAGTAGGCGCCGGCATTTAGAAAAGCCAGGTAATCTCCCTCACGGATATCAGGGATCTTACGGTTCCATCCGAAAGTATCAGTTTCACAGATATAGCCAACCACTGTATAAATCCTGAGTTTCCCCTTTGGATTGGATATATTGATAATCTGATGATAGGCATCGTAGAACATGGGACGTATCAGGTGGTTTAAGCCTGTATCGAGTCCGGCAAAGACAGTAGATAAGGTTTGCTTGACGACATTTACCCTTGCAAAGAAATAACCTGCTTCACTGACCAGGAATTTTCCGGGTTCGAAAATTAACGTCAGGTCACGGCCGTAATCCTTGCAGAATTTTTTAAAGCGTTTGGTCAGTTCTTTTCCCAGATGATCGATATCGGTAAAGTAGTCATCCGGCTTATACGGCACCTTAAAACCGCTGCCGAAATCCACATAGTCCAGATCAGGGAAGTTTTTAGCCACATCGAGCATGATTTCAGCGCCCCTGAGAAAGACTTCCACATCGAGGATATCGGAACCGGTGTGCATGTGCAGGCCTTCAACAAGGATGTCTGTGGTTTCAATAACCCGGTGAACATGCGGTAACTGGTATATAGAAATACCAAATTTCGAATCAATATGACCGGTAGAGATCTTATCGTGTCCCCCGGCCATAATATGCGGATTAATGCGGATACATACGGGTATTTTATTCCCGTAACTATTGCCGAATTGTTCAAGGATCGAGATGTTATCTATATTAATTTTAACGCCGAGCTTAGCACCTTCTAATATTTCTTCAAGGGAAACGCAGTTTGGCGTAAAGATGATATCCTGTGGCTGGAATCCTGCTTTCAGACCAAGCTGTACCTCCTGGATGGACACTGCATCGAGCCCGCTGCCGATGTTGCGGAAAAACCTCAGAACGTTCATGTTGTTCAGCGCTTTACAGGCAAAATTGATCTTTACATGAATATCCTTAAAAGCATGAAGCATCTTGTCATATTGCTGCTTCATCCTGGAGGTATGATAAACATATACCGGCGATCCGTACTTTTCAATCATCTCCAATACATCAATACCATCAATCTGGTATCGGTTATGCACTAATTTCATCTTTGCCTGAAATTTAGGTTAGTGAGAAACTACTTTTTACGAGGGGGCTTTTTCCCGGCCTGTTTGGCCATAACCTCCAGTCTCTGCTGGAATTTTGATTTCTTAACCGGCTTGGCCTTCTTTTCTTCCATCTTACGGAGAATTTCCTTTTCATCAACAAACTGTTTGAAAAGGTAATTCTGGCCAATGGTGATCATATTGGCAAGAAAATAATAATAAGTAAGTCCGGCAGAGAAATTGTTCAGCATGAACATAAACATAACAGGCATCACGTACATCATGGTCTTCATACCCGGCATCTGTTGGGTGGAAGATGTTGTATCGCTGAGTTTCATGCTTACTATCGTAGAAATGGTCATCAGTATCGTAAATAAACTGATATGATTTCCATATATGTTGGTAAGGATGGGAATATAGGTATCCCAGGAAAGTATGGAATCGAAAGTAGATAAGTCCTTTACCCAGAGAAATCCTTCCTGGCGGAGTTCAATGGAAGTAGGAAAAAACCTGAACATGGCAAAAAGGATCGGAAACTGAAGGAGCATGGGCAGGCACCCTCCCATGGGACTGACACCCGCCTTCTTGTACAATGCCATCGTGGCCTGTTGTCTTTCCACTTCCTTACCTTTCGGGTATTTATGAGTGAGCTCATCAACCTGGGGTTTTAGGACTTTCATCCTGGCCTGCGACAGATAAGAACGATAGGTAAGGGGAAGGAGTCCAATTTTGATAATGATGGTTAACAGCAATATGATCAATCCATAGTTACCGATAAAACGACTGAGCCAGTCGAAAATGGGAATAATCACGAACTGGTTGATCCACCGGATTATTCCCTTTCCTACAGATATCAGGTCCTGCAGCTGGTATTGCTTGTATTGATTAAGGAGTTTGAACTTGTTTGGTCCGAAAAAGAATTTTAATCTGATGTTTTCATTGTCCAGCCGTTGAAAAGGAATTCCCAGCTCACTCCTGAATATTTTAAGGTACTTGCTTTCTACTGGAAGCGTGGTAGATCTTACCAAAGTGTTGGAAAAGCCTTTATCAGAAATGATAACGGATGAAAAGAACTGATTCTTGAAGGCCACCCACTCCACCTGTGTGGGTATATTCTGCTCCTGAACTTCCTTACTCGAGCGTGCTCTGAAAAAATCCACATCTTCCTGAAAATGCCGGAAATACAACGAGGTATACTGATTTTCGTTTTTCTTCAGCTGTTCATGCTGGGGAATGAAAATTTCCCAGCTTAAATCAATTGCAGATGGGTTACGGGTGAAGATATCCTGCATACCCACTAGTTTCAGGTTAAGATCAACCATATAGCTGCCGGGTTCCAGCACGTACGTGTATTCAATATATTTATGGTCACTCACGGCCAGCCTCATGGTGAGGCTGTCACGGCCAGTGGAGGCATCATGAACCAGGGTGTCTGCAGGTTGAAAAAACAAGTTATTTGTGATAATCCCACGGTCTTGGTTCCCAAACGCCAGACCAAATTGTGTGGAATCTCCGTCAAAAAGGACCACCGGATTGTTTCCAAAAGTTTTATACTTTTTCAGCTCCACTGAATACGGACGGCCACCCTTGCCGGAAACAGATAACTTCATCAGATCATTTTCCAGAGTATAGAGTTTATTTTCTCCGACGGCTGATGATGCAAACTCCCCATAAACATTCTGAAGGGTCTGCAGATCAGTTGAATCACCGGGAACTACTTCTTTTTCGTTTACAGGCACCTGTTGAATTACCGGGGCAGTATCCGGCTGATTCCCGGCCTGTTGTCCCAGGATTCTCAAAGAATCAGCATTTCTTCTTTGAACTTCCAGTTCCTTCCTGTTTGGTTTTTGTACTATCCCCCAGATAATTAATATACCTGCTATCAGTAGAATTCCAAAAATTGAATTTTTATCCATGCGTAATAAGTTAGCTTAATGATAAAACCGTAATTCTTTCAATGATTCTAACAAATGGTTGATTTGATAAAACTTACAAACAGGGGGTGGGGTTTAAGCACTGTACTGCTGTACTCAGGATGGAACTGAACACCAACAAACCATTTATGCAATGGGATTTCCATGATTTCAACCAAAGAAGTCTCCGGATTGACACCGGCAGATATCATACCGGCATTCTCAAAAGCTTCCAAGTATTTATTGTTAAATTCATACCGGTGACGATGTCTTTCGCTTACCTCAATTCTTCCATATGCCTCAAAGGTAAGTGTACCTTCCTTAATAATACAGGGATAGGCACCAAGTCGCATGGTTCCTCCCTTTTCCGTAACGCCTTTTTGTTCCTCCATCAGATCGATTACCGGATCCGGTGTTTTCAACGCCATTTCTGTGGAATGCGCTTTAACAAGTCCGAGAACATGCCGTGCAAATTCAATCACAGCACACTGCAAACCCAGACAGATACCAAAAAAGGGTACATTATTTTCACGGGCATATTTGGCGGCAAGAATTTTGCCGTCAATCCCCCGGTCTCCAAATCCCGGTGCCACCACAATACCGGCAAATCCTTTTAGCAGGTCAATATAGTTGTGTTCATCAATATTTTCTGAATGAATAAATCCCACCTCAACCCTGCAGTTATTCATGGCACCGGCATGTTTGAACGACTCATTGATTGAAATATAAGCATCCGGTAGTTCCACATATTTTCCAACCAATGCAATTTTGGAATGAAATTTGGGATTCTGGAGGCGCTTCAGGAATTTGTTCCAGGGTCCAAGATCCGGTGTGCCTGAGTAATCCATACCCAGTTTCTTCAGGACTGTCATATCCAGCCTTTCTTTCTGCATTAAGATCGGAACCTCGTAAATGGTAGTGACATCGATGGATTGAATAACCGAGTCAGCATCCACATTACAAAATAGAGCAACCTTTCTGCGCAGTTCCTGACTCAGTTCATGGGAGGTCCGCAATACGAGGATGTTAGGTTGTACACCGTTTTCCAAAAGCATTTTGACAGAATGCTGGGTTGGTTTTGTTTTCAGCTCACCTGAAGATTGCAGGTAAGGAACAAGTGTAAGATGAATAGTAAGTACATTCTGGTCTCCCATTTCCCATTTGAGCTGACGCACAGCTTCAATGTAGGGCAATGATTCAATATCGCCTACAGTTCCGCCGATTTCGGTAATTACAAAGTCATATTTGTTTCGTCCCCCCAGCAGCTTAATTCTCCGCTTTATTTCATCGGTAATGTGCGGAATTACCTGTACGGTTTTCCCCAAATAATCGCCACGACGTTCTTTATTAATAACCGATTGATATATCCGGCCTGTGGTAATATTATTGGCCTGAGAAGTGGGTACACCCAGGAATCTTTCATAGTGGCCGAGATCAAGGTCGGTTTCGGCCCCGTCCTCAGTTACGTAACATTCACCGTGTTCGTATGGGTTCAGGGTTCCGGGGTCCACATTAATATAGGGATCCAGTTTCTGAATGGTGACATCATATCCCCTGGCCTGTAATAGCTTGGCGAGTGACGCTGAAATTATTCCTTTTCCCAGGGAGGAAGCCACGCCTCCTGTAACAAAAATATACTTCGTTGGTATCAATTTTACGTCAATTATTCATCCATTTCATCAATTATGCTTATTTTCCGGTTTAGCAGATCAATGTCTTTCTTTGAATTCTCGATTTTTGATTCCACATCTTTAATAACCGACTCAGCATTTCTTGACCGGGCAAAAAACCCGATATTATTCTCCCACAATACAATGTCATTCTCGAGCTGTTTCAGACGGGTAATATATTTCTCCCTTTCCTGTCTTATGCGTTGCATGCCATTCGGTTTCTCGAGATAGTCTTCAAGTTTGGTTTTAAACTTAAGCAGACTCCTGTGGCTATCATCAATCCGAAGATCATCAAATTTTTTGTTAATGGCTTCCCTGTATTTTTCCTGTATTACATCTTTGTCTTTAAGGGGTACAAAACCTATTTCAGCCCAATGACGTTGAAAGTCCTTCAGTTTTTTCAGGCATTCCTCTGCACTGTCAACAATCTGAAATTCTTCAATCTGTCTGATCAGTTCAACTTTCTTCTGCAGATTGCTTTCGAAAGAACTGTCAATTTCAGAAAAATGCCTGGCCTTTCTTTCAAAAAAGGTATCGCAGGCTGAACGAAACCTTTTCCAGACCTTTTCAGAATGCTTATGATGTACAGGCCCGATCTCTTTCCAGCGTTGTTGCAAGGCAATCAGCTCCTCGGTTGTTTTTTTCCATTCACTGTTGTCTCGCAGGGCTTCAGCCTGAACGCACAGATCTATCTTAAGCTGGAGATTGTTGTTTTGCTCCTCTTTAAATACACCATAAAATTCCCGTTTTCTGTTAAAGAAAGCATCACAGGCGTCACGAAACCGCTTATATATTTTGGCATTATCCTTCTTTGGAGCAAAACCGATGGTTTTCCAGACCTTCTGTAGTTCAACCAGGTCATGCGATCTGTTGGTCCAATCCTTATTTGAACTGATTTCCAGGTTACACAGTTCCTCTGCCTTTTCGCAAAGAGCAGACTTGGCATCCAGGTTCTTTTTCTGCTCGTTCTTAAGATCCACGAAGTGTTCCTGGTGCTTGCGGTTAATCTTTGAAGTTGCTTCCTTGAACCTGTTCCATATTTCTACGCGCATATCAGCAGGGACGGGACCAATTTCCCGCCATTGATCATGGAGGTCCTGTAAAACACGAAAGGCCTCTACCACATTGGATTCAAGCAACAATTCCACGGCTTTTTCACACAGGTGGATCTTGGATTCCAAATTCTTCTTAAGATCCAGGTCACGCAATTCCTGGTTTATCCTGATATAATCGTAAAATGCCTCAACATGATGGTGGTATGTTTCCCAGAGATCTTTGACATTCTGTTGGGGTACCGGGCCCAAAGCGCGCCATCTTTTCTGTAATTCCCTGAATTCCTGAAATGTACGATTGATTGATTCTTTGTTCCTGACCAGATCCTTTATTTCCTCAATAATCTTATACTTTTCCTCCAGGTTTTTATGTTTTTGTTCGTCCTGTATTTTATTGTAAGCAGCCTTCAGATCTCTGTATCTTCTAAGCAGTTCCTTGATATCGTTTTCGTATGGATCGTCTTCGGCTTTAAAATCCTCAAGTTCTCCACCCTGTTCCACAAAGGATTTTCTTTTCCTTTCGGTTTCAGCTTTGTGCTTTTTATAATAATTAATCTTGATGTTCTCAACATCATTGATTATTGTTTCAACAGGACGGTTCGAAAGTAAATCCCCGAGTAAAGTGATTAGCTCGACTTTTCCCATAGTGGCGAGACTGGCAGGCTCTTCCTTTTTCGGCTCTTCAGCAGTGGATTCAGCTTGTTGAGATATCTCGCTTACAACAACCTGATTGTCTTCCACCTCTCCAAAAAAATCATGAAACTCTTCTGCCTCATGATCAGGTAAATCACCGGCTTTTGCCGGTGAAAGCAATTCTTCCTCGTCGGCTTTATTCAAAGAATCCATATATTCCATGGAGGGAGCAGCTGAAAGATCAGATTCAGCAGCATTTTCAGCGGAGTCAGTTTTGGCAGGCCGATCTGCCAAAGGAGTCAAGGGATCCGTATGATCGGTGCCATCATGAGCCTCACCGATTTGTTCGCCAGGAACAGAGCTATTCAAGTCACTCATTTACAGTAATTTTACAAAAGAAATCACCTGTTGGAAACAACCTACGAAAATATACATTAATGAGTAATAGTCAAAGTTTTTTAGTTGAATAATGCCCTAAATGCAGGCTTCATTCAATAGACACAATATAAAAGATAGAATAACAGTAAGTTAGAAGGATTTCTCCACGAGTCCTGCCTGGTCAGGATTCCTTAATGTGCAATCCGCACTCCTTATGTCCCTGATCCTCCCACCACCATCTCCCGGCCCTGGAGTCTTCACCGGGAGCAACGGCCCGTGTACAAGGCTGACATCCGATGCTGGAGAATCCTTTATCGTGTAAAGTGTTGTAGGGAATATGGTGGGTATGAATGTATTCCCAAACCATTTTCTCTGTCCAACGGTACAGCGGGTTTATTTTAACCAGTCCGTTTGATTCGTCCCACTCCACAGCACTTGTGGTGAATCTGTTGAGTGTCTGATCTTTTCTGATGCCTGTTATCCAGGCCTTCATTCCGGCCAGCGCACGTCTCAGCGGTTCTATCTTACGCACATGACAACATAATTTCCGGTATTCAACGCTTTCATAAAAAAGATTTATTCCCTTCTCTCTGACCATTTCCTGTACAAGCCTGTAATCAGGGAAAAAAACTTCGATATTGGCATGATAATAGTTTCGTGTATTATGTATAAGATGGTGATTTTCAGGGAACAGTCTGCCTGTATCCAGCGTAAAAATACGGACATCCGGTTTGATCTTTATCAACATATCGGTCAACACCTGATCTTCCGCACCCATGCTTGAAGACAGGCAAATGAAATCGCCAAATTCACCAATGAAAAACTCAAGTATTTCCTGTACCGGTTTTCGGGCGAAACGATCATTCCATTCGGCTATTCTGTTTTCCATTTAGCTGAAATTACACATTATAATAACAATCATGAATTAAAATAGATCGGACAGGAAGCTGTAATAAATTTTTCTCAAGGCTAATGATACTTTTGGTAAATGGTTCGTATGGCTGATGACTGGTTAAGGTTCTGGAGGTTTTCAATCCGGCCGCATTCAAACCAATCCGAGCGGTCATGTTCAAATCCTCTTATGACATGTTCCCCTGCAAGTCTCAGATACAAATCGGTTATCGAAAAGGGCCCGGTTTCGTTAATCAGATCAAAAACAGCGGGTTCAATGATATGCACCGTGCTGAAAGCCATCCTGGTCGGATTCACACCTTCCCTGACAAGTCGTATTTCTCCTGTTGTGTTATTCTGCCAGCCGCATAGCCTGTATTCCCGGTCAAATATGAAATCACGGGATGATTCCCGGTGTTTAACCGCCAGCGTTGCCAGGGGAGAGTTGGCTTTATGCCAATCGAGCATTTCCCCCAGGTTAAGATTGGTAATTACATCCGAGGAGGTCACAACAAACGGTTTACCGTCGGTAAAAAACCAACGTGCCTTTGACAGTCCGCCTCCTGTATCGAGCAATTCATCGCTTTCATCAGAAAATTCAATCCGAAGTCCGAAAGAATCATTCTTATTGATAAAATCCACAATTTGCCCGGCAAACTGGTGAATATTTATGACAATATCGTCAATACCATAAAATTTCAGATAACGGATGGCATTCTCCAGTAAAGAGATACCCTGAATCTCAATCAAGGCTTTTGGTTTATTTTCTGTTAGCGGAAGCATCCGTGTTCCTTTACCGGCTGCCAGTATCATTGCTTTCATATCACAGACAGGTATCAATCAGATTTTTTTGGCTTATATTGATGTTTTTCATGCCTTCTGATTCTTTTCAAGCTCAAGATGCATTACAACAAGATTAATTGCATATTTGTTTTTCAAATAGGCCGACAACCGTTCTGCCATATAAACCGAGCGGTGATGTCCACCCGTGCAGCCATAATTAACCATCAGACTTGTAAACCCCCGGCCAAGATATACATTCACGGCCTGTTCGACCAGATGCAGGGTATGCATAAAAAAATCCATAACATCAGCTTTACTTTCCAGAAACTCAATTACTGGTAAATCCCTGCCTGTTAAGTCCTTAAATTCGTCATACTTGCCAGGATTATTCAAAGCCCTGCAGTCGAACACAAAACCTCCGCCATTGTCGGTATTATCCTGCGGAATACCATTCTTATATGAAAAACTGTTAATGGTTACCGTGAATGTGTCATGTCTGATTTCGTACTCCCTGATTTTCGGCAGGTTAATCAACTTTTCAAATACGCCGGGAAGACTAACCAGATTCAGGGGTAACGGCTTATGCTGGATGAGCCAGGAAAGGGTTTTCACGGCAAACGGCAAGCTTTGTAAGAACAAGGGTTTTCGTTCGATATAACCCCTGAAACCGTATGCTCCCATGGCTTGCATCAACCGCAAGTATACAAAACCGTAGTAATATTCCAGAAATTCATCGGGCCTAAACCAGGAAAAAGTTTTGGTAAATACTGCAAGATAATAATCCAGCAATTCCTGCCTCATCTCATCGGAATGCCGTGTTTTAGCTTCAAATAATAATGAAGACAAATCGTACTGCAAGGGGCCCTTTCTCCCTCCTTGAAAATCAATGAAGTAAGGATCATCCTGGTGAAGCATGATATTTCTTGACTGAAAATCCCTGAACATAAATGAGTTACGTTCAGCCTTGATCAGCCATTGAACAATTTTTGTGAAGTCATCCTCCAGGTCCTGCTCATAGAATCCTATTTTTAAAGGTTTCAAAAGGCAGTATTTGAAGTAATTCATATCCCACATCATGCTCTGAATGTCAAATTCAGCACGCGGATAACAATGGGAATAATCGATACCGCTGGTCGACTGTATCTGCAGGCCAGGCATGGCATCAATCACCTGGCGGTATACCTTCCGGATTTTCTCCTCCGGATCAGATCCCTTTCGGATATCGGCCAGATAATCAAACAATGTAACATCTCCCAGGTCCTTTTCGAGATAGACCTGTTTTTGCAGGTCCTCGGCGAATACTTCAGGAACACGGCTACCAGTCAGGCGAAGTTGCCGGTTCAGGTAAATGAAAGCCTGATTCTCAAGAAGATCATTGTTGTAA
>Ga0256868_10001024_pt1 | contig 15736 bp, 15 predicted proteins | sample RVTome_13_FD_187341 | JGI IMG/M metagenome (GOLD analysis project Ga0256868, IMG submission 187341) | Soil microbial communities from uranium-contaminated site in the Upper Colorado River Basin, Wyoming, United States - RVT92D227 HiSeq ...
GGAAGATGAGTCCCGTCGGCTATCTCTTTAGCTCCAGCGAGGCGTTGAACCTCAGAAGCGTCGCTCATGCGATATGGCCTAAGAACTAGCCGTGCTGTCGTTAGCTCTGGTTGCCTATGCATTTGCCCTTCGTCCAAAGGCCACATAACGCCCCGCATCACCTGCGAAACCGCGGGCGAGGCGTGTCCGACCTTCTACAACGGTTCCCGCGGTTCTGTCAGTTGCATGCGCATGTTAGACGGTCCTTCGCAGTCGCAGGGTCCAGACCGCGGTAGGCGACTGGCCTTCTCGATACTCCGCTCCCGTGAAGCCAGCTCGAACAGACTCGACCACAAAGCGAGCATCCTCTGCGAGTTGACGGAACGCATCGGCTCTTACGAGGCGGAAGCGGAGAGGCACGTGCAGGAAGGGGACAGATTCACCGACGTATGAGAAGGACTCCGATCCCTGCATGATGTCCGTTTGGCTGTCGTACTCAGTCTCCAAAGACAACGTGACTTGGCGTCCCGAACGAGGATCCAAGAACTGCCATCGCCCGGGCTTCCCCGGCCCAACCGTCGCCAGACGAGACGGGATGTCGTGAAGCGTACAGATGAACCGGCCATCCGCACGAAGGTGCCGACGAACGGTGTCGAGGCAGGCGCGCTGATCAGCATCCGCAACAAGCTCCTCAAACGAATGAAACGCGATGAACACGAGACTAAACTGCGATCCGATGTTTACGCGCGTCACGTCCTCGCAGACCGTTCTAGCGCGAAGTCCCTTCGCGACGAGTTTTCCGTCCAGTATTTGCAGCATCTCGCGTGACGAGTCGACGCACGTGATGTCGACTCCAGCTTCTGCGAGCGGAACGGCCAGCCTTCCGGTGCCAGCCATGAACTCCGCAACCGGACCATCAGCCTGACGGGCGGCGTCTAGAAAGAAGTCGAGGTCGGCCCGCTCCGTGACCATTGCGTCGTAGAGCGAAGCCAACCGAGCGTAGTCGAGCGCTGGCATCTTCTGTAGATCCGTCTGACTTTTAATCTATATCATGCTATATTTGATGCAAATCTCCATTCATTAACGTCGTATATCATGTGATTCCATCAAATATCCCCACAAAATTGCAATCCTATCTTAAAATTATCCATATTAGATTGCAAGCCGCATATTCAGCGGCCGTAATATCCATCCTCGGGGGGCCGATTGGAAATCCGTCGAAATAACCTTGTGGAATTTGAAGATTTTCTCAAGAGCCATCGATTAGTCCCCCCGGAAAAAGCCAGATTCTATGTCTACTGGGTAGATAGATTTCTCAAATAATATCAATACGGGCCTTTATTTTTTCACTTGACAATATGCACTAATGTACATACAATACAAATGAGATACCAGTGGGACCTCGAAAAGGCTAAGTCAAACTACAAAAAGCATGGTGTATACTTTGCCGACGCTGTAGCCGTTTTCTCAGATGACCTTGCTATTACTATTGATGATGATTACCAAGATGAACAAAGATTCATAACCCTCGGAATGGATGCCTTTGGGAGGATATTAATAGTGGTTTATGCTTGGCATGACGATAATATAAGAATTATTTCCGCAAGAAAAGCAACGCCGAGAGAGCGGAAACAATACGAGGTGAAACCATGAAAAATGAGTACGACTTTAGCAAAGGCAAAAGAGGAGCTATTGAACCAACACCGCCTGGCAAAAAGCGAATCACTATACGTCTAGACAACGAAATCATTGAGCGGTTTCGGGGGCAGGTTGAAGCAAGAGGTGGCGGCAATTACCAAACCATGATCAACAACGCACTCAGAGAATATTTAAGTAACAGTATAGAAACCTTTGAGAAGATCATGAGACGTGTTCTCCGGGAAGAGATTTCAAAAACAATCTTCAATATAGGCTTGCAAAAATTTGATGGGCCAAATAATTTAACTGTTGATGCTTCAAAGGTTAATCCAAGAAAAGGTGCTTCTAAGAAATAATGATTTCCGTCTAACAAGGCACTGCAGCGGACAGCTAAAAGCCACCGCTGAGCCGAGACATTAGCGTGAGACTGTTGCAGAGATGAGCATCAGAATAGCCTTGACACGCGGCTTCTGCGTGCTTACAATGTGATTACGGAGGTAACGCGCCATGAGAGCACGGATCGTTAAGATAGGCAACTCGCAGGGCATTCGGATTCCGAAGCCGGTGATACTCCAAACTGGTCTCACGGGAGAGGTGGAGCTGAACGTCGAAGAGAACCGCCTGATCATAAGCTCCGTAGATCGGCCGCGGGCGGGGTGGGCTGAGGCATTTCGGAGCATGGCCAAGCGGGGCGACGACGTCCTGCTGGATGGTGATGTCTCGTGCGCGAGTCGATGGGATGCGGAGGAGTGGGAGTGGAAGTAAGCCGCTTCGAAGTGTACTTGATCAATCTTGATCCGACGGTCGGGAGTGAGATTAGGAAGACTAGGCCGTGCGTGGTCATATCACCAGACGAGATGAATCGGCACATCCGGACGGTGATCGTTGCTCCGCTGACCAGCAAGGGGCGCCCATATCCCACACGTGTAGAATGCCGGTTCAAGAGGAGATTAGGTCAGGTGGTCCTGGATCAGATCAGGACGGTAGATAAGGCTCGGCTGGTCAGAAGGCTGGGACGCTTGGACACCCCGGCGGCAGACCAGGTTCTGGCGGTTCTTAGAGAAATTTTCGCACGCTAACCACCGGGCGCCTTCAGCGTCGTGCCCGGACAGGCCGATTTCTCCTTCGAGTTCATGTTTCCGTCTTTAATCCTCCGGACCGGGCCGGAACGAGCGCCCCTCTTTGACCCTTGAGTGTTGATGTTTCTCGCCCAGCATCTTTTCTTTGGCCCGCTTCGACCGTTTTCTCTTCTGCCGCCTGATCTTCTCGATCCGCTGCCGTTCTTCGCTCGCTTTTCCGAGGATCAGGGCTTCGATCTTGTCGGCCAGGATCCGCCGCGCCAGAAACCGGTTGATGGACTGTGACCGCTCTTTCTGGCATTTGACCGCGATGCCGGTCGGGACATGCTTCAGATAAACACACGTCTCGACTTTGTTGACGTTCTGCCCGCCCTTCCCTTGCGACCGGACGAATTTTTCAATGAGATCACTCTCGCGGATGCCGAGCTTCTCCATCTTCTGCTGGAGGGCATTTTCTTTTTCGGGGCTGACGCCGAAGAGAGCCATGACATGGATTCCTATAACATATTTGACCTTATAGGGCAATTTCTATAAACTCTCTTTTTCGCCAAAGGAGCGTCCGATGAAACCGGCAAAGACACTTTTATCGGGGATCATATTCTTCATTCTCGGCTTCTTTGCGCTTTCAGGGCTATCTCACGGCCAGAAACAGCCGCTGACCGTGGCCGAGGCGACAAATTATGCGGCGACGTCCCGCTATGCCGACGTCATGAATTTCATCAAGGAAATGCAGAAGCAGAGTCCGCTCCTCCGGGTGGAAACGCTCTGCCGGAGCGCCGAGGGCCGCGACGTGCCGCTCCTCATCATCGGCAATCCGGTCCCGGTCTCGCCCATCGAACCCCGCAACGCCAGGAAAGCCGTGATCTACATCCAGGCCAATATCCACGCCGGCGAAGTCGAGGGCAAAGAAGCCTCGCTCATGCTCGTCCGCGATATCCTTCAGCAGGCCAAGCCGCCGTACCTCGACAAGCTTGTCATCCTGATTGCGCCCATCTTCAACGCTGACGGCAACGAGAAGATCAGCCCCAACAACCGCCGCCAACAGCCCGGCCCCGAGCAGGGCGTCGGGATTAGGACCAACGGCCAGAACCTCGACCTCAACCGGGACGCCATCAAGCTCGAAAGCTATGAGGTTGCGGGACTGGTCGAGAACGTCCTCAATCGCTGGGACCCGCTCCTCCTCGTCGACTGCCACACGACGGACGGCGCCTACCACGAGCAGACCGTCACGTATTCCTGGCCGGTCAACCCCAACGGCGACGCGGCCCTCATCGAATTCCAGCGCTCCAAAATGCTGCCCGAGATCGACAAGATCATGAAAGACAAATATAAAACGCTCGGCCTGCCCTACGGCGGATTCAGGGATTCGCGGGCGCCGGAAAAGGGCTGGGAGACGCTCGATCCCCAGCCGCGCTACATCACGAACTACATCGGCCTGCGCAACCGCCTGGGCATCCTGGATGAGAATTATGTCCATGGAGATTTCAAAACCCGCGTTTCGGGAAATTATGCCTTCCTGCTCGCCATTCTGGATTACTGCTCCGCTCATGCCGATGAGCTCCTGAAAATGATCGCCGACGCCGACGCGCGCACGATCGCCCGCGGCCTGGCCCCCAAAGCTGCCGACGTCTTCGGCGTCGAGTTCGACCTCAAGGCGCTGCCCAACCCGATCACCGTGCTAGGTTTCGAGATGGAAGCCGCTCCCGCGCCACAGCCGGGTGCGCCGGTTCCTCCCGGCCCACCTATGCCCCGGATGAAGCCGACAGACAAGAAAAAGACCTACGTCATTCCTTACTTCGCGGACTTTTTCAATAAACGGACTGTACCGTTCCCGGCCGGCTATCTCATGCCGGTCGCCCCGCCCGAAGTCATTCAGAAGCTTCTCCAGCACGGCCTCCTCGTTGAGCGGCTGAGCCAGCCGGCCACACTCGAGGTCGAGACGTTTAAAATGAAGGAGGTCAAGGGCGCGGAGCGGCTCTACCAGGGCCACCGGACCAACGCGGTCAAGGGAGAATATGCCAAGGCGCAGATGGAGTTCCCCCCGGGGACGGTCTTCGTCACGACGGCCCAGCCGCTGGCCAACCTGGCTGCTTATCTTTTGGAGCCGGAAAGCGATGACGGACTCATCGTCTGGAACTACTTTGATAAAAGCCTTGCTTCGGGAGGATTCGGCGGAGGCCCGTCAGGATTCCCCATTTACAAGCTGATGAAATCCGCGGTCCTGGTCAAAGAAACGATCAAATAATCTGATCTTTTGTTCGCAAATCCCTCGCAACCTTTTTAGAAAAGGGAGAGGCGAGGGAATTTTTTATTTTTTCTTTTTCTTGGCGGCGACGATGTATTTGCCGCAATTCTCGCAGACGTAGATATCGTTGCTTCCCTCGATCGCCGAGCTCATCTGGGTCGAGAGGTTGATGTTGCACCCCTGGCAAACCCCATCCTCGACCTCGGCCACGGCGAATCCGTAGCGCTGCATGAGCTTGTCGAAGCGCGTCAGCAAGGCGTGGTCGAGTTCCTCGCGGATGAGGTTGACCTGCGCTTGAAGCGTCTTGAGCTGGGCTTTGTGTGCCCGGCCCTTTTTCATCTCGATCTCCTGGAGCTTCTTCAGCAGGCTGGCCCGGCTGATGATCTTGTCTTCATGCGGCAGCCTCAGCTCGATCTCGGCAAGGATGTTGAACAATTCGCCCTTGTCCTTGGCTTCAAAGGCCCTCTGCCGGAAATCGGCCCGGCGCAGGAAGTGGGCGAGCCCGGCGAAGAGGTGGTTGAAGAGGCCGGGAAGCGAAGGATTCCAGACAACCAAGATGATCAAGTGGACTTTTTTCTTGTCGGGAGCGTCGAATTCGAGCCCCTTCTCGGACCTGCCGACGGCGATCGCGATCTCCCCGCCCGTTTCAACGCGGGCATGGGGAACGGCCACGCCTTCGCCGAGCGCTGTCGAATCCAGATTCTCCCGGTCGATGAGACGCGTCAGGATCAGCTTTTTGTTCTTGATGAGCTTGTGCTTGGCCAGGACATCGAGCAGTTCCTCGATGGCGTGGACCTTGTCCTTGCCCTTGAGATCATGAACGACCTGGGTGGGTTTGAGATAATCAGAAAAATATGTGATCCCTAAAATATCTTTCCCGTCCATTTTTTAATAGTTTACCATAAAACGCGGCTGATAAAAAGAGCTTTTTTGGGGGAAGCGCGGAGAAATAAGCGGATCCATCACCGAATTCGGCCCTTAGACAACGTCAAAGTTTTTTTTATTTGAACGAAGCACGGATTCCCTCCGGTTTTCGCGCCAATTCATATGTCTCTTTGATGCCGGCCAGGCCGACGGCTTGCGAGGCGAGCTCAACGCCGGCTGAAGCCGCTTCGAAGACGGGGACGCCCCGGGCCAGGAGCTGCATGGTCTTGGCGCAGAAAACGTCGCCGCACCCCGTCGTGTCAACGACATTTTCAGCCGCGGGCGCGCGAACGACCCTGGATTCTTCAGCGGTCGAGACAAGGACCCCTTCCTGGCCCATGGTCACGAACACGGCCCGGACGCCGATCTCGATCGTTTCTTTGACAAAAGCGGACATCTCCGCCGCGTCGGGCCAGACCTCAGGATGACCGAGGAGCGAGGCGACTTCCTGGCGGTTGGCCTGAAGAAAGATCACGCCCCTCACCCAATTCCGCCATTCGGGGATGGAAATATATTCCCGATGGCCGTGGAGCTTTTTTGCGAGGGCGAGGGAATGGATGTCGAGCCAGACGGGACAGGCGGCATTTTCGACGACGCGCCGCCAATCTCCGAGCGTCATATCGAAACCCGAATTGAAGACCATTAGGAGCATATCCAAGCGGGGAAAATCCGCGAGAATTCTGCCCGGGTCGAGGGGCGGAACGACGGATTCGAGGACTTCCTCCCGTTCCTTGAGATGTTTTGCATAGCGGAGAAAAACCTGATGGCCGGGCCCGGCGACATAATTCAGGCCGTCGGTGTGGAGCGTTCGCCAATCGCCGATGAGATTTTCGACTTCAGCTTTGAGTCCTTGTCCGCAATTCGCGTAAAGAAAAACGTCATCCTCCAGGCCGCATAAAACCGCAGTCTGGTAGAGGATCCCGCCCAGCCCCTGATAATAGCGGCCGGCATCAGACACGATGTGGTCCGAGGTAATGGTCCCGGCAAGGCCAAATCTGCTTATGCCCATCCCGGCCCATAGTAAGGGAGTGCAGCGAAAAATTCAAGGAATGGGAAATCATTGAAAAGGGCCCGGCGTTGATTTACATTAAAAAGGCCACTTCCCCTTTTTTATCAAGGGGAAATGGATGTCGTGAACGAGTTCAGCTATTTGACCTGAAATAAATAATTCAATAGGATGAATGAGAACGGAGCTCATCGAAGATAAAGGAGCGGCATCATGAAAAAGATCATTCTTCATCCGACGTTGGCTTTCCTCGCCTGTATCCTGGCAATGAACTTTACGGGCCTCGGCACGGCCCAAACGACCCCAAGCCCCAAGGCTTCCCCTCCGATCCTGGTGACATCCTGCGGACAAAGCGAGGGACCCTCCAGTCTTAATACGATCTTAAAAAGAGTCGGCGTCGCCTACGATATCGCTCCCCTGGCTACGGTCAAAGACCTCAAGACGAAGAGCTATAAAACGTTGATCATCACCATGGGCGCCAGCCTCAAAGGCATGGGCGCGGCGGGCATATCGATCGACGACGAGCTCATGAGGATCACCGAGTTGATCGATGCGGCAAAGAAGGACAAGATCACCATCGTCGGCGCCCACATCGAGGGCATGAAGCGGCGCGCCCAGGGCGCCGAAGCCGGGGACACGACGGACGAGCAGAGCATCGATACGGTGGCGCCCAAATCCGATATCCTTTTCATCAAAAAAGAAGGCAACGAGGACGGCCGGTTCACGATCATCGCCCAGGCGAAAAAAATCCCCATGATCGAGTTCGAAAAGAACATGGATATGGTGTCGGAGCTGACGAAATTATTTAAATAAGCGGCAGGGCGGCCTCGAAATTGCGAGGACCCGTCATTTCATTCCCACCCAAAACTAATCTGAATTATTCATGAATGATGTTATCTCTCCCGGTCGTGAATTTGCAGACAGGCGCCGAATTCAAGACGAGGGGGACACGATCCCAAATTCCAGAGAATTTGGGTCATGTCCCCGAATTCGGCGCCATCTGCGAATTCCCTTCTCGAGGAAACGAAGCAAATTATGAATAATTCAGGCTAAGAGACACATGAAATGATTCTTGAATGAAGCGATGTGTCCCCTTAATTATTCTATTTTTGCCTGATCGTCACGAACCCCGCTTTCTCGAGCACCTTGATGCAATTTTCCACGCCCTTGAGGGGGACCGGTGCGGTAACCGCCGCGACGGCATTCCGGATCTCGAGGATGCTTCTTTTCCCGTCGATGAAATTCCTCACTTCGGACTCGGACCGGCCGAGCTGATAGGCCGGCGCGTCCTTCATCTCCCGGCGCTTGGCTGCGAATTCTTGGGAGTCAAATAAGCCTTTCATTTTCTCCGTCTTGACGGGAAGGAGCTTGCCGAGGCGGATCTCTTCGCCCGTCAGAGCGATCCTTTGGGGGATCAATTTCTCTTTCAGGCAGCGGCTTCTGTAAACCTGTTCGAGTTCCCTGTAATACGGCAGCCGCATATCCTGGATCGTCTTGATCTTCGTTTTCAGCAGGTTCTCGAGCGTGGCGTCATTCCTGATGAAGAACCGCGTCGAAGCCAGAGTATCCTCTTCCCGGAGAAAGGCCTGGATAATGATATTGTTGGCTTCTTTATAGATCTCATTGACCTTGGCCGTTTCCGCGTTAGAAACGAAGCCCTCGGCCCGGGCCAGCTCTTGTCCTAGCCGGTTGAAGGACCGCATCGAAACCTCGGCGATCAGGCGTTCGGTTTCGGCGGGACCGCCGCCGGCTAAAAATACGGCCGCAGCCGCACCCAAAAACACAACCCTTTTGAGCTGCGTCGAATCGGATTTATCCGGGGTGTCTCCGCTCGAGTGATACCACTGGTCGGGCCAGACGATGAGCATCACCGCCGGCACGCGCACGCCGCTGTCGGCGAAGACGACGTGGTCGCTTCCGCCCGAATAGGGATCGATAACATAATAGAAGGGATCGCGCGATCCGGTGGGCGACCAGATCGGGAGGTACGCCTCGTTACGCTCGTTGTTGCGCTGGGTCGTGCCCACCCATTCAAAGAGGGTCCGCATGACGTCGTTCAAATAGTTCGGCAGCGACGCCGGCGTCTGGATGAGCTCCATCATGCTCTGGTTCTTGATCAGCCCTTCGCCGACCATGTCCTCGTTGATGTCGGCGAAGAACCGGCGGGCGATGTCGGGATATTTCCTGATGTAAGCCTGTGTTCCGGATATTTCGGGAACAAAAAGAAAACGGACCGACCTTTTGAGCGGCGGGATCTTGCCGTCGTCCATGAGCTTCTGGAGCGTGCGCGCGGTCTCGAGGATCGCCACGCAGCCGCTGATGTCGTCGTTGGCGCCCTGCTTGGCAAAGCCTTCATAGAGATGGGCGGTGAAGACAAGCTCCTCGTCGGGATAATCCTTCCCTTTGATCAAGGCCTCGACCATCTGTTCCTTGTAGGGGACCATCTGGGATTTGGCGATGGCCCGGACTTCGATCTTGGGCCCGCGCTCAAGCTGGTCGCGAAGGTTGTTGCCCATGCGCGTCGAAACCATAAAACCGAAAGTTTTCTTCTGGCCCTCAACGATCCGGAGCGAGCTCCAGCCGACCTCGTCGGGGTCGAATTCCGGATGGCTCGAGGCGTAGGCAACGACGCCCAGCGCGCCGAACTTATCGACGGCCAGCCGCTGCGCTCCGCCGGGTGAGCCGTTGACAAGAACGATTTTTCCCTTAACGTCCTTGCCCTCGTAAAAATCTTCCCGGTTGCCGGGGCCGACATAGATGAGCTCCGCGGTCGTGTCTGTCGTCGAACTTCCCGAGCACAGAGAAGCGGCGATCTCCTTGAGGTCGGCAATCTTGCGCGTATAGGGTTTGACGATCCACAGCTCGGCCATCTCGGCGTCCCAGGTTTCAGGGCCGCGAGTAGGCAGGTCGATGATCTGCGATTCCTTGAGGCCGTATTCCTTGAGTTTGTTCAGGATGAAGGCGGCATCCCAATAGCCTTTGATATATTCTTCGGGCAGCCGGTTGCGGTTGACACCGGCGATGAGGATCTCGTTCTGGAGCGCGAGATCTCCCGACGCTTCGTTGATAATCTCCTGGAGCAGGCTGAGCGGGAGAAGCGTCTTGGGAATTCCTTCCGCCGGCTGCGCGGAGGCGAAATGGCAGGCGAATAATATGAGTAATGACATCAGAATGATTTTTTTCATAGGTCCTCCTCTTCGTTCTATTCTATAAAATTGGGAAAATATGTAAATACCCGGACTTTCAGGTAAGCAATTCTTTTTCCGGGGCGCCCGAAAGTCGAGCAGGGGTGGCGCGGCGAAGGGGCTCCCCGCCCGCGCGCAGCGGCCTGGCCGCGAGCACGGCCGGGGAAGAGCCGCGACAGGACCCCGCCCGAAATTGGCCTGACACCGGAAAAAGAATTGCTTACGGCTTTCAGTTCAATGTTGACTCCATTCTTCATCAGTGCTATGTTTTTACAAGCCATCAGAAAAATGGAAGGGCCATGAGGTACCCTAAAGGAGGGAGAAAATGAAAAAGGCTATTCTGGCTTTCTTTGTTTTGAGCTTTTTATGTTTCGGCCTTGAATCTGTCGCTCAATTCAAGCCCGAGGAAATCACGGATTTTGCCAAGTGGGAAGAGTTCCTCCAGACGGCCGGAATCGTCAGCTCAAAGCAGATGAGCGAAAGCGAGGGCGTCACGAGACCGTGGGTCTTGACCTTAGAGAAAGACGGCGTCACGAAAAGAGGCGCATGGAAGAATGTCGAAGGCCGGCCGAAAGGCTATATCGACAACTGGAGATACGAGATCGCTGCGTACCGGATGAGCAACTATCTGGGGTTGAACATGGTCCCCCCGACCGTGGAAAAACGATTCCAGGAGAATCGAGGGTCCTGCGTAGTGTGGGTCGACTACTGGAAGAATTTTGAAGATATCATCAATGAGAAAAAGCAGCCTCCCTCTCTCAAAGTGGCGGCCTTTTATCGGGCCCTCTATTTGCAGCGCGCCTTCGACAACTTGATCGCCAACGTAGACCGCCACCGGAGAAATTACCTGATCACCGAAGATTGGCGGCTGATCCTCATCGACCATTCCCGGTCGTTCCGGACGGACAAGGCTTCTACGAAAAAACTCATTTACGACGAGAAATACAAGGAAGGCCCGAACTTCATCATGTCCGAGCTTCCCCGGAAATTCGTGGAAATCCTGAAAGGCCTGGATTTCAAAGTGATCAAAGACCTTGTCGGCGAATATCTCACGGATGATGAGATCAACACCTCGCTGATCCGAAGAGACTTGATCATCGCCTGGCTCGACAAACGCATCAAGGAGATGGGAGAAGAGAGAGTCCTATACTGATTCCGGGCATCCGACGCCAATAAATTGAAAAAAATCCGGAATTTATCTACATTAGACCCTTGCCTGAATTCGAGTAAAATTCGGGGAAATTGACTTTTGCGTCCCCGGAATTTTTAGACATGAAAGCAGATATCCCCATTAAGGAGCGCTGGCCATGAGCATGACGACCTCGGCATCGATCATTCTGGCGGCGATGGTCGCGGCCTACATCCTCGCGAAGCTCTTCAAGATCTCGACCGAGCTGTCGATCCTTGCCGCGGCCATTATCGGCGGGCTCTTGGGCGGGGCGGGCATCCCGGCGCGCCACATCGCGGAAGGGGCGTTCACCTACCTCGACATCTGCCTCATCTTCATCACCGCGACGCTGTTCATGAACCTGCTTAAAGAATCCGGCGGCGTGGCCTTCGTCATCCGCCGCATTCTCACGAGGTTCCACCGTCATAAATTTCTATTGTTCATCATGCTGGCCGTCCTTATGCTCATTCCGGGAATGCTGACGGGCGCGGGGAGCGTGACCGTCCTCATCGTCGGCGGCATGGTCGCCAGCGTCCTCGTCTACATGGGAATTTCCAAGCCCAAGGCGGCGGCCATCGTCTTCGTCATCGCCGGATTGAGCGCCGCTGCTCCTCCGGTGAGCCTGTGGGCCATGCTGACGGCGGCCGGCGTCAACATGCCGTATGTCGGGTTTTTCCTGCCTCTTATGATCCCCTGCCTGCTCCTCGCCCTGCTGACGATCTTCATCCTGGGCTGGAAGGCCAAACCGGCGGACCTCGAAAAAACCCTGAAAGAGCTTCCCGAGCCTCCGGCAAAGATGAATTGGCTGAAGATTTTACTCCCCTTCCTGGTCTTTTTCGCCCTGGTCATCGCCGGCCGGATCTGGCCCTTCAACTTCCCGATCATGGGCCTGCCGCTGATGTTCGCCTGCGCCGCGGCCGTGACACTCCTCCTCTCCCCGGTCAAGATCCATTTCCTCGAAGTCTCCCGGAAAACAGTCCATCAGCTCTTGCCGCTCATCGGCACTTTGACCTGCGTCGGGGTCCTCGTCCAGATCATGACCCTGACGGGCGTTCGCGGATTGATTTCCGTGACCGTTGTCACGCTGCCGGTCATCGTCGTCATTTTGACCCTGTTCCTCACGCTCCCCGTTTCCGAATCTGTGCTGATGTGGGGCGCGGCGCCGGTGCTCGGCGTGCCGCTCGTCCTGCTCTTCAACACGATCAACCTCAATCCCATTATCGCCCTGGCCGGCATGAGCGTCATCTGGCCGCTCGGGGACGCGATCCCGCCAACGGCCATCATCGGCCGGCTGACCGTGGAAACGATCGGCATGAAGGAGAAATATACGACGTTCCTGAAATACTGCATCATCCCGGCGATTCTCATCATCATCGTCGGGACGCTGATGGTCGTCTTCAGCAAGAAGCTTGCCTTTTTGACCGTTTTTTAAAATAAAATTAGCGATATGCACCGAATTTTTAGCAATTCGAACAATGGAAATCAGGCCGGAAACTTTGATTTTAGAATTCGGTCCGTGTCCTCTCTTAAGGAAGTCAAATGATGATCACGATTCTTTATTACATCCTGGTCGCCTTTGTGGTGTTCCTGATGGGCTGGAACCTCATCAAAAGCAAAAAATGGCAGGAGGAAGTCCTGTATGTGATCGTCCTCCTCCCGTTCCTGCTCCGCCTGCTGAGGCTGAAATGAATAGAGAGGACTAGCATGCTCCGCAAAATAACAATCGTTTCACTCGGAATCCTCCTCGCCGTCTTCTCGGGGCTCAGCTTTTATCGGAGCCGTCATCTCAAAGAGCCCGTCGTCATCAGCCCGGGCGTCACCGAGGTCAAAAAGCTCTCCGAATATTTTCCGGCCATCAAAGGGAGCCAGAACGACGCCAACCTTTATGTCCTCGAGGGCACGAAGCCGGGTGGAACGATTCTCATTCTCGGAGGATCGCATCCGGAGGAGCCGGCGGCAAGGCTCACGATCTGGATCCTGGCCGAAAACGGCATCGTGGAACAAGGACGGATTTTTGTCCTCCCTTCCGCGAACCGCAGCGCGACGACGGTCACCCGGCCGAGCGGCGCCTATCCGCCGGACTTCACGATCAAGACATCCTGGGGCGGGCAGAAATTCCGGATGGGCGACCGCTGGGCGAATCCCTTGGACCAATGGCCCGATCCCGAGGTCTATATCCATTATCCGACGCGCCAGAATCTGGCCTATATGGACATCCGAAATTTGAATCGAGCCTGGCCCGGACGGCCTAACGGCACGCTCACGGAAAAGACATGCTACGCTTTGACCGAGCTCATTAAGAAAGAAAAGGTGGATATCTTCATCGACCTCCACGAGGCCGAGCTTCAGTACCCCGTCATCAGCACGATCGTCGCCCACCAGAAAGGCCTGGATATCGCGGCCATGGCTTCCATGGTCCTTAGCGATGAAGAATTCAAGATCGGGATGGAAAAATCGCCCCCGGAGCTGCACGGGCTTTCCCACCGCGAGATCGGCGACCATACAGACGCCATTCCCCTGCTCTTCGAGACCCCCGAGCCGTTCCTCGACGCGACACGCGGACGGACGAACGCAAAGCTTCTTCTCGAAGGAAAAGACGAGTTCGTCGTAAAGGCCGGAAAACACGGGCTGCTGTTCGAGAAGATCGACGAGAAAGGCTGGCCGATCGACGTCCGCGTCGGGCGGCACTGCTCGACCATCATCCAGGTCCTCAATGTCTGGTCGGAGGATCATGCCGAGAAGGCCGTCGTGATGAAGAACGTGCCGAAATATGCCGAAGTGATTCAAAAAGGGACCGGCGCGTTCCTCCACGACCCGGCTAAAGCGGACTCAAAAACGATTTATTATGAATAAAGATAGAAAATCCTGCCCCACCCATTTTTTCCAAACGGGGAAATATTTTATACATCTAAACCTCATCATGATCCCCCTTTTTTAAAGGGGTGGGGAGGAGGGATTATTCTGGATTGAAAGGATCATTCATGCGCACTTATGAATCCATCTCTCTTGGCATTCCTGAAATTCTTCTCCCCAAGGCGGGCCTGGACCTGACGGAATGGGCGGTCATCGCCTGTGACCAATTCACGTCGGAGCCCGAGTACTGGCGAAAAGCCGCCGATCTCATCGGCGACGCGCCGTCCACGCTGAACATCATTTATCCCGAAGTCTATCTCGGCGAGAAAGACCCCGAAGCGAGGATCGCCCGCATCCGGGAGTCCATGAACCGGTATCTGGCCCAGGACCTGTTCGTAGAGACCGAGGGTTTTGTTTACGTCGAACGGACAGTCGCAGGTCATACCCGCAAAGGCTTGATGGTCTGCCTCGACCTCGAGCACTACGATTTCCGCAAAGGGTCGACGAGCCTCATCCGGGCGACGGAGGGGACGATCCTCGAGCGAATTCCGCCCCGAGTCAGGATCCGCGAGGGAGCGCCCATCGAATCCCCCCACATCATGGTCTTGATCGACGATCAGGACGATTCGGTCATCGGCCCCCTGGCGTCGAACAAAGCAAAGCTCAAAAAGCTCTACGATTTCGAGCTCATGATGGGCTCGGGCCATTTGACCGGGTACAGAGTCGAGGACCGCCGTCTGGAAAGCGGTATTCTCAACGGCCTCAAGGCGCTGGCCGATCCCAAAAGCTTTATCAACAAATACGGCTTCAAGCCTGGAACGCCCGTTCTCCTCTATGCCATGGGCGACGGGAACCATTCCCTGGCCACGGCCAAGACCATCTGGGAAAAGGCCAAAGAAAGCGCCGCGGACAAAAAGAAGATCATGGATTCTCCCCTTCGCTACGCCCTCGTCGAACTCGTCAACCTTCACGACGGGGCGCTCGTCTTCGAGCCGATCCACAGGGTGCTCTTCGATCTCGCCCCGGGCTTCGACATCATCGATGGCCTCAACCGATCCTATCCCGGCCGGTGTCGCTATGCGGCCGTCGCAGGGTTCGAAAAAATGAAGGCTGCGGTCGACGGCCAGAAAGAAGGGCCACACAAGATCGGCGTCATCTCCGCCTCCGGTTTCGGCGTCATCGAGATCATGAAGCCGGAATCCAACCTTCCCGTGGGAACCCTCCAGAATTGTCTCGACGCCTTCATGAAAGCCAAAGGCGCCCGCGAGATTGACTATGTCCACGGCACGGAGTCCGTCGTCGAGCTCGGGAAAAGGCCGAGCAACCTCGGGCTCTACCTTCCGGCCTTGAGAAAAGACGACTTGTTCAGGACGGTCGTCCTGGACGGGGTCCTGCCCCGCAAGACCTTCTCGATGGGAAAAGCCTATGAGAAGCGGTTCTACATGGAAGCCCGGAAGCTTTTCTAACCCCCTCCATCAGAAAAACGGAACATAGATCCCGACAAAAAGGGACCGGCCGAAGATGGACTGCTGGTCTGTCCGGAGTGCGGAGGCACGATGAAGGTCGTCGCCTTCATCACCAATTATCCCGCCGTGGACCGGATTATCGATCATCTGAAGCTTCGGTTCGTGGCCGAGAAGCCGCCGCCCTCCCATGTCT
>Ga0256868_10001026_pt1 | contig 15726 bp, 19 predicted proteins | sample RVTome_13_FD_187341 | JGI IMG/M metagenome (GOLD analysis project Ga0256868, IMG submission 187341) | Soil microbial communities from uranium-contaminated site in the Upper Colorado River Basin, Wyoming, United States - RVT92D227 HiSeq ...
AGGTGAGAGTACCACATCCCAGCCGCTCTTGTGGAACGACCGCTGATGGGAATACGATGAGTTAGGCAGACCATTCGAGAAGTACGAAATGCCTGAGTCTGCTGTGGATGTCATATGGCAGTTCTTTTTGACAGAGTTGTTGGAGTCTATCACTTTCTGGGTGACAGGATACCACGCAATATTCCATGTGTAGAGCCAAAGCCACGAGGGAGTAATTCATGGCTTAAGAATAACCAGGCGGTCGTAGCCAAAGTGAAAGCGGCCGGGGATATTCGACTTGTTATCGAGCAAGCGATAGCGTTAATGGGCAATCTGAAACAGGCCGTTGGTAGGGGTGACCGAGTTCTTGTGAAACCAAATTTCAACAGTCCAGACTCATTTCCAGCCTCAACTGACCTGGCTTTTCTTCAAGTCATGATTGAACTCATCCTGGAAGCCGGGGCCAAAGTCACTATTGGTGAGAGCTCTGGTGGCGTTTGGCGTCCGACTAGAAGAGTCTTCAATCAACTTGGTGTCCCCGAGTTAGCTCGGAGGCTGGGTGTGGAACTTATTGCCTTTGATGATAGACCTGATGATTGGGTACAGATCAACATCAATGGAGATTATCTAAGCAAGGTCATAATGCCTCGCTCGGCTTATGAAGCTGATAAGATGGTTTATCTGCCATGTATGAAAACGCACAACCTTGCTGTATTTTCTGGCGGCGTTAAGCTTGCCTTCGGCTTTGTTGCTCCTGGGCAACGGCGTAGTTTTCACCTTGGTCATTTGCAGGAGAAGCTGGCTGAAGTAAGTCTCTGTTGGCAGCCCGATCTTATTGTCATGGATGGTAGGAAAGCCTTCGTATCCGACGGGCCGGCTAAGGGTCAATTGGTCGAGCCAGGCTTGGTGCTTGCTTCTGGTGACCTTATTGCCATCGATGTCGAGGCAATGAAGGTGCTCTTAAGTTACCGGGCTTCTAATAAGATCCCTGCCAATCCTTGGGAACTACCACAGATTGCTACCGCATTAAAGCATGGAGTGGGGGTGGGGGAAGGGAAGTACATAGTGGTTGATTGAGCCTGCTCCCACAGTCATGGTCACAGCCCCCTGAGGAACTCAGGCCTGAGTAGAGAGGGATCTCGGGCTGCCAGAAGAGTCCCCAGTTCGCTGAGCATCCTCTTTTTGTCCTGAGGCAATCTTCCCCGGACGGGAAAATAGTTAGAGGCATGCATTGAGCTAAAGAAACAATCGGTGAAGCTGGAATTCTCTATGATTGATTTCAGTTCCTGCAGGGATTGGAAGGGAGAAATAGGATGGAATTTATTCCGTTCCCATTGTTCATGGAGCGGGGTCCCGGGGACCAGGGTTAAAGTCAAAGCTCCCACATAATCCGGGTCAATCTCAGTGAGAACTCTGGCTGTCTCAAACACGTGTTTCTGACTTCCCTCGATTCCGCCAAGACCCAGGATTACCGTTGCGGAAAAGCTTATCCCGGCTTTTTTCACTCTCCTTCCCGCCTCGATCACCTCGTGTGGACTTACCCGTTTACCGACCTTCTGGAGCAGTTCCTCGTCGCCGGTCTCAAGCCCTGTGTAAAAGATACCTAAGTTGAGCTGCCTCAGTTCCTTGAGCTCATCTTCACTTCTGCGCAGGATATCCTGGGGCGTAGCATATGTGCCGATCCTTTCCACACCGGACAGTTTTTCATTCAAGTACTTTAGAACTTCCCTCAATTTGGGCAAGGGACAAACAAGTGCATCGCCATCCTGGAGAAATATTCTCCTGCCGTCCCAGTCTTGAGCTATGGTATATACCACCCTGGGGATATTGGGAAGGCGGGTGCCACTTCGAGTGAATAAGGCTACAGCATCTATTTCGCTCTTGACGTCAGCGACGTCTCGCATCTGAAGCTTTGAGCCATAGTATCCACAGAAAGTGCAGGTGTTGTTGGAGCAGCCGCTGGTTAAAGGGAGAAAATAGCTTTTCCATTCACTTGGAGGTCGGATGATATCAGGTCTATTGAAGCTCATGCCCCGATTGAATTCCACGAGATACTGGACTGATTTGCTGGTGGCCTATGAGCCGTATTCTATCACTGGAAACGATCTGGCCTCAAGAAGACTGCGACGAGCTCGCGTTTAGCCCTGCACCTTTTTTCTATTTAGCAAGTTAGAGAAACACGGAGGATATGCTTATTGGCGAGTCCGTTAGATTGTATTATGATGTATAATGTGTCTAAGATATTATGCAAAGGAGGTGTCTGGCGAATATGAGGTTTGAGAGCAGCATCGAAATCAATGCTCCGGTCAAAAAGGTGTGGGCGCTGATAGACAAGCTTGAAGGATGGCCGCAATGGATGCCGTCTATCAAGAAGATTGAGAGGATCTCTAAAGGGCCTTTGGCAGTAGGCTCGCAGCTTTCCGTCACGGCCAAGGTAAGCGGACTTACTGTTACGTTATTGATGACGGTTATCGAGTTTGTCCCGGAAAGGACTGTGGTCATGAATGGGAAGGCCCTAGGTACCAATTTGACACGGTTCTATAAGCTGGAACCCGTGAACGGCAAGACGAGGGCGACCCTTGGGGGTGACGTTTCAGGGGCTCTAGCCTGGATGGCATGCCGGGGTGGTAAAAGGGTCTCGGCGGAGATTGCCGAGGCAGCGAAGAAAAAGGTCGAGGAGTCAGCGTAAATATTGTGTGGTTCAGCTAATTGGGGCTGTTTGTTTGTCATTGGGAGGAGCGAGGCGAGGCAATAACCTTGATAAAGAGGCAACAACAAGAGGCAAAGTGCCTGATGAACTAGGCGACTATGAAAACTTGTGTGTCCGAGGCTAGCTTGAGACTACCATGCTAGAGAAAACAGAAAATTCAGCCAGTTCGATCCCCCTGAATTGCGTTGATAAATGCCTGCTAGCTCTTGATAGCATAAATGAACCTATGCTTATTCACCTGATCATAGATCTTGAAGGGGAGATAGAGCACGGCAAATTGAATCAAGCAATTCTGTCGGCGCAACGGGCGCATCCCGTGATGAGAACTGTTCTGCGTAGTAGAAATTGGAGGCTTTGTCGCGAAATACAGGAAGACCTTGAGAAAGGAGTCTTGAGCGTTGCAGACGAGGCTCAACTCAAGGATACGGATCACGATGCCTATCTTTCCTCTTGGATGAACCGGCCGTTTAGAATTAACAAGGAGTTCCCGGTGAGGGCTCTTCTATTAAGGAAGAATGAGCGGGAGTCGTCCCTGGTTTTCACTTTTCATCACTCGGTGGTGGATGGGCTCCGTGCCCTTCTTTTCGCAAGGAAGGTTATCCAGAGTTACAACAACGAGGCTGCCAGAAATTCCGAATCTGAGGGGGATATCCGAATAAATCGTAAGGGAGACGAGTTACTGGAATTTGCCCGCAGCCAGAGGTCAAAGGTGAAGTACTACTATAGGAAAATGATTTTCAGTCTTTTCCATCGCTTCGTTATAGGCGCCTTTCTTCCTCCAACAAGAGTCTTCCACGATAAGTCGGGAAAGTCCAAGGAACTCCGTTTCTGCTTCAAAATCATAAGTCCCAGGGAATTTGAGCAAATTCAGTCGAAGGCCAGGTCGGCCGGGGTTGAGCTGAACCATATCTTTCTGGCAGCCTGTTACCGAGCTGTGGATGAATGGAACAGCATGCATGGGAAGAGAAGCAACAGGATACGTATAATGGCTCCGGCAAACATAAGCCCAAAGGGTTTTCGCCATGTTGTTTCCAATCAGGCAGCTTGGTTTTCCTTGCCTACCATGCCCAAGGACAGGGCCGACCCCGCAAAGCTATTGCAGAAGGTCAGAGCAGATACCATTGATGAGACCCTGAATAGAATAGCTTTCTCTTTGGTTTATTTCTTTTACTTTTGCTCCCGATTTCCTCTTTGGGTTATGAAGGGAATGTGCCGGTTCTTGATGGTTACCAGGACATATGTCGACAGTATTCTCTTTACCAATATCGGCTTTATTTGGCCGAAGTTAGGCTCTGAAGAGCCAGCTGTGCGCAGCATGGGAAACGCCAAAATACTGAATGTTACTGGCTCAGCGCCTGTGGTTACTCCAATGGGGTTGAGCATCGCCGCCGGCATCTACAACAGAAATCTTAATTTCTCTCTTACTTATAGGCCTGCCCTTTTCTCTGAAGAGAAAGCTCAAATGTTCCTGGACTTATATGTTGACGAGATCAAGAACTATCAGGTGGGTGCATAAAGCTCATGCCGGTATCGCTGGTAAAGTTCGACGGTTCGCTGGCTTCACTGCGTAAGGCAATTGAGCTGTGCAGTGGGTTTGATAAGCTCAACAAGAACGACAGAGTCCTGATAAAACCCAACAATTGTTTCCGACACAAAATAATGCCTCCCTATGGAATGGTGACCACATCATGGATTATAGATGGACTGGTGCAGCTGTTGCTCGAATATGGGTGCAAAGATATTTCCGTAGGAGAAGGAGCCATCATTGGCATATTCGATGAACTTGCGCCGGATACGAAACAGGGTTTTAAGGGCACAGGCATTGAGAAGATGGCGAAAAAATACGGAATCAAGCTAATTGATTTCAACCAAGGTGGTTTTCGTGAGCTGGATTTAGGAGGGATGAAGGTCCAGGTCTCGGGAGCGGCATTAGAGGCAGACTTTCTCATCAATGTCCCCGTGCTCAAGACTCATTTTCAAGCCAAGGTCTCTCTAGGTTTCAAGAACCTGAAGGGGTGTCTCAACAAAGATTCCAAAAAAAGGTTTCATACTAGCAAGCGCCTCGATACGCTGGTTTGCCTGTTAAACGAAGCTATCAAGAGCGACCTGGTCATAATTGATGGCATATACATGCTGGAGAAGGGACCGGAAACTCTTGCCGGCGTAGCTCGGCGGAAAGATTTGATTATCGCCAGCCCAGATATATTCGAGTGCGATGTTGTGGGAGCCACAATCCTGGGAATTGATCCGGCACAAGTTGACTATCTGAAGGAATTCGCCCAGAGACACAATCGCTCTTTTGACATCAGCGCGATTCAAATTAAAGGAGATGACATAGAACCTCTCAAGGAACAACTTGAGTGGCGATTTGAACCCGACAGAGAATTACTAAGCCCGTCGAAGATAACAGGACTTTCCGCTCCTTATCCGGGGCAGACTCTTTGTTCCGCTTGTGGTGCCACGCTTGCCCTGGCGCTATCAATATTCGGCAAAGACAATCCGGGAATGGATTTTGGCGGGGTAGCATTCTATTATGGGCTGGGATTGAAACCGGCGAGAGATAGCCAGGCGGTCTTGCTTTACGGGGATTGTGCGATCAGAGGTAATAAAGGTCTGGAGAATGCCATCAAAATAGAAGGATGCCCGCCTACGCTGACCAAAACCCTCATTGCCTTGATGAAAACACTGCTAAGTAAGCCCAGGATGTCCAGGATGCTGCTTCTGCGGGCCATGAAGCTAATCGGAATAAGGCTCGGAGTCTATGAGGAGACGTTTCCCGGATGGGACCGATACCGAGCAAAAGAATTTGACAAGACCCACTTTTGAAGAAGATCCTAAGCACCAAACCTGCTTGCCCTAAAGCTTCAGCGAAGGCAAGTACAAAAACCAAACAATATCAAAACAATAGTGTCCAAAGTCTACAAACGAGTTCTGGTACTGAAATTCGGGAATTTGGATTTGTTTAGAATGTCGTGCTTGGGATTTAGGATTTGTCGAGCACTACCCATTCGATTTGGTTATCATCCTTGAGAACTGACACGATGTGGTTATCGTGCCTTAATTGCTCCACCAGAAACGATTGCCCCTTGTAATCCAGAGTAATATGATTCTCGTCGGGGACTGAGACTATTCGACAAGTCTTTAACCCACCTATACCAATTCCGATGACCTTCAGAATCGCTTCCTTCGCCGTCCAATAACGAAAAAGAGTGTCCCAGCACTTTTCCTGTAGTGCCCATTCCTCATCAGTCGCCACACGAGCAAAGAGTGATTCAGCCCGGGATCTCATTTCTTCAATGTCAATCCCAACCTTGTCTTTGCTGACCACTGCCGCCACGTACTTAGGTTTATGGGAGAGAGACCAATGAGTGCCAGCAACTGGACATGGCACACCATTTTCATCCTTGGGTAGCTCTCCAAGTCTCACGCGGCTTTTTTCGGCACTCACTTTCAGTGCCTCTCGGGCACTTTGGCCTAGATGGTCTACCTTTTCTTCCCCTGAGGGTTTATGTCCGGTTTCGATAACTGGCATGACTACAGGAAACAAAATCATGGGCTTAGAATCTTGTGGCTTTCTTGATGATATCTTTGTCAAAGTAGTTGATCGACATCCCAGCATCCACGATGATGCCCTGGGCATTAATGCCGCTAGATCGCTCGCTCAAGAGAAATGCTACGACATTGGCTACTTCTTTGGTGGCTAGAGCTTTCTTTCGGAGGGTTAATTGTTCCGCGAAGAGGTAATAGTCCAGATATCCTGGTATTCCCGCAGATGCCGAGGTCTTCAAAAGTCCGGCGTTCACGGAGTTAAATCGGATTTGGGAGAAAGAACTGAAGGATTTAGCCAGGAAGCAGGTGGTCGAATCCAGGGCAGCTTTTACCGGGGCCATGAAGCCATAAGGTTCAGCGGCCATTTTGGTGCTTGAGATGGAGATAGTGACAACAGATGCCTTTTCATCTAATAGGCTCTTAAATGCATTAGCAATGGCGATTAAGGAATAGCAGGAGATATCGACTGACTGCAGGAAGTCCTTCCTTTTTGTTTCGTGAAACGGCTTAAGCCCTTCTTCATAGTTGGCAAAAGCGATGGAATGAACGATGCCATGAAGCTTGGGATGCTTTTTGGCTACATCTTCAGCCAGTTTTTTGATTTCCTGTTCCCGCTCTACATCGCATACATAGATATCAGGACCGGAGAGAATATTGGCGACGCTCTCCTTTCTAGCCTGCGAGCGAACGCTGTAGACTACATTTGCCTTAGCCTCGGTTAGGACCTCACCGACGGCGAAGGCCACACTCTTTTTGTTGGCCACCCCGAAAACAAGGAAATTCTTGTCAGCAATATCCAAAAAATCCATACCGTGCTCCCTTTATTCTTCTCAATATGCGTCAGGGTGCCTCTTTGGCCAAGGTGACAGTAAAGTCGACGGTGACCGAGGTTTTGCCGCCGACTGAGGCTTTGCCTTTCATAAAATAGGCATTACTGACTTTTTCCACCAACTCTGCTTCGATGTCCAAGGTGTCGCCCGGCCTGACGATGCTTTTGAACTTGGCGTTGTTAATACGGGTCAAGACAGGAATACCTCCCCCCATACCACCCAGCATTTTTGAAAGTAGTATTGCACCCGTTTGGAAGATGGATTCACAAATAAGTGCCCCGGGCATGATTGGTTGTCCGGGATAATGCCCTGCGAAGACTGGTTCATCGGCTCTTATCTCTTTCGCTGTCTTGATTTTCGTGCCGCTTAATTCTACTATCCTATCAACAAACAGAAACGGTGGACGATGGGGTATAGCGTTTAGGACCTCCTCCATCTCATAATCCTCCACTCACCTCGAGGGTAGAACCGGTAACATACGACGCTTCTTTGGAGGCCAGAAAGAGAACGCAAGCTGCCACCTCTTCGGGGCGTCCAAATCTCTTTGCAGGAATCCTGTCCAGATAGGCTTCACGCAATTTATCCGGGAGGTCCTGGATGAGTTCGGTTTCAATAAATCCCGGCGACACGCAGTTGACCGTAATGCCACGAGTAGCGACCTCCTTGGACAATGATCTGGTCAACGCACTGAGCCCCGCTTTTGAAGCTGCATAATTCGCCTGACCTTCAAAAGCATATCTCTCCATCACAGAGCTTATATTGATAATCCGTCCATATCGTTTGCGCATCAGATTCCTGACAGCAAATTTACACGTATAAAAGATTCCGGTGAGGTTGACATTCAGCACATCGTGCCAGTCCGATTCTTTCATCATAGCCAGTACAGAGTCCTTTCTGATACCGGCGTTGTTCACGAGCACTTCAAAGTTTCCGTACCTCGCGTCTACGTATTTGAAGAATTTTTCCACTTCTTCATACTTACTCACATCAAGCTTTTGGATATCGATATTTTCGGCAAACTGGCTATTGTCTTGTTTGAATTGTGTCGTTGCAGCTTCATTTGTCGAATAGGTGACAATAACTCTAGCACCTGCTTTCAGGAAGCTCTGGGCAATTGCCTTACCTATTCCTCTGGTTCCGCCGGTGACAATGACAGTCTGTCCTTTGAAATCATACATCTCATAACTCCCCTAACCCCTCTTATCTTAAGAGGGGAAGTTCAGCGGGCGCCCCCCGCTGAGAGATACTTATCTACATCGTTGGCGACAATTACTCCGTAATTGGCTGCGCCTAGCCATCCTGACATAATAATCCCCACAGAGCCAGTATGGAAAAGTCCTGCTATCTCCTTGGGAAGTCCCATACTGACCTTTAATCCTTCAAATTTGGTGCCGAATGAGGCGCCGCTTAAATGGAGCGTATATCTGTGAAATGTCTTGGGAGTGGCGGCTTCCAGATGGCCTATCTTATCTCGAATTTTAGGAACATATTTTTCCAGCGCATTAAGCGTTCTTTGAATCAATTGCTCCTTGGAAGAGCGATATTCCTCTTCGGATAAGGCGGCCCAGTCATGGTAGTTGGCGTTGGAAGAGGCAACGATGGAGTACATATTAGAGCCTGGCCTCGTTTGCGGATAGTAGATGGAAAAGGTCCGGCTGGTGGTGTTTTTGCTGCAAAGTTCTTGAGGGTCGAATTTCTTCGCCTCTGAGGTAAAAAGCAAATCGCCGATGTAGTCAATCTTCTCGCCTTTTTTGATGCCGACATAGACCTGACAACTGCTGTTATTGAGGCGTACCTTGTTAGCCTCCTCGATGAAGCTTCTAGAAAAATTTTCGTCTCCGACCAGTTTGTGAACAGTGGACAGTAGATTACCATTGGAGACAACTGCCTTGCTCTTGACTGTCTTCCCGTTGGCTATTACGCCGGCAGCTATTCTATCCTTAATAATGATTTTTTCGGCCAAACACTTAGTTCGAATATCAACGCCGTTTTTCAAAAGCTCTTCGCGCATTTTTCCGATAAACTGCTCTGTTCCTCCTCGAACAGTATAGACCCCTTTGCTCATGAAGTTGGAAAACACAATTCCATAAGTTATCGCAGGATCATCCATGGTTGACCCATTGGCATACGTAATTGACTCCATTAACATGCGGTGAACATCGTCACGGCCAGGAAAGAATCTTTCAAAAAACTCTCCTGTGGTCATACTTTGGTCATCGTAAAAATTCATGTTTCTGGCTGTTTCGAAAAAGCTGTCTATGTTCTCCGGGGGTATTTTGAATTGCTGCTCCAGGATGCGTGCAAAGTCTTCCCTGTCATAAGTTGTGGTGAAAGAGAACTGGGGGTTGTCAAATCTGATTCCTTTGAGTTGAACAATCATGTTGGCAATTTCAGGTGTCCAGTATTTACGACAAGTCTTGATCATGCCCACCGGGAATCCGTGTAGTGCGATGTCAAAGATATGTCCCTTTCTTTTGAACCAGGTAGCCAATCCACCAAGATTGTGATGCTGCTCCAGGAGTAAAACTGAGCGGCCTTGTCTGGCCAGCATATTGGCACATGTCAATCCTGCTAGCCCACCTCCAATGACGATGACGTCATATTGCGACCTTATGTCTTTCGACCAATCGTGGCTCATGGCTGTTCCTTTGTTACAAGGACCTTTTCCTTCATAAGTCCCCTTGTCCCTCTTATCCTAAGGGGGGATCTCAGAAAAACCTTTCAATTACTGGATTCTAACATTTGGTTTCGACTAAGTCTTCTGTAGAACGTGAAGATTTGCCATGGAGATACCGCTGAGCATTGCCCCCACGATTCCCAGAAATCCCTGGTCCGTGCCGCAGATAAATAGATTATCCAGATGAGTACTCCCCGTTTTGATCTTATTCGGTGTGCCGTAGACCGCGCCATTTATACGGCCGGTAAATCTGTGGATCGTTTTCGGGGTGAAAATATCCGTAAAGATGATTGAATCCCGGAAATCAGGGACGAATTTCACCACTTCTTTGAGCGTGGTTTCCAGCCAGGCAGTCTTCTGGGCTTTATACTCTTCGTCACTGAGCATGTTCCAGAGGTTGAAGTTAGCCAGGTTGGTTATCCTGAGCATGCCCTCCGGCAAAGGACTTTCGAATTGGAAGTTATTAGGGCAACAAATAACGCCACTGGAAACGTCAACTAACCGATCAGGCTTTCGATAATTGAATGTGTCTGAGTTGTTGTAAAAGGTTATCGTTGTGTTATAACCCATTTCAGCAGGTTCCTTACTTAGAACTACAATAAATTCTACAAATGAGAGTTGCCCGGCATGGCAGTTCAAATCTGGGGAATTATGGTTGGTCAACAATTTCATCGTCTCCACATAGCCAGCGGAGGATAGTATTCTCTCGGCTGTCAGGGCTTCACCGTTTTCAAGCAGGACTGATTCAACCCGGCTACCAGTACATTTCAGACTCTTCACGGCGCATTTCATTCTTAATTCACCGCCGCAAGCCTTATATTTTTTGACGAGCACATCGAGGATTTGGCGTACACCAGCGCGAGGTCGAGCGAAACCTTCGCAGAAAATGCTCTTGAACATGATAACAAATTGTCCGAATTCCATGTCATTCTCTTGGGCATTTCCGTAAAACATTAGGGGGCAGAAGATCATGTCAACGAGGAGCGGGTAGCGAATAATGGAGGTCACAACTTCACGAGCCGAAACCGGCTTGGCATACAGGTTCAGTTCATCATATTCGAAAATCGTCTTGAGCAGGTTTAAGAAACTGTCAGCCTGCTTGGGAAACTTGTCGACCATTTCTTGGACGAAAAAGTCGAAGTCGTTGTTGAACCTGAGGGTCTTATCGGGAAATTTAATTACAGACATGCGTTGTGGGCGGAGGGCGAAATCTTCAGCCTTTAGCTTGAGCTGTCGCAGCAGCTTGGGCAATGGCGCCGATTTAACACTTCCGGGGACATAATTGGTCATGGCATGAAGGCCGACATCGAATTTACGTCCACCAAGGTTGTAGAAAGAGTTCAGTCCCCCCACCCGATGATGTCTTTCCACGATGCAGACTCTTTTGTCATAGTAGGCTAATCTAATGCCGGCGGCAAGGCCGGACATTCCAGCGCCGATTATTAGAACGTCGTAATCCACGGTCAGGCTCTTTTCGAAATCAGAAGCTAACTAAGCCTTCAATCCTCGGAAAGAATGCGGCAAGAAAGTTGTGTTCCTGGCGTACCAACACTGTCGGTCAAATTTTTTTCATCAGGGGCTCTAGGTAGGCTACGGAGCCATCCAGGGTAGCTAACCGTACATAGTCACTCTCGGGTACTTCGATCCCGTAGCGTTTTCGCAGCTCCATGATGATGTCTAAGAAATCCATTGAGTCCAGTTCCACCTGTTCTCGTAGCGGGATATCGCCCTTGAGGTCACTGAGATCTTCATCCGGTATGATTTGGGCTATTATTTGCAGGATGGTGGCTTTAATTTGTTCGTTGGTCATGTACCCCCCAGTTTGTTTATTCCAGGAATGTCTTGACCTTTATTCTTCGAATCTTTTTACGACAACAACCGAATTGATGCCTAACATTCCGAAGGAATTATTCAATATATAATTGACCTTGTCAATCCTTTTTGGTTCATTGATAACCAGATTGTTAAGAGGACACTTGGGATCCAAGTGATCCAGATTGATGGTAGGATGGATGAGATGGTCTTCAAAAGAGGGCAAGTTGCCAGCTAATTCTAAGGCACCGGCAGCCCCCATAGCATGACCGATGAAACTCTTGGTGTTGTTTATATAGGCGTGGGGATGCTCACCGAAGACTTCTCTGATTGCCTGACACTCCACGGTGTCTCCTTCGACGGTGCCTGTCCCGTGGGTATTGATGATGTCAATATCTTGTGGAGATATGCCAGCCTTGTTGAGGGCAAGTGTCATGCACTGAATTTGCCTTCCTTTGTCTGGGAAAATAAAGTCACTGGCATCCGAGTTGATAGCATAGCCCACGACTTCGCCGTAAATCTTAGCTCCCCTTTTGAGGGCATCGCTTAGTCTCTGCAGAACAAAAATGCAGCCGCCTTCCGAGACAACCACGCCATTCCTGTCTCTGTCGAACGGGCGTGATGCCTTCTCAGGGTCAGGATGAGAAGCCAAAGCTCCTTCGCTTCTGAAGCCAGCAAAAATGCCAAAGGAGCCGGTGCTCTCCGAAACTCCACCAGCCAAGGCTAAATCGACTTCATTGAGCAGCAGCATTTGCAGGCCATGTATGAGTCCGATGTTGCCACCAGCGCAGGCAGCCCCCAGTGTATAGTGCGGTCCAGTAATTCCCAGGTTCAGAGTAACTTCGCCGGCGGGATTGTTAGCCACTACTCTGGGATTATGATGGTGAGACCAGTATTTTACGTCATAGTCGAATTGCTTGATTTCATAGACTTCATTTTCGGTTTCCACGGTGCCATGCTCGGTAATCCCAAGATAGACGCCAATCCTCGATTTATCAACGCAAGCAAGATCTAATCTAGCATCAGCGATTGCCTCTTGGGCGCAGTAGACAGCAATAGAACCCGCCCTCGTTCCCCGACGTAATTCCTTCTTCTTTTGATATTTCAGTGGGTCGAAGTGGCATAGACCAGCCAGTACTTCACCCATATAGCGGATATTTAGCTTCTGTATCCCGGATTTGCCGGCAAGTAGGCTTCTTCGAAACTCCGGTAGATTATTCCCGTTTGGCGCAGTGAGGCCAACCCCGGTAATTACTACTCGCGTTTCGTCAGATTTATTTGCCGACATGGGGTAAGACTTCCATCAAAAACGTAGATGTCACAGCAGATTGAAGAAATCTTGTTAATTGCATTGCTGTCTCAGGGAGTATTTCCCTGTAATCACCTTGCTAGGGCCAATTTCCCTACCATTCCAGACCCAGCATGAGACAGACTAGGCCGCTGCCAATCCCCAACATGGCAACCTTATCACCAGGCTTAACACACCCCTGGTCAATTCCGATAGCCATGGTAATGGGCAAGGAAACAGAGCCAATGTTTCCCAGATACTCCACCGTAGAAAAGTCCCTTGTCGTATCGAGGCCTAAAGCCTGGAACAGCAGTTTACTATGCACGGCGCTGACCTGGTGAGTGAAAAACCTGCTTACGTCGGAGTTATTCCATCCGAGCTCTTGTTTTGTGTCCTTCCAGGTATCGGGCGCTAATCGCAGTCCGTTTTTCAGGACCCCGTCGTAGTCTGTGTGCATGTTTGGGAGTTCGGCCAGGTCGAGGAAAGAGACATCGGCCTCTATACGACAAAGACCATTGTGTTGTGAAGCAGCGCGCGTTACCCCACCCAGAAGCCTATGGCCGTCTTGAGACAAAGAGGAATGGGTCAACACCGCTGCAACCGCTCCCGACCCCAAAGTCAGAGTGGCAAAGGCGAGCTTAAGCTTGTCTCTGGTGATGTTCGGGTCTCTTAAGAGTTTATCGATTGTGGCATTAACTATGGGTTTACTACTCTCACAGCCGACCACAATTCCTGCTTTTATCTGCCCCAGCTCGATCATATTTGCCAGAGTCACCATGCCGTTAATGAAACCCAGGCAGGCGTTGGAGATGTCAAAGATGGTAGCTGTGGGAGGAAGACCCAAAGAATCGTGGACCACAGCAGCTGTCGCTGGCTCTAGGAAATCGCGGGATACTGAGGTGTGAAGCAGGCAGCCGATGTCTTCTTTTCTGACTCCCGACTTGCCGATGGCTTTTTCTGCTGCTTTTATGCTCGCTTGGCTTGGTGTTGCCCCATCGTCCCAGAATCGCCGTTCGTGAATTCCCGTCATCATTTCCAGACGCCCGTAGGAAAGGTTCAATTTGTCGTATATTGGGGCCAGTCTTTCTTCCAGGCTTAGTGATGTGACGGTATTCTCGGGGAGTTCATAACCAAAAGATTCAACACAGACCTTTTTGTACTGCATTCAATAACCCTACTTTTCCCTGAGCAGTATCGCGAGGAGCTACCATTAGGATAGATATATCAACTCGGTAGGCTCACTTTTGCCTGCTCGATATTAACTTCGGAATATGAAACTTTGTTCTAAGGTTTTCCCACCTTCCAGCGGAGGCCGGGGGAATTATCTCATCGGGAATGTATTTTCCTACTCCAGCAAGGACAGTGCAGACCTTCCTTGAGTTCGCTACTTCGTCAGGCACATACTCATCAGCGGCAGTAATAGCAGTAGAGATCAGCTTGCGAGGAGCCAGTTTTTTCACCGTTCTAATTGCGAAAGTGATCAGTCTATTTGGGACACGTTTATCCAAAAAGTTAAGGGCAAAAAGCAGCAGCCTATCTGGAGCATATTTGTCTACTATTTTGACAAAGAAAGAAAACCCCCTCCTTGTCAGGGATTTAGTCATACAATAAAGCTTGGAGCGTTCTTCCTCAGGGACCATATCGTCTGCCATGTCCTCTACCATCTCTTCTCTTAGATACTATATTTTTAGCAGTTTTGCTAGTATTTGTCAAACATAATATTGCCTTCCCTGATTGACATGCTGAGATGATTGGGGTAAAATGCTTTGTTTTGATATGGCTGATGTAAGGCTTGGTTCAGGCGAAAGTTTCGAGGCTCTGCTGCGCAGATTTAATAGGCAGGTGCAGCAAGACCGCATTTTGGCTGAAGTTCGTCGCCGCAGGCACTTCGAAAAGCCCAGTGAAGAGAGAAGAAAGAAAGCGGCAGCGAAGAGGCGAAAGAGCTTTAGATAATTCCCCCTGAAAAGCTTCGTTCTTAGGGACCGGAGGTCCAGTTGTCTGCGTCCGCGAGGTCGGTTTGAAAATGATGAAGCAAATTTTTGATGAGGCACTGGTAGCAAGAGAATGACACTGAAGGATAGGATTCAAGAAGCCCTCAAAGGAGCACTCAAGCGACAGCAGAGCGTAGAAGTCTCTACATTAAGGTTATTGTTATCTGAGATAAGGTATGCCGAAATTGCGCAACAGAAGCCCGCAGACGATAACAAAGTGCTTGATGTCATTACGAAGGAAACAAAACGTCGTCGGGAGAGCATCGAAGCCTTTAAGAAGGGTAATCGTGGCGATCTGGTAGCGCAGGAAGAAGCCGAACTGGGTGTTCTTATGAGCTACCTTCCCAAACAGATGAGTCGTGAAGAAGTTATCGCTGCGGCACGGCAAGCGATGGGGGCGGTTGGAGCTAAGGGGCCGGGCGATAAAGGCAAGGTTATGGCTCAGCTGATGCCTCAACTTAAAGGCAAAGCTGATGGCAAAGAAATCAGCGAGATAGTTTCAGAGTTGCTTGCTGCTGGCTAGGTTTAAAAGGCGAGCAGAGTTTTTGTATTATGGAGTGATGGCGGTAGAAGAACACCGCCATTATTCTTTTGTGGCCATATTGGCTTTGAAGGTGGAGAGAGTCTGGCGGGATGTGCTTAAGGGAGAAATCCTAAGCACGAAATCCGAAATGCTAAGTAATTTCAAAGGCGGAATGACAGAAATTCAAAGCGGAGACAGTTCTGCTATTCGAATTTGGCATTTTGAATTTGTTCAGAGCTTAGAGCTTAGAACTTGAGATTTAACTAAATGGAAGTTTCTCCATTTCAGGGCATACGCTATAACCAAGGGATAATTGGCGATCTAGCTCAGGTAGTTTGTCCTCCCTACGATGTTATCACTCCCGAAC
>Ga0256868_10001027_pt1 | contig 15718 bp, 13 predicted proteins | sample RVTome_13_FD_187341 | JGI IMG/M metagenome (GOLD analysis project Ga0256868, IMG submission 187341) | Soil microbial communities from uranium-contaminated site in the Upper Colorado River Basin, Wyoming, United States - RVT92D227 HiSeq ...
CTCTGGGGCCCATCGCGCTTTCCCTCTTCATGGCTCTTGGAGAAAAGCAGGGTTTGGATATCAAAGATTATGTAGTGGACCTGCAAAATGACGTGATCAAAGAATATGTCTGCCGGGGAACCTACATATTTCCCATGGAAGCGGGCGTCAGGCTTTGCACCGATGTCGTCCGTTTCTGCGCAGAGAACGCTCGCAACTGGTACCCCACGACCATTTGCTCGAATCATCTGAATGCAGCAGGAGCCGGTTCTACGGCAGCCACTGCTTTTGCGATGGCCAACGGCATGGTCTACATACGGGACATATTGAAGAAAAGTATGTCTATTGATCAATTTGCTCCGCTCCTCTGTATGTTCTTGGATGAACGGGAGGACATTTTTATCTCGGTAGCCAATTTTCGCGCCACTCGCCGGCTCTGGGCCAGAATCCTGAAGGAGAAGTTCGGCGCCCAGAATTCCGACTCCCTGGCGCTCAAAATCACGGCGTACAGCCATGGGGGGGAAACTCTCCGGGAAGTCTTAAACAACATCGTCCGCCTAGCATATGCCGCCTTAGGCTACGTTCTGGGAGGCGCACAGTTCCTTTATACCGCCTCCTTCGATGAAGCGGTCTCCTTAGCCTCGGAGGAAGCTGTTAAGGTAGCGGTCCGGACCCAGCAGATTTTGGCGCATGAATTGGGGATTACCAATACGGTGGATCCTCTGGGCGGGTCTTACTACATCGAGACCTTAACCAGCCAAATCGAGCACCGGATGAACGAGATATTAGAAAAAGTGGAATCCTTAGGAGGGGCTCTGGAGGCTATTCGCAAAGGATATTACCAGAGTGTCATCGGGGAGGGAGCGAGTCTGCGTCAGAAGCGGTTTGAGGAAAGAGACATGGTCTCTGTAGGGGTCAATGTTTATCGTACGGAAGAGGAAGATCCGGAACCGCTCTTTCGGATAAATCAACAGTCCGAGGAAGAGCAGGTCAAGAATTTGCAGGCCTTGCGCCGCGAACGAAATTCCCGGGAAGTCCAGTCGGCCCTATCCGTGGTAAAACGGGTGGCCAAAAGCGAAGAGAATCTTGTCCCCGCTATTTTTTCTGCCGTTAAAGCTTATGCCACAGTGGGTGAGATCAGCGACGCTCTGCGAGAAGTTTTCGGCGAACACAAAGAGGCCGTGTCTTATCTTTGAGAGGGACCCATGAAAGAAAAAATTCGCATTCTCATATCCAAGGTGGGATTGGATGGACATGATGTAGGCGCGAAACTTGTGGCCAGGGCCCTGCGGGATGCGGGAATGGAAGTCGTTTATGCCGGCCTGCGCCGTACTCCCGAAGAAGTGGTGAAAATAGCCATTCAGGAAGATGTGGATGGCATCGGCATCAGCATCCTCTCCGGGGCTCATATGACCTTTTTCTCTCTCATTTTAAAACTCCTGGCGGAGAAAAATGCCTCTGACATCATACTCTTTGGGGGAGGCGTGATTCCGGTAAGGGATATCAAAGAATTGAAGCATCTTGGAGTGAGAGAATTATTCACGGCTGGGACGACGACATCGCAGATCGTTGAGTTCGTTAAAAAGGAGGTCGGAAAAAGGAGAGGAGAAAAGGGTTAATGGATCTTCCTTTGATGCCCTCGCCAGTAATGATCACGCAACGATCGCCGTAAGATCTTCCCGGTGTCACTCTTGGGTAATTCCGCCAAAATATCCACACTGGTAGGTTTCTTATAGCTGGCCAGCCTGGCTTTGCAGAACTCAATCAATTCCTCGGCCGTGGCCCTCGTGCCGGCTTTCAGCACCACGGCTGCCTTAATGCTTTCTCCCCACTTTTCATCAGGAACCCCGAAAACCGTCGCTTCCATAACCGCCGGATGCTGGTAAAGCACCTGCTCCACTTCCTGAGGATAGACATTCAGCCCACCACTGATGATCATCTCGCTCTTTCTCGATAGCCAAAAACGCCCTTGCTGGGTCGAAATCCTCGACCACCACGTGGGCAGCCCCCCGCAGCCAACAGGGCAGGATAAACGTTCCGGTCGCGTGATAGAGGGGTTGAAGACCTAAAAACACGTCTGCAGAATGGAGGTCGGGGATCATATCCAGCAGGAGGTTTCGGGTGACGGAAAGATCACTTTGCCAGGTGACGACGATCCCTTTGGCCTGTCCGGTTGTTCCACCCGTATAAAAAATACGGCCGGGCTTCTCTCCTTCTAATTCAACGTGTAGATCTTTTTTGCTTTGGCCATTGATAAATTCTTCATAAGGAATTTGGTATTTTGGCCCAAGAGCAGCGCGCGCTCCTTCTTCAGGGTAAAACCGTCGGACGGTCGATCCGGAGTCAGTCGATCTGTTCCCAGGGCCTTTCCCCCAGACCGCGGCCTCGGCCAGATCTTCTGGCTGAACCCAACGCTCAACATTTTCATCGGGGAATATCTTTCTGGCCCCTTCCGTAACCGTTAGGCCCACGGGGCTAAGCGCGTTGACGGCGATAAAGAAATGGGTCCTTATCCCAATGAACTGGGGGTGGACCCTAATCTTCTTTCGCGATCACCCCTTTTTTTCTGTTCCCGAGGAGGTTCATAACGGCCTGCCAGGGCTTGGGATGGCTGAAAATTCCGATAACCATCACCAAGATTCCCAGAAGGTCGGTCCTGGTCCCGGGAATGATAAGCCCGATGAAGGCCGCAAAAAAAAGGATCCGCTGGAAGATGTTCCACCGGATATTTCCAAAGTAAGAGGTTCCGATGACGGCCATGCTGACGGATCCCACCGCGATGACCGCTGTGACGGTGGCCTGAAGAATCTCCCAGAAAGGCCCTTTCAGCATGATGACCGGATGGTAGACGAAGAGGAAGGGAACGATGTAGGCAGAGATCCCTAGGCGGGTCGCGGTCCAGCCAGTCTGCATCACCGAGGTTCCCGAGAACCCGCAGGCAGTGTACACCGCCCCGCAAACGGGTGGGGTGATCGCGGAGATACAGGCGAAATAGAAGACGAAGAGATGAGCCGCCAGAGGATTTGCTCCCAGGTTCAACAGAGCGGGAACTCCCACCGCGGCCGCGATGATGTAGGCGGCGGTGGTGGGGACCCCCATGCCCAGGAACATGCAGATGATCGCAGTAAAGAGCAGGGTGAGGAAGAGGTTCCCCTGGGCCAGAGCCACCACCACGGAGCTGAACTTTACCCCGAGGCCGGTCATGGAAACGACCCCCACGATGATCCCGGCGCAGGCACAGACCGCAGTGATGCCGATCGAGCTCATGGCCCCTTCCTGCAAGCCGTGAACAATCCGATGAAAACCCATCCGGGTGTGCTTGCGAAACCAGGAGACCAATACCACTGCGGCGATCGAGTACAATCCGGCCCGCTGGATGGAGGCCCCTTGGATGATCAATTGATATAAAAGGATGATGATCGGAATGAGGAGATGCCCCCCTTGTTTTAAAGCCCACGTCAACGAGGGGGTATCCGAGCTGGTAAGTCCCCGGAGTCCCTGTTTTACCGCCTCCAGATCGACCATGCAGTAGAGTCCGACGTAGTACAGGATGGCCGGGAGGGCGGCGGCGATGATGACTTCTCCGTAGGAAATGGACAAAAGTTCGGCCATGATGAAAGCCCCGGCACCCATGACCGGGGGCATGATCTGCCCGCCGGTCGAAGCGGTGGCTTCAACGGCCGCCGCAAAGTGAGGCCGGAAGCCCGTCTTTATCATCAGGGGGATGGTAATCCCCCCGTCCACCGCCACGTTGGCCACCGAGCTTCCGCTAATGGTTCCGAAAAGGGAACTGGAAAAGACCGAAACTTTCGCCGGACCTCCGCGCCACCTGCCGGCGATGGCGTTGGAAACGTTGACGAAAAAACCCCCGGCCCCCGAAATCTGGAGGAAGGCGCTGAAGAGCATAAAGAGAAAGATGATCTGCACCATGACGCTCATGATGGTGCCGAAGATGGCCATGTTGCCGATCATGAACCCGATTACGTTCCCGGGTCTCAAGCCGGTATGCCCGAAGTAGTCGGGAGGAAGATATTTTCCGAACATGGCGTAAGCCAGGAAACCCAGGGCCACCAGAGGCATGGCCAGCCCGAAGGACCGCCGGGTTAACTCCAGGATGGCCGCGATCAGGATGGCGCCGAATACGATATCCAGGGGAAGGACCGTGGACCCATAAGACCATTGAAGACGGTCAAATTCAACCAGGATATAGACGCAGGGGGCGACTCCCGCTACCAGAAAGACCAGATCCAGCCAGGTGATCTTTCCCCGGCTTTTGGCACTGAAAGGGATGGTGAGAAATCCCAAGATCATGACCAGGATCAGCACCACAGCCTCGAAGATCCATAAATCGATCACGAAAAATTGGAGGGCTGCGATCTCAAACAGGGAGAAACCCAGGGCGACAAGGGTGAGAAAGATCTTCATCTTTCCCGTAAAGTGTCTCTTCTCCTGGGCTTCAAATTCCATCCCGACAATCTTCTCCTCTTCCATCATTTAACCCCTTTCATCCCATTTTTCGGGCAACAGCGCGGGTGGAATCGATCATCCCCTTGAAAGACATCTTCTCCACTCCCAGGGCCAGGGCAGTGTCATACATCCCGGAAGCAACGCTCTGATAAGCTGTAATGAAAGCAGTCGACCCGCTGGCGCAGGCATTTTCTACGTTCACGATTGGAATTCCAGTCATTCCAATCCGATTCATTACTCTCTGCCCCATGGTATTTCCCTGAAAAGCATGGCCGCAAAAAGCCACGGGGATATTTTTCCACTCTACCCGCGCATCCTCGAGCGCAGCCCAGCAAGCCCGCTGGCCCAGCTCTTCGGCCGATATATTCGGAAAACGCCCGAATTTCACTATGCCCACTCCCAAAATCACAACCGCGCTCATCCCCTTCCTCCTTTGTAGGGGCGGAATTGGTAGGTGACCACTTCTCCCCCTTCCGGATCTTCGAAAACCTTACCGATGACCAGTTCCATCTCCATCCCAACTCTGAGCTGCGGCGGTTCTACCTCAACTAAAGGAGCGAGTATTCGCTCCCCTTCCGGAAGCTCCACTTTACCCACCGCATAGGGCGTCTTGCCCACATACCCGGGAGGAGGCTGATAGATTACCGTGTAGGTATAAAGTTTTCCCCTGGAAGAAAGGGGGGTTTCTTTCATCTCTTTCGCGGAGCATTTCGGACACTGAATTTTCATCGGGAAAAAAGTCTGGCCGCATTTTTCACATTGACTCCCGATGAGGTAGGAGGGGCCTTGTCCCGAAGGAGAAAAATGGAAAAGGCCCTCGCGAATGGGCACCTTCTTTTTACCCTCGATCAACTCCTTCCTCCTTTCTGGCTTACCCCTAAAGGGTCTTCTCGTATTCTTTCCGGATCCTTTCCACGATCGCCCGGGTACTCGTTCCCGGTCCGAAAACCTCCTTCACTCCCAACTCCTTCAAGGCGGGGATGTCTTCCTGCGGAATGATCCCCCCCATGACCACGGGGGTGCGTTCCACGCCCTTTTCCTTCATCAAATCGAATACCCGGGAGGCGAATTCTTTATGCGCGCCCGAGAGGATGCTCAGGCCGATCATATCCACATCTTCTTGAATCGCCGCCTGGACGATCATCTCCGGGGTCTGCCGGGGCCCGGTGTAAATGACCTCCATCCCCGCATCCCGGAGGACGCGGGCGACCAATTTCGCCCCGGTCTCGTGACCATCCAGGCCGGGCTTGGCAATCAGGATCCGAATTTTTTTGGCCATAACCGCTCCTAAATTATGGTTGGGGGTTTATACTCGCCGAAGATCTCCCGCAGGATTCCAAAAATCTCTCCCACAGAGGCGTGGGCCTTCACCGCCTCGATCATAGCGGGGACGATGTTCCCATTGCGCCCGGCGGCCTTGGATTCAGCTACTTTGCGAATCTCCGCCAGGGCCTTTTCCACCCGGGATGAATTCCTTTCCTTCCGCACCTTATTCAGCCGCTCAACCTGACGTTTTTCCGCCTCCGGGTCTCCCGTGAAGAGTTTGATGGGAACCTCTTTTTCCACGACGTGCTTGTTCACGCCAATAACCGTTCTCTGACCGCTTTCGACCTCCCGCTGGTAGCGGTACATCCCCTCGGCCATCTCCCGCAGGTAATATCCTTTTTCCAGGGCCGAGCCCGCTCCGCCCAGGTCCTCTATTTTCTGGTAAACTTCTCTGGCCTTCTCTTCCAACTGGTTGGTGAGACTCTCCACGAAGTAAGACCCGCCGAGGGGATCGACGGTCTGGCCCACCAGATTCTCCTCCTGGAGGATAATCTTGGTAATCTGGCCCAAGCGAGTGGACTCGAAGGTAGGAAGGGCCAGGGCTTCATCATGGGCGGGGGTGACAACATGTTCCACCCCCCCCAGGATGGAGGCCAGTACATGCACGGTGGTGCGCACGATGTTGTTTAAAGGCTCCTGGGCTGTCAAGCGGTGCGCCCCGGTAAAAACCGTCAGCCGCAACGCCAGCACCCGGGGATCTTCGGTCTTCAACCTTTCTTTCGCCACCCGGGCCCACAGACGACGCACTGCCCGGAATTTGGCCACCTCCTCGAAGAGGTCATTGTCCGCGGTCATATGAAGATTGATCCAGGGGACGAAGTCTGCCGGAGCAATCCCTTTTCTCTGGGCGGCCTCCACGTAGGCCATCAAATTAGCCACCCCGAAACCGACCTCCTGGCTGGTGCTGCACCCTCCCCAGCGCATGGTGGTCGAGCAGTTGTACTGGGGTTCCCAGGCCGGAAGATACTTCCGAATGTACTCGACCACATCGGAGGCCAGGTCGATGGCCACCCTTGGGGGGAAGATGTAAGTGCCCCGGCCCGTATACTCCTTGATGGGGTCATTCTGGATCATAAGCTTCATCTTGGCCGGGTCCAATTCAAACCTCTCTCCCAGGGCAGAGAACATGGCCACCACCCAGGGGCCGATACAGTTGCCCACCGTCCCGGTGTGAATTCGGTCCAGGGGCATCCCGCTAAAAACTCGCTCCATATCCGGCAAGGTACAAAGCGCGACTCCTACTTTCCCCACCTCCCCTCGGGCCATGGGATGATCCGAGTCATACCCGTTCTGCGTGGGAAGGTCGATTGCGAGGCTGATGTTATTCGAACCGGCGGCGCAAAGGTCCCGGTAACGCTCGTTGGCACTCTCGCTCGACCCATAGCCGGAATAAAAGCTCAAAGGCCACTGGAAGGCCCGGAACCCTACCGGGTCCCGCCCCCGGGTGTAAGGAAACTGGCCGGGAAAGCCAATATCCTGGAGGGGATCCGTGCTTGCCAGGTCCAGGGGTGTATAAAGACGTTTTACCGCAATTTCTCCCCCCCCGGTCAGAAACTCTTTTTGGGTCTCTTCTTTCTGAATTCCAGTGTAGACCCGAAACTGCGGCTTACTCTCCCCCCCGGGGGATAATCGCTCCTTTACGACTCCTTCCTCCCACTCTCGATAAGCCTTAACAACCTCGGAGTCGCCCCTTTTTTCTTTGGCCCTCTGCCCCGCTGGGGCGGAGGGGGAACGACGTTTTCCCTTCGTTTCCCTCTTCATCGATCCTCCTTACTGAGCCAGCCGGAATCCGCCATCCTAATTCCGGCGGCGGAAAAAACCCTCCCACCCGGAATTTAGGTTATTTTTTCTTCCAAACCAGCCGGTCAGGGATCTGGATTCCGATCTCCCGGTAATATTTCACCGCCCCGGGGTGGATAGGGGCTACCATATGAACTATGTCTGCGGCCTTGACCCATTTGGCCGGGGGAGATGCTTTCACCACTTCATCATAGTGTTCCCAGATGACTTTTACCAGCCTGTAAACCAAATCATCTGAAAGCCCCGGGCGCACATTGATCGTTTGGATCCCCTGGCACGTGGGAATATCTTCAGTCTGGAAGTTGTAGGTCTTCGCCGGGATGACATCGGGCACTTGATAGGGATAAGCCTTATTTACCTTCTTCTGTTCCTCCGGCGTCATGGGGATAAGCTTAATCTTAACCGCCGTCGCAACGTCCATGATCCCACTCCAGGGGGCTCCAACACCATAGATCATGCCATCAACCCTCCGGTCTTTGACCATCTCGGTGGCCTCTTGAGGAGTGGAGAAAACGAATTTGGGCTTAATCCCGAGGGCCTCGCAGATTTCCTGCTGGATGACACTCGTCGGGGACGCCCGGGCGCCCAGGCATATCCTCTTGCCTTCCATATCCTTCCAGGAATTTATGGGGGATTCCAGGTAGGTAAAGGCTTGGTTGAAGCCCTTGGTCGCCGGCATCATCGAGCAAAAATCGGTGAGCTTCTCCTTGGTGAAATACTTGCCATTCAGCGCATAAAAATCCCCCGAGGTTGAAGCTCCGGCCAGATCCAGCTCCCCCTTATTCATCGGGATATAATTGGCCGTGGTACCGGCCGTGGCCAAGACGGTAATGTCCAAATTCGGGATGTACCGCTTCCAGGTCTCCGAAAGGAGGGCGCAATACATATAGATCCAGGTTCCCGTGGAAGCCCCTCCCATGGAAAGGCGAATTTTTTCCGGAGCCGCGATGGCTTCATTCGGACAGACGAAAGGCAGGGCGACCCAGAAAGCGATTAAAACAACAGAAAAAAGATAAATCCATCGTCTTCCTCTTTTTCTCATTTCCATCTTCTGAACCTCCTCGTTAAGAAATTTTCCTTAAAGCAGCCATTCCTTTCCTTCCAACATACCAACCCTTTCTCCGACAGGTAATGATCCATCCACCCCCTTCCTTATTCGAAAATCCACCCTCCTCTTCAGGAGGCTACCTGATTTTCTCATACATAAAGAGCCATCCCCCCGTCCCTCGGATCTGCAGCCCCCACAAATTCCTGGGAAGCCGGGTCGCGGTGAATGGCATGGACACAACCCGAGAGGGTTCGGTGGTACGAGTGCAGGCTGTGGGCTACCGGGTTCCCCATTTTTTCCAGATGTCGTATCGTTTTCTTCGGGATCCGCGATTCCACGGTGATGACTTCCCCCTCGCAGTGAAACCGGGGGAGAGAAACAGCCTCTAAAAGGGGTAGGCGAAAATCAACGACGTTGAGGATCGTCTGCACAACGCCATGGATGATCCCCTGCCCACCGGGTGCCCCCAGGACTAGGAATAGCTCACCATCACGAAAGAGGATGGAGGGGGACATTCCCGTTGTGCGCCGTTTTCCCGGAGCGATGGAATTGGGAAAGCCGGGGGTGGGGTTGAATCGATGCATCTGTCCATTGAAAAGAAAACCCAGACCGGGGACCCCAACTCCTGAACAGGCACCCACCGAATGGGTAAGGGAAACGGCATTTCCATGAATGTCCACCGAGCAAACCTGAGTGGTATCGGAAGGCTCTGAATTTCCCGGCCCGGCCCCCCCCCGGAAACCCATTTGCCCCCTACATTCTGACCCATATTCAGGGGAAAGGAGCCGTTCAAGGGGAATGGAGGTAAACGCCGGATCCCCCAAATGATTCTCCATATCTCGAAAGGCTCTGCGCATGGCTTGGGAGACCAGGTCGATATACTCGGCCGAATTTTGTTCCATTTCTTTAAGAGGAAACCCCTCCAGGATCGATAGAATTTCCAGGACGACCAGCCCACCCGCGGGAGGGGCGGCCGAATGGGTTTCATAACCACGATACTTTTTTACAAGGGGAAGACCCACCACCGGCCGATAATTGGCCAGGTCAATTTCGTCGATGAGCCCTCCGTTCTTACGAAAATCCTCGGCGATTCTTTTGGCGACTTCCCCTTTATAAAATCCCTCTGCCCCTCTATCCGCTATGATTTCCAGCGTTCGGCCATAATCCTCGTTGACCACCTTCGCCCCCACGTCCCACAATTCCCCGTGGTTGGTGTAGATGGCTGCAGCGCCTGGAGTGGCGTTGAAGCGCCGGATCTCAGGCAACCGGCCGGGCGGGGGGGGTTCGACCCAAAATTTCCATTGCTCCGGCCTCACCGGCCATCCTTCGTAGGCCAGGCGAATGGCTGGTTTCAGCACTTCAGCTAAAGGGAGCTGGCCATACGCTCGATGCGCCTGGCAGAGTCCCTGCACCGCCCCGGGTACGGTGCAAGCCAAGTATCCCAGCTGGTTGGCGTAATCTTTGACCAGATAGGTCCCCGTGGCCAAGGGAGCCGTGCCTCCCTCGGCCATAGGAGTGAACATATCGGCCCTAGCCTTCCGGGGCGCAGTTCCATGAAAGGCAATCTCCACCACTTTCTCTGCCGGAGCCGAGTAAATGAGCATCGTCCCAAAGCCGCCGATGGAAGTCATCGAAGGGTCAACGACTCCCTGGACAAAACCCGCTCCCACCGCGGCATCGAGTGCATTGCCCCCCTGCTCGAATATTTCAGCTCCCGCCTCAACTGCCAAAGGCTGAGGGGCTACGATGGCATTTCTCAATTTGGCTTCTCTTTCGGCTGTCTATTTTTTAAGGATATTCACCGTGCAGGCGGCCGTGTCACCCATAATCGCTCCTCCCGAGCAGTGGGTGAGGCCGGTTTGGGCATTTTTCACCTGGCGCTTCCCCGCCTCTCCCCTCAGATGCCAAACCACTTCTGCCACTTGAGCCACTCCCGTTGCCCCCACGGGATGCCCTTTGGCTAAAAGCCCGCCGCTGGGGTTCACGGGAAGCTTGCCGTCGATCTCTGTCCAACCCTCATCAATCCAGCGGCCATATTCGCCCTTGGGAACAAGGCCCAAACTCTCGCACCGTAAGAATTCTGCAATGGTGAAACAGTCGTGTACTTCGGCCAGGCTAATTTCTTCCGGGCCGATTCCTGAAAACTCGTAAGCCTGTTTCGCCGCCAGGGTCTCCAATTCGTTCTCGGTGATGTCCCTAAGAGTGTCGTAGGTTCCAGTCGTCAGAATCGATGCCGCTACATAAACGGGTTTGCTCGTGTAGCGAAGAGCCTTATCTTTGCTGCACAGAACCGCTGCCGCAGCTCCATCCCCGATGGGAGAGCAATGGAGTACGGTTAGGGGGTCGCAGATCATGCGGGCTTTGTGGACTTCTTCTATGGTGCACTCCTTTTGGTATTGAGAATTGGGGTTCAGGCACCCGTTCTTGTGGTTTTTCACCGAGACCTTGGCCAGCTGTTCAAGGGTCGTCCCATACTTCTCCATATGCTTCTTGGCCCGCATGGCCCAGACCCCGGGCATAATCAACCCCAACCCCCCCTCAAGCTCTACATCGCTCCCGCCGGCGAGGGCCTGGACCGTCTTGCCGGTATCGCTGGCATAGAGCTTCTCCGCCCCGACCACCAAAGCCACATCGTACAATCCCGAGGCGACCGCGATCCAGCCTTCCCGAAAGGCCGTGCTTCCGCTGGAGCAGGCGTTTTCAATGTTGGTTATGGGGATGCCCGTGATTCCTAATTCCCGCATGATCAATTGGCCCAGGACCATGGTCTGTCCGGTCATGACCCCGGCAACTGCATTGCCACAGTATCCCACCTGAATCTCCTTGGGGGAAATCCCCGCGTCCTTGAGGGCAGCCAAACAGGCCGACCGCCCGAGATCCTTCAAGCTGGTTCCAATGTATTTGCTAAATTTGGTCATGCCGACGCCGATTACCGCCACTTCTCTCATCGTAAACCTCCTTGTTTCAGATATCCATCTTGGTTTTAATTTTTTTACCGCAGAGCACGCAGAGACCGTCCCGCTCCGAGCGGGATCAAATCATTCAAAACAAAATTTAAAAAAAAGCCAGTTCTTTTTTGCGTCTTTCCATTTTCATTCTTCTCGGCGTTCTCCGCGTTCTCTGCGGTTAATCTTTTATTTTTTTATCGGATGGAATATATAACCAATAATCGGTTTCCCCGCTTCTTCCCGCACCGGGCCGATCGACAACTCCATATCCATGCCCAGTTGTAAATTTTTTTCCATGGGTGCCGCGGCGCTAATCTGCGAACAAACCCTCACCTTCTCCGGCAGGTCGATGTAGCCGAAGGCATACGGAACCTTGAACCCGGGGGATGGCACCCTAACGATCGTATAGGTGTATAACTTGCCGCGAGGATTCAGTTTGACTTCCTCCAGAGAATCCGCCTTCAAACATTCGGGGCAAACAGCCACTTTGGGGAAAAAAATCTTCCCGCACGGTTGGCATTTATTCGCCAAGAGATAAGGCTGATCTCCCGGAGCCAGGGGCCAGGTAAATAGACCTTCTTTAAAAGGGATCCCTTCCATTTTTTCCTCCTTCTTACAACTCCATTTTTAGGAATCTAAATAACTCCTTCTTTCTGCAATTGATTCAAATCCCCTTGGGAATAACCCAGCCAGCCGCCGTAGATCTCTTCATTATGGGCACCCAAATAGGGTCCTGGACGATCGAAGCTTCCTGCCGACTCGGAGAGCTTTATGGGGATTCCGTGACCCACAGCCCCTTCTACCTTTCCCAACTCGGGATGATCCAGGGGAACGATCATCTTGCGGAAATTCAATTGGGGATCGGTCAGAACTTCCGGGATCGTAGCCACGATCCCGCTGGCAATCCCGTGTCTTTTCAAAATTTCCACCGCCTCTTTCTTTTCTTTCCCTCCGGTCCAGCTCTCCACCAACGCGTCAACTTCATCTGCATTCTTCATCCTTTGATCCTGGGTCTTGTAGCGGGGATCTTCCATCAGATCTTCTCGCCCCATGGCCTTCAGAAGGCTGACCCAATGAGCATCGGAAGCGGTGCAGATGACCACGTAGCCATCTTTAGCTTTGTAGGAATTAAAGGGAGTCAGCCTTAAGCGGCGGTTTCCGGTGCGAATGGGAATCCCTCGTTCGACGTAAACGTCCAGGGCTTCATCGAAGAGGAAAGAGAAAAGGCTATCCATCATGGAGATATCCACGGCCTGTCCCTTTCCCGTCTTCTCCCAGTAGCGGACAGCTGCCAGGAGCCCAATGACCATGTACAGGGCAGCCACCTGGTCCCCGGCTGCAATCCCCATGCGTACAGGAGGATTCTCCGGGTAGCCGGTCACCTCCATGACCCCACTCATCCCCTGGACCACGGGGTCGAAAGCCGGTAGGCTGCGGTAGGGTCCATCCTGCCCAAATCCAGAAATAGAACAATAGATGATATCCGGTTTGACCTTCTTTAACTCTTGATACCCAATCCCCAGGCGGTCCATTACCCCGGGCGCAAAATTTTCGGCGACCCCATGAACCTTTTTCACCAGCTCTTTTAAAATTCCTTTTCCTCTTTCAGTCTGCAAGTTCAGAGTAATGCTCTTCTTTCCCCTCCCTCTTTTGAGCATGGAGAAGGAAAGATCTTTACTATCTTTCTTCTCCAACACAATCCCTCGGGGGCCAAAGTAAGGGGGGTTGGCCCGAACGGGGTCTCCCATCCCGGGCCGTTCCACCTTGATCACCTCAGCTCCCAGATATGCGGCTATCATCATAGCATAAGGACCAGAAAGAAAAGTGGTGAGGTCCAATATGCGGATATCTTCCAAAGGCCTTTTCATATTTTCTCCTCCGCCTCTAAGATTTATTCCAACAGATTCACAACCTGAGACAGGTCTTCCACTTTCTCCAATTCAAAAATGGTTTCGAGGAGACGGCTTAATTTTTCCTCTTGCCAAGGATGAACCGCATGGTTCGCGCAATCCAAGAACTTCGCTGCCAGCTCCTCATCCGTCATGGGATTCCGCGGATGGCCCTTGGGAATATCGATTCTCTGAGAATAAACCCCGCCTCTTTTGGTCTTGACTTCCACCACGCTTGGGGAAATCTCTCGCGAACTGCTTTTCTCCATCTCCGGATCCAATCGGGGGATCATTTTTTGGGCCAAGGCAATGACCTCCGGGTTTTTTATCGCCTTTTGGGTAAAATCGTCCAGGCCCACCTTTCCTTTGATCAGAGCGGCGGCGGCGGCATAAGGAATGCTGAACTGAGCATCCACCACCGTTCTCGGGTTGGCTTTGACTTCTAAAGGATGGCCAACGGCATTTAATCCTTGCTGGTTGACCGAAATGATGACCTCTTGAATATCATGAGGAGGGGTGGGCTTCTCCTGAAATAATTTTATGGCCGCATCCAGGGTGGAATGAATAAATCGGCAGCAGGGATAGGGCTTAAAGCTCAAATTTTCCACTTCAAAATTTTTACCGAGGCCGGAATTTAATGGCTCCAGGTTGAGCTCTCCCCGCTGATAAACGTTGAAAAGGCCAAACCGACCCTGAATGATCTCTCTGGCGCCCGTGATCCCCTTTTGGGCCAAGAGCGCTGCCAGGGTTCCTCCTTGGGCGGCAAACCCCGCCTGCATCCTTTTGGTTAAAGCCCCATCTAACACGCACTGTACATTTCCGGCCGCCTGGCTGTAAGCAATTCCTAAGGCATTATGTATTCTCTCTCTATTCAAACCAAGGATCTTTCCAGCCGCTACCGCGGCACCAAAATACCCATAAAGAGGGGTGAGCATCCAGCCCGTGGTGTTGGGCCCAAATTTGGTGGCCATTCCTAACCGACAGACCACGTCGATTCCCAAAACCACAGCACATAAAAAATCTCGGCCCGGCACTCCTTTTTTTCTTTCGGCGATGGCCAAAGCAGCTGGGATGACGCTTACTCCGGCATGAAGGACGGCTCGATCGTGGGTATCGTCAAAATCCCAGGCGTGGGCCATGGTGCCGTTGGCCAGGGCGGCGAAGGGCGATGGCACCTTGCGCCCATATCCCAGAAGAGTAGATTCCTCTGCTCCGCCCCATTCTTGGACCAGGGAAATCACCTCCGGACAACCCTGGGCCAAATTGCCGGCCAGGGTCGTTCCTAAGATATCCAAGATCTCTCTCTTAGCAGCGCGGATCGAAGAGAGGGGAATATCTTCGAATTTCAACCCGGCCACGAATTCAACCAATTTGGCTGTGGGTTCCATGGGTCCTACGGGTCTCCCTTGATGGAGACAATGACTTTCGAATTCAAAGCAGAAGCCACATCTGCTTTGGGTAATCTTCGCTGAAGAAGAGAAATGGCTTCTTCCAGATTGGGCGCGTATTCAAACCCCATGTCCACGAGGTCTTGAGCAGGGATTCCATCGGTAACGACCATCATACGAATTTTCCGCTTGATCATGGCCCGAAAGATGGTCATTCCCCCCCCGATATTGACTTCCGGATAGAAGAAATTGCGAACCGACTCATCTTTGCGCTCGCCACTTTTTAAACGATCAAAAAGCGTCTCGTATCCCATGGCTTTAACCGTCGCAAAGAGCTTCCGCGTGCCCGCCCGGACCCCTTCGAATGAGGGAGTTAAATGAACGATCGTCCCCCCATCTTCACAAGCACTGAGCACAGAAATCGGGCCTTTCAAAGACTGGTAGAAATGAATGTCAAAGGGGTGACCCGAGGTAAAGACAACTTGAGCGGGTTTGGGCAAAAAGGCCTGAAAAATATCTTGGGCCATGGCCACCCCCTGGCGATGGGCTTTTCGGAAATCCCCGCACACCGCACCTATGGGGTCCCCCTCCGCATTGAGGACCAGGTTAAAAATGAAATGTAACCCCACTTTTTCTGCCACTTCCTCCATCTCGGCCCTCATCGGGTTTCTTTCCACCATCCCCATCCCCACTCCGGGTCCGGCCACCAGAAGATGATTCTGGATGATTGTTTCCCGACCGGCCACTCCGGGGAGAACGGATTTGGCACCCCCGGAATAGCCCGCCAAGCCATGGGGAATAATTCCGCTGAAACTGACCCTCAGGTCTGCTTCCGCGACCCATTTATTAATCTCGATGGGAATCCCTCTCTTC
>Ga0256868_10001029_pt1 | contig 15712 bp, 15 predicted proteins | sample RVTome_13_FD_187341 | JGI IMG/M metagenome (GOLD analysis project Ga0256868, IMG submission 187341) | Soil microbial communities from uranium-contaminated site in the Upper Colorado River Basin, Wyoming, United States - RVT92D227 HiSeq ...
GTAGGTCCCAGGGTCCGAATTGTCGTATGGATCGAACGGATCGCTGGGGCTGCATTTGGAGCCTTTGCTCCAGGAATTGTTGACCACGTTGCCGAGTTTCGCGTGTCGCACGGGCACGATGAACGTCTGCCCCGGAGCGACGCAGAGGCCCAGGTTGCCCGCGGGTGATGTAAACGTGCCCGCTGGGGCCGAAAACCGGCTGTCGTTGCTGCGACAACTGTCTGCGGGGCCCCTCGTGCCGATGCCGATGACGCTGAAAGGCCCACACGTTTGGCGATCATCACACTGTGCGTCGCAACACGAGGCGTTGTCGTAGATCGCCGTCTTGATGAGCTTGCCGTTCCCGTCGCGGACCTGCACCCCGACGCAGGCAGTGCTGTCGTGGCCCTCGCAGCAACCTCCTCCGCACGACCCTGCCTTCACGTCTCCGTAGACCTCCAGGAGCTTGTAGGTCTCGACTTTGTAGTTCTGACCGCTTGCGATCGTGACGGGAATCAATAGTGCGGGAAGCATGGCCCAGGCGAATCTCATTCGCGTCCTCCAAGTGAAGCAGGCTTCCAACCGGGGATAGGAAGTTCCTTTTCACGGGGTTCGAGTGTAGGGGCGCTCGAAACCGTGTCAAGGCGCGACAACGGGCGTCAGGCACCACCCAGACATCGGGCACGTTGGAGAGCGCGGGCGCCGTCTACCTGGCGCACTCTACCAGGAGTGGTGAGGTAGTGACACCCGAGGGCGAGAGATGGTGATTCTTCCTCTTACGCCGTTGGGGGAACCGGGCGTATCTAGCGATTCGGGCCCAGGAGAGGGAACCTTCGTTCGTGGCGGTCCGTAAGGCTAGGTGAGAACGATTGTGAGCAACCACGATGAGGATCTCCTCGCAAGGTTCGTGTACGGCGACGAGGGCGCCTTCGAGCTGCTCTTCCGGCGGTACGAAGCCGAGGTGTACCGCTGGATCCTGCGGATCGTTCGCGATCCCAGCTCCGGCGAGGACGTCCTCGTCGAGTCGTTCTGGCGGGCCTATCGCGGCCGAGCCCGGTTCGACCCGTCGTGGAGTTTTGGGGCCTGGATGCGGCGGATCGCCACAAACGCCGCGCTGGACCATTTGCGGGCGGCGCGCCGCCACGCTGGATGGAGCCTCGCCAGCGAGGACCTCCCGGCGCATGCGGATGCTGATCCCGAACTGCGCGAGGCAATCGCGATCGCCTTCCACCGGCTGCCGTCGCGCTTGCAGATCGTCGCCATTCTGGCGCTCATCGAGGACCAGCCGTACGCGGAGATCGCCGAGGCGCTCGATCTGCCGGTCGGCACGGTCAAGTCGCGGATATTCCGCGCCACCCGCGCCTTGGAGAAGGAGCTAGGGCGCTTGGGGTTCAGGCCATGATCGAAGAGAAACGTCTCGCACGTCTCTTGCGTTCGGCATTTCCACCGACGGCCGCCCTGTCGCCGACGCACGACCTGTGGCCTGCGGTCGTTGATCACAGCTACGCAAAGGACGCATGGTCATGGATCGATCTCGGTGTCGCGGCGGCCGCGGCGCTCGCCCTGGTGCTGTTCCCCAATCTGCTCTGGCTTCTTGCCTACCACTTGTGAGGGAGGAACCATGCGACCACATCCGTACCTGCGTGCCTACATGGCTGGAATCGCCGTGCCCACGTTGTTTCTTTTCGCGATCATCGCGTTCGACGCGACTCACCGATACTACTTCGAGGTGCCGAATCAGTTCGTAATCGGCTTGCCCGCGCACCCGCTCTCCCGCGCCATCTTGTTCCCGATGGCCGTCGTCCCGAACGCGTGGGGGTTGTGGAACATGCTCTATCTCGCGATCCGTTCCCGGGTGCGGCTGTCGCTGGGCGTGTTTGGTGCGCTCCTGGTCCTGGTCCTGATCCCGGGCGGAGTGGCACTGGCACGGCTCCTGGACGAATTCAGCATTCAGCTCCGATTTGCGCTTCCGATGATACCCATAGGCATGGCGGTCTACTATCTGGCGTGGAAGTACCTCGTTGGGCGGCTGAATACCGAGATGGGCATCGCGTGATCGGCGGACCAGGCGTCGCGGCCGGCACATAGGCCCATGTCATCGCTGCCCGGCCGCTTTCGGCTGCGGGTAAGCCGCGTCGACTCGCTCAGAACCAAGGATGTGGCCACGTACCGATAATCGGCGGCCGAGGCTTGACACTCTGTGTTAGACTGCGTCGCAATCAGGAGGTGAGCCATGAAAAACATGCTGCGTTTGACCGGTGCCGTGCTTGCCCTGTCCTCGGGGATCGCCCTCGCCCAGGCGCCAGCGGGGCCGCCGAAGCCTGGTCCGGAACACAAGCGGCTCGGGTACTTCGTCGGCACCTGGCACACCGATGCGGAGGTCAAGCCGAACCCCTTCATGCCCGCCGGCAAGATGATGAGTGACGACACCTGTGCCTGGTTCGAGGGTGGCTTCGCCGTCGTCTGCGACTCCTTGGGGACCAGCCCGATGGGGCCGACAAAGTCGATCGGAATCATGGGCTACAGCACCGAGGAGAAGGTCTACACCTACGCCGGCGTCGACAACGGCCCGATGACGATGACCTCGGTACCCCGCGGCACCGTCAACGGGGCCTCATGGGTTTACGAGGACGAGTCGAAAATGGGCGGCAAGGTGGTGAAGTCCCGCTACCTCGTCAATGAGACGTCCCCGAGCGCCTACACCTTCAAGTGGGAGATGCTCGGCGAGGACGGCGCCTGGCAGACGATCGTGGAGGGGACCTCCACGAAGAAGTAGGTCGGTCCTGCCCCGGGGCTACCTCACGCGGAACCAGTCGAAGTCGGCCTGCGCGGGACGGGTCTCGGCCGCTGGCGAAAGGACGAAGAGCCCCACCCTCGCCCCCACCCACGCACCGCCCCTGACCGCGAAGGCCTCCCCGAACGGCTCGAAGCGGCGTCCGTCGCGGCTGAAGCTGAACCGGCCGATGGCGCCTTCAGTGACGTTCAGGCGTAGTTGCCCTGAGGGCGAATCGAGGGGCAGGGTGGCGACTTGGACCTCGCGTCCCCCGGCGTCCGCATCGCGGCACACGACGACCAGCGCCCTCGTCCCACCGGCGGCCGTCTCGAGTGCGAGGTACGCGTAGTCGCGACCCAACGCCACGAGGCCGGCGCGGGTCCCGGGCACGTCCGCATCGAGTTCCACGGACGTGGTCGCGGTGAAGGTCGGTCCCGTCAGCTTCTGCAGCAGCATGCGGGGCGCATCCCAGAGCGTTGCGCGGGGACCGGGTGCGAGGGCGGCGCGGAGGCGGAGCCACCCTCGCCGCTCGGCAAGCGACCACCACTCGTCGCGGGGATTTGCCGGCCACTGCCACTGCAGGCCGAGGCCTGGGCCCTCAAACTCGTCGCTCGTGCCCGGGGCCTCGACGCCGGTCCCGCCCCGGACTCGCGGCTTCGTCCAGGAGGCGACCGGCTCTCCGGTGCCGTCCCCATCGGGGTCGTTGCCGATCACCGGCCAGCCGTTACTCCAGGCCATCGGCTGCAGGTGCACCACGCGCCCCCAGGCCCCCCGGTCCTGGAAGTGGAGGAACCACGACTCGCCGCCCGCAGTCTCCACCCACGCCCCCTGGTGCGGGCCGTTCACGTCGGTCTGCCCCTGGGCGAGGACGACCCGGTCTTCATAGGGCCCGAGCACGTGACGGGAGCGCAGCACGACCTGCCACCCCGTCGGGACGCCGCCGGCGGGAGCGAAGATGTAGTACCAGCCGTCGCGCTTGTAGAGCTTCGGGCCCTCGATCGTGGGGTGCCGGGTGCCGCCCTCGAAGACGGAGGTTCCCTCGCCGAGGATCCGGCGCCCGTCGGAGCTCAGGCGCCTCATGGTGAGGACCCCGCTGAAGCCGGCCCGGCTCTTCGCCCACGCGTGCACGAGCCAGACGCTACCGTCGTCATCAAACAGCGGACACGGATCGATCCAGCCGCGCGCTTCCTGGACGAGCGTGGGCGGCTCCCACGGGCCCTCCGCCCGCTCAGCCGTGCTCATGAAGATGCCGAGGTCGGGGTCGCCGTAGTAGACCCAGAAGCGGCCCTGATGGTGGCGCAGGCTCGGCGCCCAGACGCCCTTGCCGTTCCGCGGCGTGTCGAACGTCGGCGAGGGGAGCCTGGCCGCAACGTGGGCGACGATCCGCCAGTTCACGAGGTCGCGCGACCGCAGCACGGGCAGGGCGGGGACCGAGCTGAAGCTCGAGGAGACGAGGTAGAAGTGCTCGCCGACACGAATCGCGTCGGGGTCCGAGTAGTCGGCGAAGAGCACCGGGTTGCGGTAGGTTCCGTTCCCTCGGTCCGGGCTCCAGGGCCTCGCGTCTCTGCCGGCCCTCGTGCCGCAGCCCGCCGCGATCGCGAACAACGCTCCAGCCAGTAGGGGGAAGGCCCGTCGGGAGATGGCCGGCGTCATATCAGGGATAGGGGAGAGCAGTTTCCTTTCTCACCGTGGCCCATGATAAGCGCGACCACGGCATGATCAAGGTCTGGGCAGGGGAGGGTATGGGTCGACGCCTCGTGCCTCGTGGACCCTCAACGTCCGTGGCGTGGTACACATCCGCCCATCCCACCCGCCCCGAGCGAGCCGGTGATGGGGTAGTGGGCGAGGGTCGCGCCGATCAGGGTCGAGCCCTCAGGGCTTGGCCGGTGTCGCCGGGTCCCCGGGCGGGTCGGACACCGGGGCGTCGACCGCGACCTTCCACGCGCCGTCCGTCTGCTTCCGCCAGACGACCACGTAGTGACCCTGCTCCGTCGCCGGTTTGTTGTCCGGTCCACTCATGGTCATCGAGTAGGTCCCGGTCTCAAACGCGAGATCGCCCGATCGGGCCACGACCACGTTGTCGGCCTCGAAAGAGAGGGCGAAGTTGGCGTCCTTCATCATGCCGCCGATCCCGTCGCGGAGGGCTGCCATGCCGCCGATGTCGGGCGTGTCCTCCAGCATCACGACGGCATCGTCAGCGTAGAACGACACGAACTTCTCCGCGTTCTTCGCCTCCGCCGAGGCGGACCACTCCTTGATGTTGGCGCGAATGACCGCTTCCTCTGCGGCCCGGGTGTCGGGCGCCGCCATCGGCTGTTGTGCGCAGCCGGCAACGACCAGTGCACCAATCAGAACTCCGATTCGACCGATTGCGTTCATCGCTCTCCTCCTTTGCGAAGAATTTGATGCGCTCCCTTCCCGTTCATGCTGCACTTCCTCGATGGTCGGGGGAGCTGTCGGCTTTCAGCGTGCGGGGCCAGACAGCAGCTTGGCGAGAGGCCGCTCATTTCAGGTGTCTCTTCAGAAACTCGGCCGTGCGGCCCCAGGCGAGGTCGGCCGCGGCCTTGTCGTAGCGGGTCGGGCTGGTGTCGTTGTTGAAGGCGTGGTTGACGCCCTCGTACATGTGCAGCTCGTACGGCTTGTTGTTCGCCTTGAGCGCCGCCTCGAACGCGGCGATCCCGGCGTTGATCCGCTCGTCGAGGCCCGCGTAGTGGAGCAGGAGCGGCGCCGTGATCTTCGGCACCTGATCGACCGGCAGCTGGGCGCCGTAGTAGGCAACGCTCGCCGCGAGGGAAGTGCCGGCAGCGGCCAGCCGGTTGGCCATGCCGCCGCCCCAGCAGAAGCCGACCGCGCCGACCTCGCCAATCGACAGCGGGTGACCGACGAGGTACGGCACCGCCGCGGCCAGCCGTGCGAGTGTCTCGCCGCCGTCAAGCGCGCGAATCATCTCCCGCGCCCGGTTCTCGTTGGCCGGTGTGCCGCCGAGCGGCGACAGCATGTCCGGCGCGAGGGCCAGGAAGCCGTCGAGCGCGAAACGCCGGGTGACGTCGCGGATGTGCGGGTTCAGGCCGCGGTTCTCGTGGATGACGATCACGCCCGGGCGCTTCGTCTCGCCCTTGAGGCGCGCGACGTAGCCCCCCAGTGGGCCGCCTGCGGCGTCGAACTCAACGCTCTCCGTGGTCAGCTGCTCGTCGTTTTCCGGGACGATCGCCGCCCGGGCGTAGTCGTTCTGGAGCAGCGGCAGCAGCGCGAGCGCCGTGGCCGACCCGCCGGCCAGCCGGGCCAGCCGGTCGAGGAACTCGCGACGCGAAAGCGCCCCGTGGGTGAAACGGTCGTACAGGTCGATGATCCGCTGGTCCATCGTCTCCACCCTTCGCGGCGAGAGGCGGTTTTCCGCCGCGAGCCCCCGGCAACCGGGCGTCAGTCGGTCGTGCTTCTGGGAGGGGGTAACACCGAACGGTCACCCTTTATGCCCACACCGAAAAGGATTGGGATCTCCGTTCTCGCCTTGAGCCAACTACCCACGGCCAAGGCACAGTCAGAACCGCCGCGGGGCGGGCTAGGGGCTGATCGGTGAGGAGGCGCCTGAAGGGGAGGGGTGAAGGAGGCATTGAGGCCCTGGAAGCCATGCCCGGCAGGCCCGCCGGCGTTACCTCGTCAGCTTCCTGTACGTGATCCGCTGCGGGCGGGTGGCGGCGTCGCCGACGATCTTCGGCGCCACTCCTCGTACTTGGAGAAGTTGCCGTCGAAGAAGGTGGCCCTGCTCTAGCCCTCGGGTCGGAAGAAGCGCGCAGGGAGAGCACCGGCGAGTGAGGTTTGCCCCAATCAGGTGAGATGGTGACAGCAAAGACCGATGATGCGGGGCGGCCAGATCGTTGGGCGGCATGCCTCGCCCGGCGACCTCAATCGTGATGTGCGGCCTGAGCTTCGGCCTTGGTGTGGTGGACGGTACCGTCGGGATGATTGGGTGGCGTGTAGACCGTATAAAGCTTCAGCGGGTCGGCAGCGCTTGCGTTGGTGATGTTATGCCTCGTGCCACGCGGCACGACGAGAACTTCGCCGGTGCCGACTTTGGTCGCCTCACCATCCAAGACCGCCCGTGCCGTGCCCTGCACGACCCAGAAGAACTGGTCGACGTCCGAATGGACTTCCATTCCGATGTCCTCGGACGGCCGGAGGCTCATCAAGACCAACTGCCCGCCCTTGGCGGTGTAAAGCACATGCCTGAAGTCCCCGTTGTCCAGTGCCAACTTCGTCAGTCGAGAAGCGTAACCTCTCATCGGTTCCCTCCCTCTCACAGTACGAAGCAATGCGCTAGCCGTCGCGAGATCCAATGATAGGTCGGCCCGGCTCCGCGACCAAGGGGCGCCGTCAAACGCAGGTCACCACTGTGCTTTTCACGCCGCGACACCGCAACGCGCGTGGGCCGCCAGCGGGTGCGGACCAATGCGGTGGGGACCCTGGCCTTTCTGTCGCAGCGCGCAGCCTCTGCGGCCTTCGGCCGCGCATGGCTCGTGCACTCCAGCGCAAAGCCCTACCAGCAGCCCCCGCCGGACTCCTTCAGGGAGGCAGCCCGACGTGTACTCTTCGCTGATACAATGATTTCCTGGACAAGACGGTGGCGGCGCCCAACCCCTCTGCGGCCTTCTACACCGAGGCTCGCACTCTGGCCGAATACGTCGAACTGTGTCTGACCCGCCACACGGAACACCTCTTCCTTGCCGAGATCGACGGCGCCTCCGTGACGTATGGCCAGGCGCACGAGGAGGTGGCCTCCCTCCGTCAGAGCCTCCGCCGAGCGGGGGTGAACCCCGGCGACAAGGTGGCGCTTCTCGGGTCGAATTCGATCCATTGGGCGCTGGTCTATCTCGCCATCGTCACCTACGGCGCCGTCGCGGTGCCGATCCTCACCGAGTTCTCGGCTCTGAACATCCACAACATCCTCAACATGTCCGAGGCCAAGGCGTTGTTCGTGGCCTCCCCGCTGCTCGAAAAGGTCGCCGGCGGCACCTTCCCGAAGCTTGCGCGGATGTTCCTGCTCGAGGACTTCAAGGTGATCGATGTTCAGGTCCTTCCGGACCTCGTCAAGAAGGTCCAGGCGAAGGTGGATATCCTGCGCGAGCGCGCGGGGCAGTTTCTCGCCGAACACCACCTCCCGGGCGCTCCGCAGGCGTATACACCGCGTCCGGACGACCTGGCGGCGATCGTGTACACCTCGGGGACGACGGGCCACTCCAAGGGCGTGATGCTGACGCAGCGCAACATTCTCACGGACGTTCTGGCCGCTGTCCGGTACGTCACGATCTCCCCGGCCGACCGCCTCCTGTCCATGCTGCCGCTGGCCCACACGTACGAGTGCAGTTGCGGCTTTCTTGGGCCGATGTGCGGGGGTGTCTCGATCCACTACCTGCAACAGAAGCCGAGCCCGACCGTTCTTCAGAAAGCGTTCTCAGCGGTCAAGCCCACGATGGTTTTCGCCGTGCCGCTCATCATCGAGAAGATCTACCGGAAGAAGGTGCGTCCGAAAATCGAGGGCCGCTTCCTGACCCGCCACCTCACGCGGCTGCCCGGTGTGCGCCGCATGGTTTACCGGAAAGCGGTGCGGCAGCTTCTGGCCGCGTTCGGCGGCTCCCTCCGCCAGATGGGGTTCGGCGGGGCACCATTGTCGGGGGACGTCGAGCGCTTCATGCGCGAGGGCGGCTTCCCCTACTTCGTCGGATACGGCATGACCGAGTGTGCGCCCCTCATCGCCGGGTGCGGGCTCGGTGCAACCCGCACCGGAAGCTGTGGCTTCCCTGTTCAGGGGATCGAGCTGCGCATCACCGAGCCCAATCCGTCGACCGGCGTCGGCGAGGTGCAGGTTCGAGGACCGATGGTGACGAGCGGGTACTACAAGAACCCGGAGGCGACCGCAGAGCTGTTCTGTCCCGACGGCTGGTTGCGAACGGGGGATCTCGGCGCACTCGATGCCGACGGCTACCTGCACCTGCGGGGGCGGTCCAAGAACCTCATCCTCGGCCCGTCAGCCGAGAACATCTACCCGGAGGAGATCGAACATCTTCTCAACCGGTCGCCATGGGTGGTCGAGTCGCTGGTGATCAAGGCCGAGGACGGTCTGACGGCGTTGATCTTCCCGGACTACGAGGTGCTCTCCCGCGAGCTGAAGCTGTTCGGGCGCCCTGACCGTGAAACAGAGATGCGCCTCGATGCTCTGTTCCACGCTCTTCTAGCCGACGTCAATGGTCAGCTCCCGGCGTTCTCGCGCCTGGTTTCCTTCCGGCTCATGGAGCAAGAGTTCGCCAAGACCCCGACCGAGAAGATCAAGCGCCATCTCTATCAGTGACTCTCTCCGCGCCACGTCGCGGGACCGCTCGTGAGGTTGCCGGGGCGTACCGGGCCGAACCCCTCCTCAGGCCGCTGCAACTGCCCGGTCAACAGGCCGGCAATGACAGATCAGGCCGGCGCCGCGGAGAGCCTTGCACTGCAAGCCTGACGCGGGGCGACGCTGGGCCTCCGAGGCCGGGTCTTCCTCACCTCGTCAGCTTCCTGTACGTGATGCGGTGGGGGCGAGTGACCTCCTCGCCGAGGGCCTTCCTGCGCCAGTTTTCGTACTCGGAGACGTTGGCCGGACTCGCATCCGCCGATGAGTCAGGTTCTGGGGGTGAACGCCGTACGGCTATCCACCAGCTTCGGTTAATGAAGCACAGCTTTCTTGGTGACTACGATGCCGCCGACTCCCATCCCTTCCCCCGCGACTTCCGCTTCCCATCCTCACCGACCGATTCAATCTGGCTTCGAATCAGCCGTGTCTTCCGTAACGGGGCGCGACCCAGCGTGCTCCCAGAGCGCGTTCGTTCTTTGCCTGCCTTCACGGTGCAACTTGTAGCTTCTGTAGAGGAGCACGACGCCGAACCAAACGAAAAGGACCAGGAGCGGGTACACAAGCACAGCCGGAAAGAACGCAATGAGGGCGACGAGAAACAAGAACAACGCGCCGGCACTTGCCATCAAGCGCGCTTCGACCGGCTCCAGCACACGGCGGTGGGTGAAAGCCGCGCCGACGGCGTTACCGATACGAAGCGCTCCGGCCGCCGCGCGTCCGACGCTCCCGCCGCCGCGTGTCATTGCTGGATACCGACGGGGCAGCCTCCCGGGCGCGCGCACCTTTCTTTTCGCATCCAGGACGACTTCCGTGGCGTTCTCCAGGTCCTGGAGGTACATCTCCTCCATCTCGCACGCGAATGACTCGTCTTCGACGACCGCGTCCAACTCACAGTTGCCGAACCAACTGGAGATGTTGAGATTGGTTGAGCCGACGCGCGCCCAATTCCCGTCGGCGACCGCGGTCTTCGCGTGCAGCATCGTGCCGTTCCATTCGAAGACCCGCACACCCGCCTGCAGGAGCGGGCGATACCCTGCCCTTGAAAGAGGTTTCAAGATGGGGATGTCCGTTGCGCTCGGCACGAGGAGGCGCACGTCAACGCCGTCCCTTGCAGCGGCTTTCAGAGCCTGCACGTACGCGGCAATCCCGGCGTAGTACGCGTCAGTCAACCACAACCTCTTTCTTGCAAGCGCGGCGATGAGTTGGTCCAGGCGGAACATGCCTGCCGCCGCCGGGAGGCTTGCCACAACGCGCAAGCTCATATCGCCAGCTTGACCAGGCTCAGCTCTGCTCAGGATCTCATCTGCAGAAATCGGCTCACCGATCATCGCCCAGACTTGGTCGAACGCCCGTTCGATGTCCGCAACCGCAGGGCCTCGCACCTCTACTCCGGTGTCACGCCACGGCTCGATGTCCTTTTCGGAAACTCCCTCCCACATTCGCCCGATGCACAAGCCCGTGACGAAGCCGACTTGTCCGTCAACCGCAAGCATCTTGCGGTGGTCGCGCGAAAGCCAACCGAACGGACTATCCAGGCGCGGTGGGTTGTAACAACGCACCTCGACGCCGCCCTCACGCAGGCGATTCCAGAAGCGCCGCGAGGTCTTGCCGAGGCCGCCCATCCAGTCGTAGATGAGGCGCACGCGCACACCTTCCCGCGCCTTGGAAACCAGCGCGTCGGCGAATGTCCGCCCCGTATCGTCCTCATAAATGATGTAGCTCTCGAAGTGGATGTGACGTTTCGCCGCGGCAATTGCTTCGAGCCACGCCGGGTAATTCTCTCTCGCGTCCTTGAGAAGGCGAACATGATTACCCTCAACCAGAGGCGCACCGGCGGCGCGCGAGAAGGCTCGGTTGGCGAACGCGTGCACGTCCGTCATGGTGTCGTGTTCACGGTTGTATGCGTACCGCGTAGCACCATTTCACGTTCCTCGTTCGACAAAGGCCATGAGGGTTCACCTCGTCAACTTCCTGTACGTGATGCGGTGGGGGCGAGTGGCCTCCTCGCCGAGAGTCTTCCGGCGCCACTCCTCGTACTCGGAGAAGTTGCCATCGAAGAAGGTGACCTTGCTCTCGCCCTCGAAGGCGAGGATGTGGGTGGCGATTCGGTCGAGGAACCAGCGATCGTGGGAGATGACGACCACGCAACCAGCGAACTGCTCGATGGCGTCCTCGAGGGCGCGCAGGGTGTTCACGTCCAAGTCGTTGGTGGGCTCGTCGAGCAGAAGGACGTTGGCGCCCGACTTGAGCATGCGCGCGAGGTGCACCCGGTTGCGCTCGCCGCCGGAGAGTTGGGAGACCTTTTTCTGCTGGTCGGCCCCGGTGAAGGCGAAGCGGCTGCAGTAGGCACGGGCGTTCATCTTGATCTTCCCGAGCTGGACGTCGTCCATGCCCTCCGAGATCACCTCGTACACGGTCGCGTCGGCGTCGAGGTCCGCGCGAGCCTGGTCCACGTAAGCGAGCTGCACGGTCTTGCCCAGACGGAGTGCCCCGCCATCGGGCTTCTCGTGGCCCACGATCATCCGGGCCAGTGTGGTCTTGCCGGCGCCGTTGGGCCCGATCACACCGACGATCGCGGCCGGTGGGAACATGAACTCGGCATCCTCGATGAGCAGCTTGTCGCCAAACCCCTTGCGCAGGCTCTTGGCCTCGATCACGACGTCGCCCAGGCGCGGGCCCGGGGGGATGTAGATCTCGAGGTCGCGAGCGACGTCCTCGGGCTTCGCGGTCAGGAGCTCCTGGTACGAGTTGATGCGCGCCTTGCCCTTCGCATGGCGGGCCTTCGGGGCCATGTGGATCCACTCCAGCTCGCGCTGAAGCGTCTTCTGACGCTCCGACTCCTGCTTCTGCTCCTTTCGTAGACGTTCCTGCTTCTGCTCGAGCCAGGACGAGTAGTTCCCCTTCCAGGGGATCCCGTACCCGCGGTCGAGCTCCAGGATCCAGCCGGCGACGTTGTCCAGGAAGTAGCGATCGTGGGTTACCGCGATGACGGTCCCCTCGTACTTCTGGAGGTGCTGCTCGAGCCACGCCACGGACTCGGCGTCGAGGTGGTTGGTGGGCTCATCGAGCAGGAGGATGTCGGGCTTTTGAAGGAGCAAACGGCAAAGCGCCACGCGGCGCAACTCGCCGCCGGAGAGGATCTTGACCGGCGTGTCGCCGGGCGGGCACCGCAGGGCGTCCATCGCGAGCTCGAGGCGTGAGTCGAGGTCCCACGCGTCAAGAGCGTCGAGCTTCTCCTGGACCTCGCCCTGACGCGCCAAAAGCTTGTCCATCTCGTCGGGTTCCATGGGCTCGGCGAACCTGTCGGAGATCGCCTCGAACGCGGCGAGCAGGTCGGCGGCCTCTTTGGCGCCCTCCTTGACCACCTCGAGGACGGTTTTGGTGGGGTCGAGCCTGGGCTCCTGCTCGAGGAAACCGACCGAATAGCCCGGGGCAATCGCGACCTCCCCGAGGAACTCCCTCTCGATACCGGCCATGATTCGCAGGAGGGTGGTCTTGCCGGAGCCGTTGAGGCCGATGACGCCTATCTTTGCGCCGTAGAAGTAGCCCAGGTAGATGTCCTTGAGGGCCTGCTTGGTGCCGTGGACCTTGCCCACCCCCACCATCGAGTAGATGACCTTGTTGGGCTCGTCCTGCTTCGGCATGGACGAAGTGTAGATCGGAACCCCGTTCACCTGTGCCGAACGGGAACAGAGGCGACCGTCAGGTCTCGACGCGGTTCAGCGGCTGGCGGTCGGCCGGCGCTAGTCCTTCACCCTCTTGCCCTTGGCGTAGAGCTTCTGGAACCCCTTCTTGGCGAATTCCTCCGCGGTATCCTCGACCCAGTTGAAGAACTTCCCTTCGGTGGTGGACCAGTTTGTACCGCTCACCACCCGGTGGTGGAATCCGGCCAGGGTTTTGCCACTCGCCGCGTCCGCGAAGCGCACGTCGATGGTCGTGTTGCCCGCGCCGGCGCCGAACCCCACCAGCACCTTGGCCGCGGTGCTGCCGGTGCTGCTGTCGACGATGCGACCCTCGACGAGGATGTCGCCGCTCTCGAACGAGGTCTTGATGCGATCACCGTACGCCTTGGCGAAGGCGCCGGCGAAGGCCTCGTGCATCGTGCTGCTCATCATCTTGGCGAGCCGGTGGTCCTTCTCGTCCCGCTCGGACGCCTTCGGACCGAGGAACTCCGGCGCGGGCCACGGCTTGAAGGCGAGCGCCTTACCGTCGAGCTCGAACCCCTCGCTCACCCAGAGGTAGTCGATCTCGTCGGCCTCCCGGAAAACGGCGTCGTCACGGAACCAGGAAACCTGGAGCTTGCCGTCATCAAACGTGGCGGCAAAGAGGGGAGTCGCGAGCGCCAGGATGGCGATGCACCAAACGCACGTCAGCGGGAGTCGAAACCTCATGACTATCTCCTTTATCTTGAAACCGTCACCTCGAACCTGCTCGGTTCACCCGTGTGCCTCCCAAGGATACCGCCGCACCGTCCGGTGTATAGGACGCCGGCACCCAGGCATGGGCGAAGCGCGGCTCTGAGCCTTGACTGCGGGCGTGGGGTGTCGCCGAACGGGCGTACGGGGCGGATGGCGTTACCCGGGCGAAGCCCTTGCGCTCGCGGGGCCCGGCGAGGGCGCTAGCCGGCCTTTTCCCCCGCGGTGCTTCCCTTGGCGGGCGGGGGGTCCTTGGCGAAGGAGAAGTGCATCTGGACGATGACCCAGGCGCCGTCACGTTTCTCGAGCACGCCGGTCCAGCGCGTGTCGTTCCAGCATGAGGGCTTGCCGTCCCACTCCCCGCAGTCGTCGAGGATCGCCGAGAACCAGGACACGTCACCCGAGCGCGAAAGGTTGATGCGCAAGTCCCTGACCTCGTAGCGGGTGGCCTTGAATCGGGGATCCATCCAGAACCCAAAGAGCTTGGCCATCGGCTCCCAGCCGACCACCGTTGTCTTCGAGTCCGGGTGGAAGATGAAGAAGCTGGGGTCGTGGGAGAGGACGCTCTCGAGGAGGGCCCTGTCCTTGGTGAGGGCCCAGCCGATCGAGGAGTGGATCGCCTTCTCGATGGCCGCGGTGTCGCTTCCGGCCGCGGTTTCTGCGGCTCCAGTGAGCACCGAGCAAGCGAGGAACAGAACGAGGACCAGGCCCGGAACCAGTCGTCTCACGTGTGCCTCCAGGGTTTTGAAGCGCCGGTGGGCAGGGGGTCGGACGCCTCGGTTCTGGCGTGTTGTACGAACCCGCGCGACAGAGGTTTACCGTGGTCCCCGGGGGCGACCCGCCGCACCTTGTTCACACGCAAGCGGGCTGGAATACGTGGCTGCTCGGACGGGGTATGATCCGTGCGTGCGAGTCGCTGCGATGTGGGTATTGATCGGCGCCATGCTCCTCCTGGCCTGCGGCCGGGGGCCCGGGCCAGCGCCGGGCGCCGCCACCGCAACGGAGGCCGAGGCTGGGAAGCTGCAAGCCGCCGACGCTGCGGACGGTACGAACGATCGGATCGTGGCGAAGTGTGCCGTGTGCAAGCTGGCGATGGAAGGGACCACTGAGCACGTCTCGCGCTACGCAGGATACGAGCTGCACTTCTGCTCCGCGGAGTGCAAGGAGACCTTCGACCACGACCCGCACGCCGCGCTCCGAAGGCTCTCGGTACCCGCCCGCTGAGAGACTTGCCGACACTCGGCCGGCCTCGCCGGGCCTACGGCATTCGCGCGAGGATCTTGTCCATCTCCTCGGCGGTGTGGGCCCTCATCGTCTCGGTGCGGATGTTGCCCATCGCGCCCACGCTGAGGAGCAAAGCAGTTGCTGCCTCCTCGTCAGGGGTTTCGGTGATGGTGATGAGGTCGCACCTTCCCTGGGTCCAGTAGAGGTCCCGAACCTTAACGCCGGCTTTGCGCGCCATCTCGATGAACATCTTTGCCCGCTTGGTGGTCTCCTTGATGTTGCGGATTCCCTGATCGGTGAAGTGCACCAAACTCACATACGTTGGCATGGCCCTCCTCCTTTTGGTGATCCCCCGCGCCATCATCGGCACAGAGGAAACAAATCTTCCCGCCCTTGTTGACACCTCGTCCAACCGCTGGCGTGTGGAGCAGATTCCCGCGGAACCGCACGGCCGAGCCGCAGTTCGAGCGCTGAGACGGGAGTTCGGTGTCCTCGATGCCGGAGGAGTTCAAACAAGCCGCCCGACACCCTTCGGCCGCGCCGGCCCAACCGCGGCTGATGCCTGACCCGACCAGAAAGCAGGCGATGGGAGCCGGTCCCGGCCCCGGCGGCCCCGGTATGGCGAGGCCGGCCGGTCAGCGCCCGGTAGGGCCCCTTCGAGCGGCATCGTGCTCGAGGGCGCGGACGATTTCCACCAGGATCCGGTTGAACTCCGCGGGGTGCTCCAACATCGGGTAGTGGCCGGCGTCCTTGATGACCGTGACATCGAAGTCCTTCACCACGGTGCGGTTGACATCGGTCCGCGTGGGCCATAGGTCGCCGTTGATCGCGCGGATCGGAACGCCGGCGGTGCGCGCTGCTCTGGCGGTGTCGTAACCGCCGAACCCTTCCATCATCGAGACCGCGACGTCTGGGGGCGTCGCGCACATGCGCCGCTCG
>Ga0256868_10001030_pt1 | contig 15709 bp, 13 predicted proteins | sample RVTome_13_FD_187341 | JGI IMG/M metagenome (GOLD analysis project Ga0256868, IMG submission 187341) | Soil microbial communities from uranium-contaminated site in the Upper Colorado River Basin, Wyoming, United States - RVT92D227 HiSeq ...
TGATCAGGGGCCAGCCGATCTTGGGGAGGCCCTTGAGGAAGGACTTCGCCTGGTCCTTAATCTTCAGGTAGTGCTGGCCCGAGACGAGGTAGGACAGATACTTGGAGATGGCCCCCACGCTGGGGGAGATCGACATCTCGTTAAAGTTGAGGACGATAATGAGCCTCTCCCGGAGGTGGCCGATCTGGTTGAGGGCCTCCAAGGCCACGCCGCCCGTCAGTCCCCCGTCGCCGACGACGGCCACGACGTTGAAGTCCTCGTTCTTCTTCTCCCTGGCCACCGCCATCCCCAGCGCCGCCGACAGCGCTGTCGAAGCGTGCCCCGTGTTGTAGACGTCGTGCTCGCTCTCCTCCCGGCACGGGAAGCCCAGGATACCCTCGAACCGCCGGAGCCCGCAGAACGCTTCCTTCCGTCCCGTGAGGATCTTGTGGGTGTAGCACTGGTGCCCGACGTCCCAGATGAACTTGTCGCGCGGCGAATCGAAGACGTAGTGGAGGGCCAGCGTCAGCTCGACAACCCCGAGGTTCGAGGCCAGGTGGCCGCCGTTCTTCGAGACCGTATCGAGAATCTCGGCCCGGATCTCGGTGGCCAGGTGGTAAAGCTCTTTGATGGGGAGCTTCCGGATGTCCTCCGGCAGACGGATGGTGTCGATGAGCCTACTCATGGTCGCCGCCTTCATCGAGAACGAGGAGCCTCTTGAGTTCCCGGTCAACAGCCGTCTTCTTCTCCCGCAAGGAATCCGCTGCGTGACGATCTTTCATGGTGGTTAAAAAAGCTCCCCCCCCTTGTCGGGCCCGTCCTCATCGACCGGTCCGGTCTTGCCCTTAGCCGCGGCCATTTTCTTTTCTCCGCCCTCTTCGTCCTCGGGCTCGAAGTCCTCGGCCTTGACCCCGCCTTTCCCGTCCTTGAGGAGGATCTCGACCTTCCTCTCGGCCTTATCGAGCTCGCCGCGTAGGAACCGGGCCAGCTTGACACCCTTTTCGAACAGGGCCAAAGACTCGGTAAGAGGGATCCCGCCCTTCTCGAGCTTGGCTACGGCTTGTTCCAGATCGGCCAGCGCTTTTTCGAAACTGATGGTCGTCATGAGTTCTCCTTTGCCAGCCTGGATTCGAGGGTCCTCGTCTCGTCGACCTCCCTGACCCGGCAGGCGAGCTCGCCCTCGACGAAGGAAACGATGACATCGTCCCCCCCGGCGACCTCGCCCGGCTTCCGGACCAGGCGGAAGCCCTCTTCCTTCCAGCAGAGCGTGTAGCCCATCTTCAGTATATTCAACGGGCTGAGGGCGTGCAAGCCCGCGGACAGGGTCTCCCAACGCCCTCCGAGCGCCTTGAGCTTCTCGCCGATCCTATTCCGGAGCCGCTCGGTCGCCAGCAGGACCACGGCCTGTCTCTCGGCGATCATCTGCTTCTCGGCCCGGATGACCTTCCAGGCGCGCGTTTCGAGCTCGTCCACGCGCTGTTCGAGGTTGAGGACCTTGACCTTGAAGCCCTGGAAGATGCGGTGGTGGGTGAGGGCGACGATCGTGTTCCGCCGCTCCTGGAGGGAGTACTTCACCGATCGGGCGGCCCGCTCGGCCAGGCCCGCGATCCTTTCCTCGAAGGCCTGCTCCTTCTCGATGACCATCTCGGCCGCCGCCGACGGCGTCGAGGCACGGATGTCCGCCACGAAGTCGGCGATGGTGAAATCGACCTCGTGGCCGACGGCCGAGATGATGGGCACCGGAGAGCGGTGGATGGCCCGGGCGACCGGCTCCTCGTTGAACGCCCAGAGGTCCTCGATCGAGCCGCCGCCGCGCCCGACGATGATGACGTCGATCCCCGGGAGCGCTCCCAGGTAATCGATCCCCTCGACGATCTCCGCCGCCGCCCCTTCCCCCTGGACCTTGGCGGGGTAGATGAGGATATGGAGCCGGGCGTAGCGCCGCTCCAGGGTCCTCAGGATGTCGGCGATGGCCGCCCCGCGCGGCGAGGTGACGATTCCGATCGTCCGGGGCCGGAGCGGGAGCGTCTTCTTGCGCCCGGGGTCGAAGAGGCCTTCGGCCTGGAGCTTCTCTTTGAGCTGTTCGAAGGCCAGTTGGAGGGCACCCTTGCCCTTGGGCTCGACGACCTCGGCCACGATCTGGTATTCGCCCCGCGGCTCGTAGACGTTGATCCTCCCCCGGCAGAGGACCATCAGGCCGTCCTTGAGATCGAAGGCGACCTTGCGCGCCTCGAAGCGAAACATGACCCCCTTGAGTTGGCTCTTGGCATCCTTGAGCGCGAAATAAAGGTGCCCGGAGGAGTGGCGGTGGAAGTTCGAGATCTCGCCCTCCACCCAGAGGACGGGGAAAGCAGTCTCCAGCGTGAGCTTGATGATCTCGGTCACCGCCGAAACCGAATAGATCTTATCCGGCTTCACCAAATCACTGTTCGTCAACGTTCTCCTCGACCAAAGTGCCTCTCTTGATGGATAGGGCCCGTCCGGTCTTGGCGTCGACCTCGATGAACACCCAGGACAGGGCCAGCCCTTCCTTGGACGGCTCGAACCTCTGGGGCCGGCCGGTGAGGAACTTCTGCAGGGCCTGCTCCCTCCGGATGCCGATCACCGAATGGTAGCCGCCGCACATGCCGGCGTCCGTGATGTAGGCGGTCCCCCCGGGGAGGACCTTCTCGTCCGCGGTCGGGACGTGGGTGTGGGTCCCGATGACGGCCGAGACACGGCCGTCCAGGTGCCAGCCAAGGGCCTGCTTCTCCGAGGTCGCCTCGGCGTGAAAGTCGATGATGATGATGGGCGTTTCCCTGCCCAGGGCCTCGACCTCCGCGTCCGCCCTGCGAAAGGGACAATCGATGGCCTCCATGAAGACCCGGCCCTGGAGGTTGAGCACTGCGATCTTGACGCCGTCGTCCTGGTAGATATAACTGCCCCGGCCGGGGTTCCCCGCCGGGTAATTGGCCGGACGGAGGAGCCTGGGCTCGCGCTCGAGGTAGGGCAGGGCCTCCTTCTTGTCCCAGATGTGGTTGCCGGAGGTTAGGACATCGACCTGCAGGAAGAGGTCCCGGCCTATCTCCTCGGTGATGCCGACGCCGCCGGCCGCGTTCTCGCCGTTGGCGATGACGATCGCCGGCGGATATTTCTTGACGAGCTGGGGCAGGAACCGCTGGACGGCCCTCCGGCCCTGGTGGCCGATGATGTCCCCCAGGAAAAGGATGCCGGTCTTAGCGGGCATATTCCACCGCCCTCATCTCCCGGATGACCGTGACCTTGATCTGACCCGGGTAGTCCAGTTCGTTCTTGATCTTAGCGGCGATATCCTTGGCGATGAGCGAGGCCCGGTCGTCTGAGACCTTCTGACTCTCGACGATGATCCGGATCTCGCGCCCCGCCTGGAGGGCGAACGACCTGGAGACGCCCTCGAAGCTATTGGCCAGCTCCTCGAGCTTCTGCAGGCGTTCGATGTAGGTCTCCAGGAGTTCGCGCCGCGCCCCGGGCCGGGCTGCGGACAGCGTATCCGCCGACTGGATGAGGACGGCCTCGATCGACGGGAAGTCGACGTCCCGGTGGTGCGAGGCGATGGCCTGGATGACCTTCTCGTTCTCGCCGTATTTTTTTGTCAGCTCGACGGAGAGCTCGGTGTGTGTGCCCTCGACGTCCTTGTCCACGGCCTTGCCGATGTCGTGAAGGAGGCCGGCGCGGAGGGCGACGTTGACGTCGGCGCCGATCTCGCGGGCCATCAGGGCCGACAGCATGGCCACCTCCTTGGAATGCTGGAGGACGTTCTGGCCGTAGCTCGTCCTATACTTGAGCTTGCCGAGGAGCTTGATAAGCTCGGGATGGACGTTGTTGATCTTGAGCTCCAGGACCGTGGACTCGCCCTCCTGCTTGATCTTCTGCTCGAGGTCCGTCTTGACCTTCTCGACGATATCCTCGATCCTGGCCGGGTGGATGCGCCCGTCCATGACGAGCTTCTCGATGGACAGGCGGGCCAGCTCGCGGCGGATGGGATCGAAGCTCGACAGGATGACGGCCTCGGGCGTGTCGTCGACGATGATGTCGACACCGGTGGCCTGCTCCAGGGCCCGGATGTTCCGGCCCTCGCGGCCGATGATCCGTCCCTTCATGTCGTCGGAGGGGAGGTCGACGACGGACACCGTGGTCTCGACGACGTGCTCGGCCGCCGAGCGCTGGATGGCGTTGACGATGACCTCGCGGGCCGAGGTCTGGGCCTTCTCCCGCGCCTCCTCCTCGATGCGCCGGACAGTCTGGATGGCCTCGAGCCGGGCCTCGTCCTCGATCTTCTTGATGAGCGTGGCCTTGGCCTCCTCTTGGGTCAGGCCGGAGATCCGCTCCAGCTCGGTCATCTGCTTTTGGACGGCCTCGCCGATCTTCACCTCGAGGTCGTCGAGCTCTTTCTCCTTGTCCTGGAGCCGGCGCTCCTTCTGGGAGAAGTCGCGCTCCTTCCGCTCGATGGATTGGAAGCGCCTCTCGAGGTTCTCCTCCTTGTTGATGAGCCGGCGCTCGGTCTCGCTGATCTTCCGCCGCTGTTCGCGGGTTCGGTTCTCGAAATCGCCCTGGCGGGCCAGGTCCTTCTCCTTGGCCTCGATGGCCGCTTCGCGTTTGATCTTCTCGGCGTCCTCGGCCGCCCTGGCCAGGACCCCCTTGGCTTCCTCTTCGACTTCGACGGCGCGGCGGTCGGCGGCCCGCCTCTTCAGGGCGAGGACGACGACGACCACCAGCAGGATGACGATAACGGCGGCGCCGGGGTAAACATAGATTGGAACGTTCACGATTGTCACCTCCTTCTAAGATCCGGGGAGACGATCGTATGGAGGGCGGGAAAACGGGTCACATGTGAAAGGACAGTCCCGCGGGGGAAGGGCGCCCGTCCGCGGTCCCGGGGACCCTCACGGGAGAGTCCTCGGCGGCCCCGCGGCGGCGCGTTTCAGCGTCATCTATGTATGTCCGGATGACGGGTCCGGAACTAAGAAGTGACTTTTCCCAGGCTCTTGTATGTATTTTCATCTTTTAAAAGATGAACCTCCAAACTATTGATCTCCGTTTCCATGTGGCCGATGGCTTCGTTCAGTTGATCGAGTCTCTTCTGGCTCAAGAAAAGCTCGTCCGCGATGTTGAGGGCCGCCAGGACGGCGATCTTCGTCGTGTCCGCGGACTTGGATTTCACAGCCACCTCGTGCATCTTCTGATCGACGTACGAAGTCAAAAAGCCGATATATTTTTCATCCTCATCTCCTTTGACCCGGATTCGGTATTTTTGTCCGTAGATCTCGATGTCGATGATTTTATCAATCATATTCCGAGCTGGTCGATCTGGCTGATGATGGCCTCGATCCTCCCTTTGATGGCTTCCCTCTCGCCCTCGCACGTCTTCAGCTCTTCGTCCAGCCGGACGACCTTCCGGCCCTGCTCCTCGAACTCCTTCTTGTCCGTTCTGAGCTCTTTGAGCTGCTGGCGGAGCTTGTCGTTCTCGGCCGAGAGCTTGTTGATGTACTCGACGACCCGGGAAATCTTTCCTTCGAGTATTTTAATTCTGTCGATCTCAGTTGTCAATTTTTCCTCCCTCCCTGGGTTGGATGTTCAAGGCCGCCTTCAGGCGGCCGGTGATGTCCTGCTGGGCTTTGTCGACCTCTTCGGCAAGGAGCGTCCGCTTGGGATTCCTGTAGCGGAACCGGATGGATAGGCTGACCTTGTCCCCGGGGATCGACGGCCCGGTGAAACGGTCGGTGAGCTCGAACCCTTCGAGAAAGGGGACCGATAATTTGGCCACGGCCGTCCGGATGTCCTGGTAGGACAGGTCCCGGTCCGCCAGGAACGAGAGGTCGCGGCTGACGCCGGGGAACTTGGCGACGGGCGTGAACCGGAAGGCTTTCGGCTGCTTTTCCAGGAGGCCGGCCAGGTTGATCTCAGCGGCGTAGACCGTCCCCTCAAGGGAATACAGGTCCCTTATAAACTTTTTCACGACGCCTAGGTGGCCGACCGTGTTGCCCTTATAGGCCAGGCCGAGCGAGGCGCCTTCCTCGAAGAAGGGGTGGGCGTCGGCGGCGAAGGAGAAGGGTTCGTACCTCAAGGCGGACATCAGGGCTTCGACGGCCCCTTTGAGGACGAAAAAGTCGGTCTCCCCGGCCCGGGTCTGCCAGTGGGGCCGGCCCAGGAGGCCCGTCGTCAGCAGACCGAGCGTGAACTGCTCCTGATGGGCCTCGTCCTTCCGGAAGTAGATGTTGCCGAGCTCGAAGATGTGGACCCCTTCGAGTCCCCGGTTCAGGTTCCAGGCAACGTTCTCGAGAAGGCCCATGATCAGGCTCGTCCGGAGGCTCGCCGACCTGGACGAAATGGGGTTCCGGATCGAGATGGGCTCCCGGCCGCTTGCTACGCCGGATTCTTTTTCCGGGTCCGAGAAGCTGAAGTTGATGACCTCGTCCAAACCCTGGTGGAGGAGGGTTTGACGCAGTTTTTGGACCTTCTCCCGCTTCTTGTTGACGGGCGGCTCGAATGACACCAAGGGCGTCACTTCGCTGGGGATCTTGTCATAGCCATAAAAGCGCGCCACCTCTTCGATGAGGTCGGCCTCGCGCTCGATGTCCACCCGGAACGACGGGACTTCGGTCCGCCAAACGCCCTTACGGCTCTCCTCAACCTTGAAACCGAGGTCCTCCAGGATGCGCAGGACCCGGCCCTTGGGGACGTCGGCGCCGAGCAGGTCGGAGATGCGGTGGTGGCGGAGGATGACGGACTTGGGCTTCCGGGGTTTGGGGTAAACATCCAGGATACCCTTGGCCGCTTTCCCGCCGAAGCGGCACAGGAGCGAGGCTGCCATCAGGGCCGCCCGGGGCGGGAAGACGATGTCCGATCCCCGCTCGAAGCGGTAGGAGGCGTCCGTGGAGAGCCCCGTCTTTTTAGCGGTCAGCCGGACCGAGACGGGATCGAAGCAGGCGCTCTCGATGAAGACGTCCCGGGTCGTTTCCGTGACGCCCGTCTCCTCGCCGCCCATGATGCCGGCCAGGGCGACGGGCCCGGCCTCGTCGGCAATGACCAGCATCTCCGGGGCGAGTTCGATCGTCACGCCCTCGAGCGTCTTTAGCGTTTCGCCCTTCTGGGCCTTACGGACGATGATCCGGCCGCCGCGGAGCTTGGCGAAGTCAAAGGCGTGGAGGGGCTGGGCCGTGGCGAAGAGGACGTAGTTCGAGATGTCGACGACGTTGTTGATGGGCCGGAGGCCCATGGCTTCGATCCTCCGGCGGAGCCAGTCGGGCGACGGGCCGACATTGACGCCCTTGACCAGCATGGCGCAGTACCTGGGACAGAGCGTCTCGTCGTAGATCTGGACATCGGTGAGGTCGGCGACCTTCGCCGGGAGCTCCTCGACCGGCCAGGCCTTTTCCGCGAGCTTTTTTCCCAACATCGCCGCGACCTCCCGGGCGATGCCGAGATGACCGAGCGTGTCGGGTCGGTTGGCATAGGTATCCACCTCGACGATCGTGTCCCCGTCCCTCTCCTCGGCGTTCTCGGCCACCAAGCCGATCATGGTCAGCCGTTCGAGGAGCTCCGGCGTCGGGAGGTCCGCACTTACGTATTCGTTGAGCCAATCCAGACTGATCTTCATTTGAGGTTGAACTGCCTTAGGAACCGGAGGTCGTTCTCATAGAAGAAACGCATCTCGGGGATCTGGTAGGACAGCATGGCCGTCCTGTCGATCCCCATACCGAACGCCCAGCCGGAATATTTCTCGGGGTCGATGTTGACGTTCTTAAAGACCTGCGGGTCGACCATGCCGGCCCCCAGGATCTCCTTCCAGCCCGTCCCGCCGCAGATCCGGCAGGACTTGTCCTTCTGCCCGCAGACGATGCACTCGATGTCCACCTCGGCCGAGGGCTCGGTGAAGGGAAAGAAGCTCGGCCGGAAGCGGACCTTGAGCTTCTCGCCGAACATGGCCCGGATGAAATACTCCAGGGTCCCCTTGAGATGGGCGAAGGTGATCCCTTTGTCCACGACCAGGCCCTCGACCTGGTAGAACATCGGGAGGTGCGTCGGGTCGGTGGTCTCCCGCCGGTAGACGCGCCCGGGGATGATGATCCGAATCGGCGGCTTCTTCTTCTCCATGACCCGGATCTGGACGGGCGACGTGTGCGTCCTAAGGACCAGGTTGTCCGTGATGTAGAGCGTGTCCCAGCTGTCCCGGGCCGGATGGTGGGGCGGGAAATTAAGGGCCTCGAAGTTGTAGTAGTCCGTCTCGATCTCGGGCCCGTCCTCGATGGCGAAGCCGATCCCCATGAAGATCGTTTCGATCTCCTGTTGAAAGAGGACGACGGGATGGGGGGCGCCCCAATAGAGGCTCCTCCCGGGGAGGGTCAGATCGACGGAACGGGCCGCCCGGCTGCGCCCTGAGAGCTCCCCCCCGAGAAGGGCGAGCCTCTCCTGGACGTGGTCCTTGAACTCGTTGATGAGCTGCCCGGCCCCGGGCTTCTCCGCGGCGGAGAGGCCCTTCATCTCCTCGAAAAGGGACGTCAGGCAGCCTTTCTTCCGGCTCAGAAATTCGTTCCGGAGTTCGGCCAGGCCCTTTTCGTCCCGGACCCGGGCGGACTCCTCCGCGAACTTTTTCTTGTATTCCTCGATCTTGCCCTTGAGGTTCGTCATGTCGCCGGATCAGGCTGCGGCCGCTTTGGCCTTCTCCGCGATGACGGCGAAGGTTTCGGGCGCCCGGACGGCCAGCTCAGCCAGGACCTTCCGGTCGAGCTCGATGTTGAGCTTCTTCAGGCCCTGGATGAAGCGGCTGTAGGTGATGCCGTTGACCAGGGCGGCCGCCTTGACCCGGATGATCCAGAGCGTCCGGAATTCCCTCTTTTTGGCCCGCCGGTCGCGGTAGGCGTACTGAAGGGACTTCTCCACGGCCTCCTTGGCCGTCCGGTGATTGCGGCTCTTGGCGCCCCAATACCCTTTGGCCAGCTTCAGGATTTTGACCCTTCTATCTTTCCTCTTAGTTCCTCTTTTGACTCTCGGCATTTTTATCTCCTCGGTTCAGCCGCGAAAGCGGCCCGGGGCCATCAGGCCTCGTAGGGAAGCATCTTTTTGAGTATCCTCCGGTCGGCCGGGCTGGCGGCCTCTTTCTTGCCCAGGTGGCGGAGCCTCTTGGACGATTTCTTGGTGAGGATGTGGCTCTTGTTCGCCTTACTGTGCAGGAATTTCTTTTTCGCCGTTACCTTGAACCTCTTTTGGGCTCCCTTGTGTGTTTTTAACTTTGGCATCTTTTCCTCCTGTTTTCGACGCGACGAGCATGGCCGAAACCGACCAGCCCTGTTTTCGGATGTCTCCGTCCTGGGCGCCGAGTCCCTCCACCTGCTCCAGGACCTTGTCCAGGATCTTGATCCCGAGCTCGGGCTTCTGTTTTTCCCGGCCCCGGAGCATGACCGTGACCTTGACCTTGTTGCCCTCCTCCAGGAACCGGAAGATGTGGCGCATCTTGAAGTCGTAGTCGTGCGTTGAGATCTTGGGGCGGAACTTGATCTCCTTGATCTGGATCTGCTTCTGGTGCTTCTTGGACTCGTGTTCCTTCTTGTGGAGTTCGTAAAGGAACTTGCCGTAGTCCATGATCCGGCATACGGGCGGCGCCGCCTGGGGCGCGATCTCGACCAGGTCCAGGTTTTTTTCCCGGGCGATCGCCAGGGCCTGCATCGGGGATAGGACCCCCAGCTGTTTCTTCTCGTCGTCGATGACCCGGATCTCCTTGGCCTCTATCATTTCGTTGATCCTATGCGGCTTCGCTTTCACATTCATCGGCCGGAAAGGCTGTCGTCTTAAAATGTTCGTCCTCCTCTAAAAACTCACGACTAAAGACTTATTCTTGACGAGCTCCCCGACCTTCTCGAGGAACCCGGCCACTTGGACTTCGCCTTTGTCGCCGGCCGAATGGACCCGGAGCGAGGCCGTGCCGTTCCCCGCCTCCCTGTCGCCGACGATCAGGATAAGGGGGACCTTCTGGAGCTCGGCCTCCCGGATCTTGCGGTTGACCTTCTCCCGGCTCAGATCGACCTGGGTCCGGAGGCCGGCAGCCTTGAGCTTACCATCGAGCTCCAAGGCGTAAGCTTCGTGCCGGTCGGTGATGGGCAGGACGATGACCTGGACCGGCGCCAGCCAGATTGGGAAGCTTCCCTTGTAGTGCTCGACAAGGATGCCGAAGAAACGCTCCAGGGAGCCGAGCAGCGCCCGATGGACCATGAAGGGCCGGTGCTCCTTGCCGTCCTCGGCGATGTAAGTCATGCCGAACCGTTCGGACATATTGAAGTCGAACTGGATGGTCGTGCACTGCCAGAAACGGCCGAGGGCGTCCTTGATCTTGATGTCGATCTTGGGGCCGTAGAAGACCGCCTCGCCCTCCATCCGCTCGTAGGCCAGGTCTCGGGCCTCGAGGGCCTTGACGAGGGAGGCCTCGGCCAGGCACCACAAGTCGTCGGCCCCGCAGTACTTGGCCGCGTTCTCGGGATCGCGGACGGCGAGCTCGATCTTATTGTCGGTGAAGCCGAAGGCGGCCAGGATGCTGATCGAGAAGTCCAGGACCCGGAGGATCTCGGCCTCGATCTGGCCCGGGGTGCAGATGATGTGGGCGTCGTCCTGGGTGAAGCCGCGCACCCGGAGCAGGCCGTGGAGGGTGCCGCTTCGTTCATAGCGGTAAACGGTCCCCAGCTCGGCCCAGCGGAGGGGCAGATCGCGGTAGGAACGGAGCTTGGATTTATAGATCTGGATGTGGAACGGGCAGTTCATCGGCTTGAGATAATAGTTCTGCCCGTCGATGTCCATCGGGGAATACATGCTGTCCTTGTAGAAGCCAAGGTGGCCCGAGGTCTGCCAGAGGACCTCGCGGCCGATATGGGGGGTATAGAGGACGTCGTAGCCTCCCTCCCAGTGCCGCTCGCGCCAGTACTGCTCGATCTCGGCCCGCACCCGGGCGCCCTTGGGGTGCCAGAGGATGAGGCCGCCGCCCAAATCTTCGGAGGTGCTATAGAGGTCGAGCTCGGCCCCGAGCCTTCGGTGGTCGCGCCTTTTGGCCTCTTCAAGGAAAACGAGATGATCGTCGAGCTCCTTTTTTGTCGCGAAGACCGCGCCGTAGATGCGCTGAAGCTGTATTCCCTTCTCTTCGCCCTTCCAATAGGCCCCGGACACCGAGAAGAGCTTCACGTGCTTGAGGAAGCCAGTGGAGGGGACGTGCGGACCGAGGCAGAAGTCGGCGAAACTCCCCTGCTCGTAGATGGTCACCCTGGCGTCGCCTTTCTCCCGGATGAGCTCGACCTTGAGGTCCTGGCCCCTCTCCCGGAAGAGGCGGACCGCTTCTTCCTTATCCAAAACGAGCCGCCTGATGGGGGCGTTCTCGGCCGCGATCTCCTTCATTCTCTTTTCGATGGCTTCCAGATCCTCGGGGGTGAAGGGGGTCTCGCGCAGGAAGTCGTAGTAGTAGCCGTTCTCGACCGCCGGGCCGATCCCGGTCTTGGTTTCCGGATGGAGGTCCAGAACGGCGTGCGCCAGGAGGTGCGCGGCGCTGTGCCGGAGGACATCAAGGGCTTCGGGCGAGTCCGGGTAGACGAGGCTGACCTCCATGTCGCCTTCGACAGGGAAGCTCAGGTCCAGGAGCCGGTCGCCGGACTTGGCCAGCACGGGCTTCCGGCCCGGGGCCAGTCCGGAAAGGACCTTAAACAGAGGAGTGCCTTTCTCCGCGGGAAATGCAGAGTCCTCGACTTTGATCTTGATCTCGTCGCTCATCCAAGTATTAATTCAACAGGGGCAGGCCCTTCAAAAGGCGTCGCAGGACGCTTTCGGAAACACTGACACCCGAATACATATGGTAGGCGCGGAGGGAATTGAACCCACGGCCTCTTCCGTGTCAAGGAAGCGCTCTACCACTGAGCCACGCGCCTATCCTCAGCTTTTTAAAGCCTTTATATATTAAAGAAATCGAGGCAAACTGTCAATATAAATCCGAAATTGCCGATAGGACGCGAGCCGGAATTCCGGGACATGAGCCAATTCTCTGGAATTGGCATCGTGTCCCTGGAATTCCGGGTATCACCAGAAGCCGGCGTCATCGCTTGAGAAGAAAGAGTCCCGTCGACGATTTTGGGCTCTTTCTCTTCACTTGTCCAGCTTGTCTTGCTCTTCTATAATAATCCTATGATCGGCATCCTTGCGGACTCCCATGACAACCTGATCGCCCTCCGGCGCGCGGTCCGGCTTTTCAATGACGCGAAATGCAGCCTGGTCATCCACGCCGGCGACTTCGTCGCTCCTTTTGCGGCAAGGGAGCTCCGGGACCTGGCCTGCCCGGTAAAAGGCGTTTTCGGGAATTGCGACGGAGAGAAGCCGGGCCTTGTCAAAGCCTTCCAAGAGATGGGCGACGTCGTCGAAGCCCCCTTCGTTTTCGAGCATGACGGGCTAAGGTTCCTGGTTTCTCACCTGGATGCCCCCGTCGAGGGTTTTCTCAAGAGAAGACGGGAGACCGGAGGGAAAGGCGTACCTTCGACAAGACGGAGGGGACGGGGATGCGTTCCGCGGGCGCTTTTCCCCGATCAATCATATGATATCCTGGTCTTCGGACACACACACAAGGCGGAGGTCAGGATGGAGGGAGGCGTTCTGGTCGTTAACCCGGGCGAGGCCGGCGGCTGGCTCCACGGCAGGAGCACGGCGGCCATTCTTGACAATACGGTGATCAGCAAAACGGGTTCGCGTCTCCGATCTATGGATATCGAAATAATCACGATTTGATCCTGTCGGCAAGGAAGATGTAGGAGCGGCCAGAGGTAACCATGGGCAAGAGCATCTCGAATCGTTTTAAGCCGGGCTGGCAGCAGGTCCGCAAACCCTTGCCGTCCGTCCTCAAGCGGGACCGCTCACAGACCGGCCTCGGCAGGACCCTGAGAAAAGGATTTTCGCGATTGCCGAAAAAGGGCAAGTGACGTCGTCGCCTTTGGCCGCAGCCTTCAGGCCGCGCTGACGCAAGGCCGTCAAGGGAGACACGAAAAAGGACGCCGATTAAGATCCGGGGCGGCAACGACAAGTGACGTGGACCCCGTTGTCTGGACAGTTCAGGAGCTCTTTGACGGAGCATTAAGAACCTGGCTGTCGTGACCATTTTATCCGTTCTGATGGCCAATGACATTTTTTCCGTAAGCCGTGAATAATCGGCCCCGATCGGGCTCTGGATATTTCACCTGCTTTGTAGCTTTTCACAAGATCTTTGATCTGTTCGTCAGTGAATCGTTTGTGGATGTGTTTAGCCATTCTTTACCCCTTATCTTATAGGATAAAGCATGCCGCGTTTTTTGCCTGTTCACTTTTAAAACGTAAATGACAGCATTTCCGGTAAACCTTTACACTTATTAATATTAACGTTATGATGTAAAATCTATTGGTCGAATTATATCATCAGGGAGGCGTAATTATCGGCGTTAAAAGAGCAGGGTAAAATAATATTAGGAAGGTCGTAATGAGAAAGTTTTTATTTCGATTGATCTTAATATCCTTAACCATTGGTGGAGTTTTTCTAGCTTTATCTCTGATAAATCATTTCCATGCCTCAAAAAGACCCAATGTCATTTTAATAACTATCGAAACGACAAGAGCCGACCATCTGAGTTGCTATGGGTATAAAAGGAAGACTACGCCCTCGATAGATAAAGTGGCAAACGAAGGAGTATTGTTTTCCAATATGTTCGTGCAAAGAGGACAAACTTGGCCCTCGCTGACTTCAATAATGACTTCTTTATATCCTGAAAATCACGCTGTCAGAAAAAACGGTCATATGCTATCTCCTTCAGTGATCAGCTTAGCGGAGATTCTAAAGCAAAATAAATATACCTGTGCTGCTTTTTTGAGTTTTGCAAGAAGAGCTGTCTGGAGAGGCTTTGATTATATAGCTCCTAAAGATTGGGAAGATGCCACACTTACCCAAGAAGCAACGACATGGCTAACAAATAATTATAATAAGAATTTCTTCTTATGGATTCACTATTCTCAACCACATGATCCTTATAAGCCGCCTGAACCCTATAACTCCATCTTCGACCCTGAATATAAAGGGGATATTGATGGAAGCAGCAAAACTCATGAGAAAATTTCGGCAGAAAAAATCATGCTAAAAAGTGCAGATTTAAATCATATTATTTCTTTATATGACGGATGTATTTATTATGTTGATGATCAAATAAAAAAAACACTCGAGGCTGTAAAAACGTTAGGCATTGAAGATGATACTTTACTTATCATTACCGCTGACCATGGAGAGAATTTATACCAACCTCAATTCTATTTTGGACACGATGCCTCTATCCATGATGATGTATTAAAAGTTCCGTATATCATGAAATTTCCCAAGAAAATACCAAAAAACGCAAAAATTGATAAAATCGTTGAAAGTGTTGATATCGCACCAACAATATTAGATTTCCTTAAAATAAGAATCCCTCACGATTTTGAAGGTCGCAGTCTGCTCCCTCTTATTTTTTCAGAAAAGGATGCCGGCGATTTTAAATATGCCTATGCTGAGTGGCAGAGCAAAATACTTTCCATACGAACGGACAAGTACCGATATATTTACAACCCGACAGGCTATTGTCCTCTGGCAAATAGGGTTAGTCCATTTATCATAAAAAAAGAGGAGCTGCACATCGTTACGGACAATTATCAGGAAGTAAACAACATATTACATTTAAAACCTGATGTCGCTAAAGAATTAAAGAGAAAATTGTTGGAATGGAACAACTTTAAGCGGTGGAACTCAGGCTATGATAAGTCAGCTGATGAGAACATACCAAAGGATATCAAGGAACATCTAAAATCTTTGGGTTACCTATAGAAAATCTGGCCGTGTCAAGTTGAGTTCGCAACTTCGGGGCCATCATATGGCTCTTCCCAGCTCATTGCCTGGGCTGCCGGTAGGGCACGGTTACGATCCGTGGCTTCCTGGATCTTTTCCCGTTTGATAGAGCTGCGGTCCGACCTCCGGTCTTCCGAATATTTCATGAGATGGCAAGTCTCCGGCCGGACCCGGGAGCGGCGTGTCAACTCATATGACCATGTTGCCGAAACTTGTCTAGCTCTTTGCTTTTTGTTATACTTAAGGTCTATTTTTTGACAATTGAGTTTGCGAAATTTCTTAGAGGTGGAATTTATTCATTTTTGAAGGAGTAACAAGTATGAAAAAGGTCCTGATCCTGGGAGCCGCGGGGCGCGACTTCCACAACTTCAACACGTATTTCAGGGACAACCCGGAATACAAGGTCGTCGCCTTCACGGCCACCCAGATCCCCGACATCGAGGGTCGGAAATACCCCGCGGTCCTGGCCGGCAAGCTTTACCCCAAGGGGATCCCCATCTACGCCGAGTCCGATATGGACGCCCTGATCGCCAAGCACAAGGTCGACGAGGTCCACTTCGCCTACAGCGATGTTCCCCACGAATACGTCATGCACAAGGCTTCCCAAGCCATGGCCGCCGGGGCCAACTTCGTCCTCCTCGGCCCTAACTCGACGATGATCAAGAGCCGGAAGCCCGTCGTTTCTGTCTGCGCCGTCCGGACAGGCTCCGGCAAAAGCCAGACGAGCCGCAAGGTCGCCCTGGTCCTCAAGGCTAAGGGCCTCAAGGTCGCCGCGATCCGCCACCCCATGCCCTACGGCGACCTGGCCAAGCAGAAGGTCCAGCGCTTCGCCAAGTACTCCGACCTCGACAAGCACGA
>Ga0256868_10001031_pt1 | contig 15687 bp, 14 predicted proteins | sample RVTome_13_FD_187341 | JGI IMG/M metagenome (GOLD analysis project Ga0256868, IMG submission 187341) | Soil microbial communities from uranium-contaminated site in the Upper Colorado River Basin, Wyoming, United States - RVT92D227 HiSeq ...
GCCATAATAATATGCTCCTTTCAGGTTCATATTTACAGGATAAGATAGCATATCGCATGTGCAATACCATAGTTTATTTACAAAACTCTCTACCCCCCACTCCTTGTAATTATGACACAGCCTCAAATGCGGAGGAGGGGATTAAGGGGGTGAGGTTCAATTCAAAATTATTCTATTAAAACTTTGAATTCTTAAAAGGCGAAAAAATGCCCGAAATACAAATCTGCAATATGAACGAAACCACCGAATACTTCGTCGGAACCTGCAGTCACGTGAATGAATCACCGGAGATAGATGCTTGCGGTCAGAAACGAATCGCCTGGCTTCACAAAATGCACGAAAAAGGACTGCGGGTAAAGGTGGCGTTCCTCGACGATAAACCGGTGGGATTTTTGTACGTTATGCCTGTTGAAGTATCTCCATGGGGTCCTTTGGGCAAAGATCTTTTTGTTTTTCCTTGTCTTTGGGTGCTAAATCAAGCAAAAGGTAAAGGAGCCGGGTCGAGCCTGATCAACGAAGCGGAAAAGGAAGCGCAAAAACAGGGACGAAAAGGAATCGTAACTTACGGATATTATCACGACTTCTGGTTCATGCCCGCACCCTTCTTTGAGAAGATGGGTTATAAGGTAGCAGACCGGAGAACGTGGAATGCCGGTGAGTTCTTCGGAGACGAAGCCATTCTATGGAAAATTTTCGATCAATCAGCGGAGGTTCCGAGATTTCTGAAATCCAATTACCGGTTTAAGCCTATCCCGGGGAAGGTCGCGGTTGACCTTTTCTTTAACAGGTTTTGTCAAACCAGCGAAATCGAATCCCAGAGGGTTCGCGAGGTGGCAGCAGAGTTTGGGGACAAGGTGGTGCTGAACGAATACCGTGCTGACGATCCTGACGTACTTCAATGCTATCAATTGCCCCGAGGAATCTTCCTAAACGGTAAAGAGATCGGTTGGGGTTACGAAGCTCCCAAAGATGGGATAAGGGAAGCAATCTCTAAAGCTTTGGAACAAAGGAGTTAAGCGATGCCCGAGAAAAAGATAAAGAAATTTCAAAAGGAAAGAGAGAGACTGAACCGGATCGTGATGAAATACGGGGGGACCAATATAAAGAGATTTTACAGCATAGACTCGCAGGTGTATAAAACGGGTGCTCTTTCCGCAAAAACCAAGGAGCTTTTGGGACTGGTGGCTTCACTGGTATTAAGGTGCGATGATTGCGTCAAATATCACATCATTCGATGTCATGAGGAGAAAGTTAACGATCGTGAGCTGGAGGAAACGCTGGCTATAGCTTTGGTCGTGGGCGGATCGATCACCATCCCGCATTTGAGACGGGCCTTCGAAGCTTGGGATGAATTGAAAACCACATAAAGTGAAACAAAAAAGTCCAAAGGTAAGGTTACTATGGCAAAACGAACTTTCTATATACTGGATGTATTCGCGGAGCAAAAATACGCCGGTAATCAACTCGCCGTCTTCAGGCACGTGGATGGAATTACTGATGTCGAAATGCAGCAGATCGCCAAGGAGATGCATTTTTCGGAGACGACTTTCATTGTATCCGAAGAAGAAAAAAACGGCGGGTATGATGTGCGGATTTTTACTCCGGAACATGAGATCCCTTTTGCCGGTCACCCCACCTTGGGAACTGCTTATTTGATCCAGCAGCAGATCCTTTGGGAACCGGTCGAAAAAGTCGTTCTCAACCTAAAGGTAGGACAGATTCCGGTTACCTTCAAATACCAGGGGGAACGAGTAGATATCATGTGGATGAGACAAATAGACCCGACCTTCGGTGCGGTTCTCGATTCACGCTCCCTCTCCAAGATTCTGAATATCGATAATCAGGAGATAGACGACAGATTCCCCATCCAAGAGGTCTCCACCGGAACTCCGTTCATCCTGGTTCCGCTGAAAACCTTAAATGGAGTAAAACGGGCGGAGATTGACAGGACCGGATATCTTGAGCTGATCAAGAATACAGAGGCAAAGGCGATCCTCATCTTCTGCCCGGAGACATACAACCGGGAAAACGATCTGAACGTTCGGGTCTTTGCCGATTATTACGGCGTGCCGGAGGATCCTGCCACAGGGAGTGCCAACGGGTGTTTAGCGGGATATTTATCCAAATACCATTATTTCGGGAAAGATCAAATCGATATAAGAATCGAACAGGGATACGAGATGGGAAGGCCATCTCTGCTTCTCTTGAAAGCCGAAAAAACGGAAAAAGGGATTTCAGTCCAGGTGGGTGGAAAAGCGGTTATGGTCGCCCAAGGAGCATTCATATAGGTCACTTTGTCGGGAACAGGCTGCTATTATTCCCGGTATAAACATTAAGATGAAAATTTCTGATACAGGGATATCGCGTGAACTTTAGAAGGGTTTTGCAGAGGTTAAAAACTCAAAGGCTTCGGGGTATTTTTCTTCTGGGGGTCTATTGTCTTGGGGCATTCAGCTCTGCTGAGGCAAGTGAGGTAACGGTCGGGGGAGGAGTGGCAACCAAGCTGGATCAGTATCTGACCAGAATCACCCCCTTCGGATTTTCCGGTGCTCTCCTGGTGGCAAAAAACGGAAAGATCATTCTCGACCAGGGCTATGGAATGGCTATCCGTTCAGAGAATATTCGCAATACTTCGGAGACGGTCTTCAGCACCGGCTCCATCACCAAGCAGTTCACCGCTGCCGCTGTTATGAAACTAAAGATGGAGGGGAAGCTGAATACGAGCGATCCCATCGGCAAATTTCTGGATGGAGTTCCGGAAGACAAAAATAAAATCACCATCCGCCATCTCCTTACCCACACTTCGGGATTGGTTCAAGACGTAGGCGGGGACTATGATGCGGCACCCAGGGACGAAACCGTCAAAAATATTCTAACCCAGCCTTTGGAATTTAAACCCGGGGAAAGATTTGCATATACCAACGTCGGTTATACCTTGCTGGCGGCGATCATCGAGAAAGTCTCCGGCAAGTCCTACGAGGAGTATCTGAATGAAAAACTTTTCCAGCCCGCCGGAATGGTCTCTACCGGCTACCACCTACCCAACTGGGACGACAAGGTGGTGGCTCACTGGTACGTGGGCGATACCGACAACGGCACCCCCCTGGAGAAACCATACCCCTATTGGAATTTAATCGGCAATGGCGGCATCCTCTCGACCACCGGAGACATGTACCGGTGGCATCTGACTTTATTGGGCGATTCCGTTCTCTCCGCCGACGCTAAGGCTGAGCTTTTCACCCCTTTCTTGAACGATTATGCCTATGGCTGGGACGTGCTTACCACCAAATACGGCTCTTTGATTCAGCATAATGGGGGGAGCATGCTGGGAAACAGCGCGGAGATGAGATGGTACGCGGATTCGAATGCGGTCACCATCCTCTTCTGCAACCAGTCGCGTGACGGCGTTCCGCTAATCGATGCGGTCCGGGACAAAATCGAGGATATTCTCTTCGGTGGAGAGGTAGCATTACCTCCGGAGGTGGTGGAATTTGATTCCGCTGCCTTGCAGAAATTCCAGGGAGACTACCGGCTGCAGTCCGGGGGTCATTTGATTGCTTCGGTGAAAAACCAAGCTCTGAACGTCACCCTTCAGGGTCAGGATGCCCTTAACCTGTTTATCTATCAGGAGAGGGCAAAACTCTATCTGCATAACGATCTTAATGACAAGTCCACATCGATTTTTCAGTCTGTGCTGAAGGGGGATTATGAGCCATTCAGAGAGGTATTAGCCGATAAGGAAAAACGTTTTGATCGCGTTCGCCGGTTTATAGATGATAGAATCAAGAATACCGAAGAGGAGACCGGGCCGATCCGGCAGGTGGTAGCCCTGGGCACCCTGCCATCTTCTTTCGAGGAGGGGGCAGTGGAGACCATGGTGGAGTTAAAAGGCGAGAGAGAGAGCATTTTCTTTCGCCTAATATGGCAGGGTCATGAGAATATCGGAGTTGGTCCCGCTATGTCCGCTCAAACCCTCTCCATCCCTTTTTTGCGGTTAACGCTGAGCGATTTTGCCGGCTATCATCTGGGCATGGCAAAAAACCTGCGCATCAGTTTCAATTTGGACAATAACGGTTTCGTTACCGGCTTGTCGATTCGTACTATAGACGAAAATGTCGAAGCATACAAAATCATGAAGTGAAGCTTGCTCCCTATATCTGGTCTAACGAAATAATAAGCAAGTTTTCATATCCGCATAAAAATTGTAACTCAAAAATCGCAATAACTGATCTTTCTTTCCTCAAAAACCTCTCCCCTCTTGCTCTTTTAATAAACATTACTGTTTGACGGCAAAAAAGTCCTTGCCAGGTTTTCCTGCCTGATTAAATTATGGTATTAAGATCATACCCAGGAAAGGAGGAACCGGATATGGGTGAAGCGAATCAAATGATCGCCGCTTGCGGTATCGAATGCTTTAAATGCGACATGCTGCAGGCATCCAATGATCGTAAAATGGCGGAATATATTGCAGATTGGTTTAAGAAGGAGAGAAACGAAGTAGTAAAGCCGGAGGATATCCATTGTTCCGGCTGTAAGAGTGACAGAACTAAGCATTGGTCTCCGGACTGCTGGATACTGAAATGTTGCGTGGATGATAAAGGATTGGAGTTCTGTTATGAATGTAACGAGTTTCCCTGTGGCAAACTGGTAGAGTGGTCCAAAACCGACAAGGGATACGAAGCAGCCTTCAACCGGCTCAAAGAGATGAGAAAAGCATAAATTGTCATTTTGTAGATGTGTATTGCAATACTCCCCTAAATTCAGAAAACATAAACAATAAGAAAGGTGGAATTACCGGATAGCTACAAAAGAAGAAAGAGAATCCTTTAGTAGCCGGTGGATGGCGATTTATCGGAAGACGGGTAAAAGAATAAGTTGACACAACAATGGTTTAGCGTTTAATTTGACAAGGGGGTTACTAAATTCGCAAGGTGAAAGCATGAAAACCTGGCACAAAATAATAACAGGTGATTCGAGATGGATGAAGGAAGTTCCTGACGAATCAGTTCATCTTATCATAACCTCTCCTCCTTATTGGCAATTAAAGGATTACGGAAACGGAAACCAAATAGGTTTCAACGATAGCTATGAAGAATATATCAATAATCTTAATTTAGTGTGGAATGAATGTCACAGGGTTCTACATAAGGGTTGCCGTCTGTGCATAAATATAGGAGATCAGTTTGCAAGGTCAGTTTATTATGGAAGGTATAAAGTTATTCCCATAAGAACAGAGATCATTAAGTTTTGCGAAACTGTTGGTTTCGATTATATGGGTGCCATTATATGGCAGAAAGTCACCACCTGTAATACCACTGGTGGAGCCACAATAATGGGTTCGTTTCCTTATCCCCGGAACGGAATTATAAAATTAGATTACGAATTTATTTTGATTTTCAAGAAGTATGGAAGTGCACCAAATGTTTCAAAACAGATAAAGGAACAGTCAAAACTAACCCAGGGAGAATGGAATCAATATTTTACGGGACATTGGAATTTCTCCGGCGAAAAACAAGATAAACATCTTGCGATGTTCCCCGAAGAATTACCCAAACGTCTTATAAAAATGTTCAGTTTTGTCGGTGATACTATTCTCGACCCATTTCTTGGAAGCGGAACTACCTCTTTGGCTGCGAGAAATCTAAGAAGAAATTCCATTGGATATGAGATAAATGAGGATTACTCAACCATAATCCAAGAAAAGCTGGGAATAAAACAAGGGAATATTTTTCAGGATACCACTTTTGAAATAATCAAACAAAAAGAAAAGAAAACGAACTTTAAGGAAGATATGGATAAATTACCATACTGCTTTAAAGACCCAATAAAATTTGATAAAAAAGTGGATCCAAGAAAGTTGGGATTTGGATCAAAAATAGATAATTCAAATTCAGGGATTCGAACCTATTACAAAGTGCAAGAAATAATTTCTCCAGAGGTGATGGTTTTAAATAATGGATTAAGAATAAGATTATTAGGTGTAAAAGAAAAACCAGAAGAAAATGGAAAAGCTGTTAAGTTCCTGAAAGAAAAAACTACAGATAAAAAGCTGTTTATAAAATTTGATACTATAAAATATGATATAGAAAACAATTTACTATGCTATCTTTACCTGTATAATAAAACTTTCATTAATGCTCATTTAATTAAAAGTGGTTTAGTAGATGTTGATAATACTCTTGACTATAAATACAAAACAAAATTTTTGGATTTGAGAAAAGGAAAATAGTGCCAAAAGAGTGGATATTAAATCAAGCGAACATGTGATGGGGATTGACTAAGAAAAGTAAAGTCGGTCCTGTTTCAGAACTCATAAGAAAATGTTCCCCTAAATCCGAAGAAAATTGGAAAGAATACTATTACAAGAATGTTTATCCAAAGGAGCATTTAGAAGAACTTGGTAGAAAGCTTTATGTAAAAATTTCTGAGGTTTGTCAAGCCGAGATAGAAAACATACAGGAAGAGGATTGTATCAATTTCATCGTCAATCTAGTAATCAATCGAACATACGATGGTTATCAGTCCGAGATACAGACTATCTATGGACAATTAGAACAAGAATTGGGCGTTAAGGTTGAACCCGCACCAGATGAATGGGACAGAGGTTACAATATCGATTTCTATATCAAAGTAAAAAGTAAGTATATTGGGATTCAAATCAAACCCGCTGGATATCCATACATAACGCAAATCATAAACGAATTGGAATTCCAGAAAAAAACTCATGAGAAGTTCACAGCTAAATATGGTGGAAAAGTTTTTTATATCATTTCTGTCAAAGAGGGCAAAACGAAGATAATTCATAACAAAGAGGTTATTGAAGAAATCCGAAAGGAAATTAATAGACTCAGTAAAACAATTGAAGGAGAAGGATAAATCCAGTATAAGATTCAAAAGTCTAAATAACCCATGAATCTCCCCAACAAACTGACCATAGGCCGGATAATCCTGGCTCCCATCTTCATGATCTTTCTTTTGATCAACAATACCTACTCGCACTATTTTGCCACTTTTATATTTCTGGTAGCGTCATTGACCGATTTGTATGACGGTTATTTAGCCCGGAAGACCGGAGTTATCACCGGTTTTGGGAAGTTCATGGACCCACTGGCAGATAAAATCTTAGTTTTCACAGCCTTTGTATCCTTTGTGGCTTTAGGTTACGTCAAGACCTGGATGATTCTGGTGATGATACTCAGGGACTTTTTGGTGACCGGATTGCGAAGTCTGGCCGCCTACAAGGGGGTGGTGATCCCCCCCTCCCTTTTGGCGCAATGGAAGACAGTGAGCCAGATGACAGTGATCATCGTCATCCTTCTGTACATCAATCTGAAATCGACCCTGCTCCCCTTGGGTTACAACTGGAGCATCTTCACCACCCATTCCGCCCTCCGCGCGTTTGATGTCATGGTATTTATCACCATGCTTTTGAGCGTGGTGACGGGATTGGATTATCTGGTTAAAAACGCTTTCGTGCTAAAAGGGGTATTGAAATAAATATTAACTCCTATCACCGTTGAAAAAAAAACAATTAGCCAAACTGATCTCCATTTTCTTCTATGCCGGGTATTTTCCGGTTGCCCGGGGAACTTTTGCCAGCCTGATCACGGTGGTGATAATTTGGTTTCTTATTCCATCTTTTTATTATATATTACTTCCCATCAGCGTCGGTTTGTTTTTCACCAGCGTGTGGTCTGCTTCCATTGGGGAGGAGTTCTTTGGCAAAGACGGGAAACCCATCGTCATAGACGAGGTCACCGGCATGGTGATATCTTTGATATTCATTCCTGTCGGGCTTTGGTCCTATGGAGGTGCGTTTCTACTCTTCAGGTTTTTCGACGTGATCAAACCCCCTCCTGCCAGATGGGTGGAGAGGTTAAAAGGCGGTTGGGGAGTGACCTTGGACGATGTGGTTGCAGGAATATATGCCAATGCGTGTCTGCAATTGATTCTATATCTTACGAATTATAAAATAGTTTAGTGCCAACATCCATACAGGAAAGGTGATATGAGAGCGGAAATCATCACCATCGGAGACGAGCTGCTTTATGGGCAAATGGAGGATTCCAACTCCCCCTTTGTGGCCGAGAAACTTACCGGTCTGGGATTGAACGTGATCTTCAAAACCAGCGTGGGGGACGACATAACCCGGATAGCCGAAGCGCTGGAGACCGCCCGATCCCGGGTGGACGTGATCATCGCCACGGGCGGGTTGGGTCCCACCTCCGATGATTTGACCAAGAAAGCCATAGTCAAAACCTTCAAGAGAAATCTGGTATTCCATCCGGAGATCTTGAAAAATATCGAGGAATCTTTTCAGAAGCGCGGCATCCCCATGCCCGGAGTAAACCAGAATCAGGCTTTGATCCCGCAGGGGGCTAAAGCCCTGTCCAACCAGTGGGGGGTGGCGCCGGGGATATCCATCGAGGACGAAAAAATCCTTTTTTTCGCTCTGCCGGGTGTGCCGGTGGAGATGAAATGGATGCTGGAGAACGAGATTCTACCTATTTTGAAATCGAAGATGACGGCAGGGAACACGGGAGCCGAACATTTCATCCTCCATCGAAAACTTAGAACCACCGGCATCTCGGAATCGGCCTTGTTTGAGAAGATAGAAAAGCTGATCGACCCCAAAGAGGAGCTTAAAATTGCTTTCCTCCCTAGCTATTGGGGAGTGGATATCAGGCTCACCATGGAATCTGAGGAACAAGCTCAGGCACAAGCAAAGATAGACATTTATGAAGATAAGATAAGGGAGATTCTAGACTCATTCATTTATGGAACGGAAGAACAGACGCTGGAGGAGGTGTTGGGGAAGCTTTTGGTCGAGAGAAAAAAGACCATCGCGGTGGCGGAGTCGTGCACCGGCGGCTTGATCAGCGCAAGGATCACCAATGTCTCGGGCAGCTCCCAGTATTTCGAAAGAGGGGTGATCACTTACAGCAATGCAGCCAAAAGCGAACTTCTGAAAATCCCCGGGGAGGTGATCGAAAAACACGGTGCGGTTTCCGATGTTGTAGCGGTCCTGATGGCAGAGGGGGTGAGGAAGCTGGCGGGGACCGATTTGGGCTTATCCGCTACGGGAATTGCGGGACCTGCCGGTGGAACGCCGCAAAAGCCGGTGGGTTTGGTGTACATCGGTTTCGCCCACGAAAACGATTCGTATGCCGAAAGATTTATCTTCGGACAGGATAGAAGAAGCAACCGCCAGAGAGCCGCACAAGCGGCTTTGAATATAGTGAGACTGTTTCTGATTAAATAAAAATGTCCACAGTCTGCCGACTGCTGCAAAAACCAATCAACGGATTGAGCGGATTAAACGGAAAGAGACTATTATGCGAACTTTCATCGCCATAGAATTGCCGGAGAGGATCAAAAAACAAATCGAGCTGGCGCAAGCTCCCCTGAAAAAGACGAACGCCTTTGTTTCGTGGGTTAAACCGGGGAATATCCACATCACCCTGAAATTTTTGGGAGAGGTGCCGGAAGATAAGATAAATGACGTTTTTCTTGCCGCGGAAAAAGCTTTGGAAGGAGCAAGGAAGTTCAGCCTGAGCCTGAAGGGGATGGGCGCGTTTCCGGATTTCAGAAGACCGCGGGTGATTTGGATAGCTGCCGGAAGCGGGGAAAAAGAGCTTTCCTATCTGGCCGGCAGAGTGGAAGAGGAGATAGAGAGGGTCGGCTTTCCCAAAGAGAACAGGAAATTCTCGGCTCATTTCACCATCGGGCGGGTAAAATCTCCCAAGAATATCGAGAATCTGATGGAGATGGTAAAATCCTCCGACTTCTCCACGGACGAAATCGAAGTAACCGAAGTGGTGGTGATGAAAAGCCAGCTTCACCCCGCCGGAGCGATATACACGCCGCTCAAGAAGATACCGCTTGCAGGTTAGTCAATGAATTGGGACGTCCGCCGCAAAGAAGATAATCAGTAACGGTGGGACTTATTCGATCCGAAGAATTTAAAATTCAAAAAGCAAGGTGCAAAATTTCAATTCAAAATCCAAAAATTTTAATTCTTCATTATGAATTAGATCTAGTTACAGGGATGGTAAGATAACTTTTAAAAGTAATAAAACGGCTAGGAAAGTGAGGTGAATGAAATGTCGGATGCAAAAGAAGAAAAGAAAAAAGCATTGCAGCAGGCGGTCTTGCAGATAGAAAGACAGTTTGGCAAGGGCTCGATCATGAAGCTGGGAACCGAGTCGTTGGGCGAGAGAATTCCAATTATATCGACTGGCTCGTTGGGCTTGAATGTGGCGTTGGGTGTGGGAGGAGTGCCCCGGGGAAGGATAGTGGAAATATTCGGTCCGGAAGCCTCAGGAAAAACCACCTTGGCTTTGCATATCATGGCAGAAGCGCAGAAAACGGGAGGCATTGCCGCTTTCATCGATGCTGAACACGCCTTTGATGCGGCATACGCCAAGAATTTGGGAGTGGATATAGATAATCTCTTGGTCTCCCAACCAGATACCGGAGAGCAGGCTTTAGATATAACCGAAACTTTAGTGCGCAGTGGAGCGGTGGATGTCGTAGCGATCGATTCCGTCGCCGCTTTGGTTCCCAAGGCGGAGATCGAAGGAGAGATGGGGGATTCACACATGGGGCTTCAAGCCCGGCTTATGTCTCAAGCCATGAGAAAGCTGGCCGGGAGCATCAGCAAGTCCAAAACCTGCGTGGTCTTCATCAATCAGATCCGGATGAAAATCGGGGTGATGTTCGGCAATCCGGAGACGACTACGGGAGGCACCGCCCTTAAATTTTATTCCTCGGTGCGGTTGGATATTCGCCGAATAGCTTCCATCAAGGAAGGCGACCGGGTTTTGGGATCGCGCACCCGGGTGAGGGTAGTGAAGAACAAGGTCGCTCCGCCATTCCGGGATGCGGAGTTCGACATAATCTATGGTAAGGGAATCTCCAAAACCGGAGAGCTGATCGATATGGGAGTGAATGAGAAAGTATTGGAGAAAAGCGGCACCTGGATTTCTTACAAGAACGACCGGCTGGGACAGGGACGGGACAATGCCATAGAATTTTTAATCCAGAACCAGGATATATCCGAAGAGGTCGAACAAAAGCTAAAAGAGAAATTAGGTTTGGAGAAAATAAAGGAAGAAGAAAAAGAGCCAGCGAAAGCCAAAACCAAGTAGGTGATCGGAGCCGTGAAGGCTCCTCTACGCGATATTTTCACTATAGTGAACGGAGCCATCCTTCGACTCCGTTCAGGACAAGTGAAGGCTCCGCTACGCTGTGTTTTCCCTTCCTTTTATAGGAGAAACTGGGGATTTTGCCTTTGTTATGATGATCGGAGCCATCCTTCGACTCCGCTCAGGACAAGTGAAGGCTCCTCTACGCGATATTTTCACTCTCCTCTTCGGTAGAAGGCCAAGGTGACAGGATAAAACAAAAACATGCTGAGACAGAAAACCATCACCAAAATCGAAGCTCAGAAAAGAAGACCTCATCGGTATTCGGTCTTCATCGATGATAAATTTGCCTTCGGATTGGACGATGAAGTCGTTGCCAAGTTCGAATTAAAAAAGGGACAAGACGTAAACGAACCCACCCTAAAGAAAATCCTGCTTAGGGAAAGTGAAAACAAGGCCAAGGAAACCGCTTTGAGATTTCTCTCGTTTCGCCGCCGGACCGAAAAAGAGATAAAGGATAAGCTTAAACAAAAAGGATTCGACGAAAATATCCTCAAAAGAACCGTTGAAAAACTGAAAGAATATGATTTAATTAACGATTTGGAGTTCGCCACCGCCTGGGTGAAGGAGAGATTGGAATATAAACCCAGGGGCAAAAAGCTGCTGAGGCAGGAACTATGGAAAAAGGGGATAAAAAAAGAGATTATAGACCAAGCATTGAACGAATCATGTCAAAATGAGGATAAATCCGTTTTGGATCTGTTGGAAAAGATTAAGAGTCGATATAAGAACCTGGAGCCGCAGGTGGCAAGAAGAAGGATGTATGGTTTTCTGTTGAGAAGAGGGTTTTCTTATGAAACAGTAAAGACTGTAATGAAACAATCCTTATCCCCTCTCCCTCGCGTGGAAAATGAGGGGTGAAAGGAAATAATCCATACTATTCATCTTTTGTTGAATGCTAAAGAGATAACAGAACATGAAAAGCAACCAGATACGAGAGAAATTCTTAGAATTCTTTAAAGAAAGAGATCACAAGATCTATCCCAGCTCGTCTTTGATACCCCGGGACGATCCCACCCTGCTCTTTGCCAATGCGGGGATGAATCAATTCAAGGATATCATCCTGGGGAAAAAAGCAGCCGAGCACAAAAGAGCCGCCTCTTCCCAGAAATGTATCCGGGTTTCGGGAAAGCATAACGATCTGGAGGAGGTGGGAAAGGACACCTTTCATCACACCTTCTTTGAGATGCTGGGGAATTGGTCCTTCGGCGACTATTTCAAGAAGGAAGCCATCATCTGGAGCTGGGAGTTTTTGACGGAAGTATGCGGTCTTCCCAAGGATAAATTATGGGCTACGGTATTCCGGGAAGACGATGATGCGGAAAGATTATGGTATGCACACACTGATATCAAGAAAGGCCGGGTGCTGCGATTCGGGGAGGACGATAATTTCTGGGAGATGGGAGAGGTTGGTCCCTGCGGTCCCTGCTCGGAAATTCATTATGACAAAGGGGAAAAGTACAAATGCGATCGTCCCGATTGCGGGGTAAACTGTCCCTGCGGTCGGTATCTGGAGATATGGAATCTGGTCTTCATGCAATATAACCGGGACGAAAAGGGCAATCTGTCGGACTTGCCTGCCAAAGTGGTTGACACCGGATTGGGTCTGGATAGATTGACTGCCATCATGCAGCACGTAGATTCCAATTACGATACCGATCTTTTTGCTCCCATAATTAAAAAGACCGAGAAATTATCTTCGCTTTCCTATAAGACTTCAGATCATCAGGCATCTTTCCGGGTGATCGCCGATCATATCCGCGCCCTATCTTTTGCCATTGCGGACGGAGCCATCCCTTCCAACGAGGGGCAGGGATACGTGCTGCGGAGGATTTTGAGAAGGGCTGCTCGGCATGGGAGGCTCTTGGGATTGCACAAACCTTTCATCTACCAGCTCTCCAGTGTGGTGGTGGACATGCTGGGAAAGGTTTATCCAGAACTTGCAGCGAAATCCGAACACGTGGCTTTGGTGATCAAATCCGAAGAGGAGAGATTTGAAGAGACGCTGGATTCGGGCCTTGAATTGTTTGAAGAAGTAGCTGAGAAGGTTCAAAAATCTGGTGAAAAGATTATTCCAGGGGAAGACGTTTTCAAACTTTACGATACTTATGGATTTCCTCTAGATCTAACCCATGTTATGGCCGAGGAGAGAGGCTTAAATATCGATATAGATGGTTTTAACAAAGAGATGGATAAGCAGCAATTGCGATCGAGAGGTTCTGTGTCTACATTCTTCAAACCGACAGTGGAAATAGCAAAACTGATTGGTTTAAAAACTAAACCATTATATCACGAAAACAACTTTGAAGTTAAAGCTAATGTAAAGATAGCTCTGGATGACAAGGGCGGGATTTCTCCTGGATGCATTGTACTGGATAAAACTCCTTTTTATGCTGAAGCTGGAGGACAAGTAAGTGACACTGGTAAAATCATTGGTAAAAATTTCGAATTCGAAGTTCAAGAAGTAAAGAAGGATGGAGATGTAATTTTCCACTTTGGGAAGACAAAGAAAGGAACCTTGGCAAATGAAGATAATGTACTAGCGATTGTTGATATAGAAAGACGAAAATCAATCATGCGTAACCACACCGCTACACATCTTTTGCACAAAGCATTAAAAGAAGTATTGGGTGAGCATGTAAATCAATCTGGCTCTCTGGTCGTTCCGGATAGATTAAGATTTGACTTCACCCATTTCAAAGCAATGGATAAAGCACAAATAGATAAAGTAGAAAAGAGGGTTAACCAAGAAATCTGGGAGAATTTGAAGGTTGAGACATTTGAAGAGAATATTGACCATGCTAAAAAAATGGGAGCAACTGCTTTGTTTCAAGAAAAGTATGAGGATAAAGTGCGAGTGGTCAAGGCAGGGGATTATTCTATGGAGCTTTGCGGTGGAACTCACGTTAGCGCTACGGGAGAAATAGGTTTATTCAAAATCATCTCCGAGACCGGCATCGCCGCCGGAATGCGAAGAATCGAAGCGGTAACCGGTGAATATGCCTACCAGCTGGTTAAAAAACAGAAGGAGCTGTTGGAGAACCTGTCCTTCCTGTTGAAAACCACAGAGGAAAGCATACCCGATAGAGTGGAAACATTAATCAAGACCAATAAGCAGCTGGAGAAAAAGGTAAAAGAAGCGCAAAAAGTATCTGCCAAGGACAAAGTGGAAGAATTGATAGAGGGAAGCGTCGATCTGGACGAGATCAAGATAATCGCTCATCGGATGGAGATAGAATCGCGGGACGATTTGCTGAAACTGGCAGATACCATCCGGGAGAAATCGAAATCCACCGTGGGGGTGTTAGCCGGAATATTGGACGAAAAGATTATGTTCGTAGCGGTGGTGACGGATGATCTGATCAAATCCAAAGGGATAAAAGCAGGTGATATTGTAAAAGAGATTTCCCAATTAGCGGGTGGAACCGGCGGCGGAAAACCGCATCTAGCTCAGGGTGGGGGAAAGGATGTTGGTAAATTGAAAGAGGCGTTGGATAGTTTACCGGGGATTGTGAAAAAGTTGATCAAATAACATTGTAGGGGTGTATTGCAATACGCCCTACCAAGATCATTAACCATGTCCATATATCAAAAATTATTAAACATCAAGGATCAAAAAGGCGCCGGATTTTTGGTTCTTCTCGATCCGGACAAGATGGACGTACCGGAAATTGTCAAATTGGCCAGGAAGGCGGAAAGAGGCGGCGCGGATGGTTTTCTGGTCGGGTCGAGTTTTCTTCTCTCCACCCGGTTTGACGAAGCGGTGAGGGAGATAAAAGCCAACGTCTCGGTTCCGGTGATAATATTTCCCGGTAATGCCAACCAGGTTTCCCGGTATGCGGATGCCATTTTGTTCTTATCGCTTTTAAGCGGAAGGAATCCTCATCTTTTGATCGGTGAGCAGGTGAAGGGAGCACCGGCAATAAAAGAATATGGAATCGAACCGATACCGACCGGCTATCTTCTGATCGAGTCGGGCGCTCCGACCGCGGTTCAGTTCATGAGCCAGACCCAACCCATACCCAAGGACAAGCCGGATATCGTCAAAGCGCACGCTTTGGCTGCAGAATACATGGGGATGAAATTCGTCTTTTTGGAAGCCGGCTCGGGTGCGGACAATCCGGTGCCGGATAACATCATCCGCGAGACTAAGGATTTCATCTCCATTCCGATCATAGTAGGCGGCGGGGTGAGAGACCCAAAGGTGGCACAAAGCAAGGTGAAAAACGGCGCCAGCTTTGTGGTGATCGGAAATGCGTTGGAAAAAGACGACTCCATCATGCAGGAGTTTGCGGAAGCGATACATACACGGGAAGAGAAGATGAGCAGAGGATAAGTAGTAAAGGAAATTCAAAATTAAAAGAGCAAAATGTCCTTCGACACTGAGGCTCAGGACGAAGTGCAAAATTGCAGTTGCCCAATTCATTGGGCTCGATGAATCGAGCAACTACAATATTACATTCCCGTCGAGGGAGGGGAT
>Ga0256868_10001032_pt1 | contig 15687 bp, 11 predicted proteins | sample RVTome_13_FD_187341 | JGI IMG/M metagenome (GOLD analysis project Ga0256868, IMG submission 187341) | Soil microbial communities from uranium-contaminated site in the Upper Colorado River Basin, Wyoming, United States - RVT92D227 HiSeq ...
TCCAACTCTTTAAGTGGGGGCCGGTCCAGTCCCCATAGATCCTCTTGACGCTTGCGGTTCCATATTTCGCTATCTCCGCCAGCAACCCCTCTATAATTGATGGTTGGGCATTATCTGCGTCAATTAAGACGGCCAATTTTTGTGCTTGTTCGTTCGTCATCAGCTCTCCTTTATTCTTGCCATCTAGCGATTTCTGCATATTGACGGTGAATAAAATTTTAGACGATTATACACTATTAGGAAGTGTTTTAATAGGGGAATTTAGCAATAATTACCTTGGTGGGAATACAACAAAAGGCACGCCCCGGAGGGCAGTGCCTTTTTCCCGAGGTTACTTAACCTCTACGTGGGTTTCTTTCTTCTTTGCTCCCCCTTCTTCCTTGACCTCGATCTTCTTCGTCTCTATCTCCGTCTTCGGGATGGTGATCTTCAAGACGCCATCCTTATACATCGCCTCAACTTTATCTTCCATCACATTCTCGGAGAGACAAAAATCACGATGGAACGAACCGTATTCTCGCTCGATCCGGTAGAAGCGCTCATCCTTCTCTTCCTTCTCTCTCCTCTTTTCACCTGTTATGCGCAACATGCCATTCGCATAGGTTACATCGAGGTCTTTCGCTTCGATACCGGGGATCTCACCGGTGATGGTATATGCCTTCTCCGTTTCGGCGACATCAAAGGCAGGAACAACGTCCCCATCTCTACCGAAGACTCTCGGAAGCTCGAGCTCATCGAAAAAGTGTCCAAATACGTCAAACTCAGGGATCAGAGATAGAACCCTTTCTTCTCTCGGTATCAATCTCAGTAAGTTTGTCATGGCAACTCACCTCCTTCTCTTCTTCTGAATAGATTTTAATCATTATGAATCGTTTTTCAAGTTCACTCCGTCCATAGAAATCCAATGATACCTCTCGGGAAGATAAACCTAAAGGTTTCGCAGGGGGATCGTTATTGTTCAGGTGATGTTTTATTTACGAGGAAGCTTGAAATGCATTTCGGAGGGTAGCGAGGGTGGTTTCCATATCTTCGTTCGTGTGGACGAGGGAGACGAAGCCCGCCTCGAACTGGGAGGGGGCTACATAAATCCCCTGTTCGAGTAGGGCCCAGAAGTAGCGGCGGAAGGCCCCGGTATCGCTCTCTTTGGCTGAGGCGTAGTCGCTGACCGGCCCAGGCGTAAAGAAGATGCAGAACATGGAGCCGACGCGGGAGAAGTAGGTCGGGGTTTTTGACGAGCGGGCGATCTTTTCTGCCTCAGTGCATAGGTACGCGGCCTTCTCTTCCAGCAGGTCGTACACACCCTCTTTCTTCAGGAGCTTTAGGGTCTCTATCCCCGCGGTCATGGCCAGGGGGTTTCCTGAGAGGGTGCCGGCCTGATAGACCCCTCCTGTGGGAGCAAGCTGCTCCATAATCTCCCGTTTTCCGCCGAAGGCCCCTACGGGCAAACCTCCGCCGATGATCTTGCCGAGGCAGGTGAGGTCGGGCATCACCCCGTAAATGCCCTGAGCGCCTGACCACCCAACCCGGAAGCCCGTGATCACCTCGTCGAAGATCAGACAGATCCCTTCTTGATCGCACACCTCCCGTACCCCCTCCAGAAATCCCTCTTTTGGTGGGATGACTCCCATGTTGCCCGCGATGGGCTCCAGGATGACGCAGGCGACCTGGCCAGGGTTGGCCTTAATCAGGCCCTTTACTGCATCGAGGTTGTTGAAGGGTGCCACAAGGGTATTTCGCGCATAGTCAGCCGGGACACCGGCGCTGTCCGGCTGCCCGAAGGTGGTGGCGCCGGAGCCCGCCTTTACCAAGAGGCCGTCGGAGTGGCCATGGTAGCAGCCCTCGAACTTGATGACCTTATCCCGCTTGGTATAGCCCCGGGCCAGGCGGATGGCGCTCATCACCGCCTCGGTGCCGGAGTTGACCATTCGTACCAGCTCCACCGATGGGAGCGCCTCCACGATGAGGGCAGCGAGCTCCACCTCCAGAGACGTCGGAGCGCCATAGCTGGTCCCGTGCTCGGCAGCGTGTTGCAGGGCCTTTATTATCCGGGGATGGGCATGCCCTACAATCATGGGTCCCCACGAGGCCACATAGTCGATATATTCATTGCCATCCACGTCCCAGATGTGTGATCCCTTTGCACGCTGGATAAACAGGGGGGACCCTCCTACTGCTTGAAAGGCCCGCACCGGGCTGTTTACCCCGCCGGGGATATACCGTTGCGCCTCTTGGAAGAGCTGCTTCGAGCCCTTCTTTCCTCGATCTCTCTTTGAGCTTGATCTCATCCGATGCATGGACATTATCGCTTTCTCAGGGACAGCCTGGCCAATCTACCATGTTAAGGCAAATCCATCAATAGCTCCCGGACAAAGAGGCGGTTTTTTTCGGCGTGTCGTAGCCGTGCATCGCTTAAAAAAGATGGAATTTCCTTGACCAACGCGCCTCATTCGCGTACAATCCGAGCATCCTCAGAGAACTGAGAATGGGATCCTCGGTGAGCTTTATCCTCCGTGGTACCTTTTGCTCCTGCAACAGCCAGCCATTGTCTCTCGTTGTGTATATAAACGGTTTTTTCTCTAAATTTTTAAGAAAAGACCAGGTAAGGTATGAATAAAAAGAGTAGAGATTTTAAGAGATCTATGGAAGAAAACGTGCACAAGGGAGGCATCACGAAAGGGTTTCTTCTTGCAGCCTTCCTTATATTAGTCGCGCTCGCCATCATCATCTTACCTCATATAGATCTAAAAGATGTCAAGCAGAAGATTGCAACTGAGGCATCTGCGCAGTTCAACGGAGAGGTGACGATTGCCCGCGCCTCCTTTTCCCTGGTACCCTGGCCCCATTTCATCCTCAAGGGGGTAACGATCTCATCTCCCGAGTGGGGCGCATTTGCCTCTGAAGAGGCACGGATTTATCCACGTCTTCTTCCCCTTTTGAAAAAAGAGGTCTCGGTTAGAAGCGTTTTTGTTAAAGGGCCGATCCTCGATCTCGTCCTGAGCGACGGGATGATAGAGCGGGGAAGGGACATCTTTTCCTATGTCGATGAGAAAGTGCTGCGAATGATCCCGTCACTGAAGTTAGAGGGGGGCATGGTCAATCTCTTGAGACCAGAGGAGAAGGAGCCCTCCTTTACAACGCAAGGCTTGGCAGGGAATATTTCTTCTTCGAGAGCGGGCAAGGTTCGAATAAAGCTCCGCTTTTCCTGCCCCTGGGCAAAGGAGATAGCGCTGAAGGTTACAATCGGCGCGAAGGGTGATAAGGGCAGGTCCTGTTCCGTGCTCGCTCGGGGGACGGGGGTGGAGATAGAACGTGTCAGGGCGCTCATCTTGGAGTTTCTGGGCAAGGATGAGACGGTTCGAACAGTCTTTAGTATTATTCAAGGCGGTGAGCTTTCTCGCATTACCTTCCAGGGGGAAGGGAGTACCTTTGCGGAGGCCTTGGATTTCGAACGAAATATGAAGATCCGTGGTACCTTCACCGAGGGGCGTATACTGACGCCGCCGGGTCCGCTTCCCATAGAAGGGGCTTCAGGCGAGTTCGCGATCGAGGAGGCGGTGTTACGGTGCTGGGACGCCAACGCGCACCTGGGCAGGACGACTGGCAAGGGGCTTACCCTGGTCGTCGGCCTGATATCGGAACGGGAGGCCTTCCATTTGGACGGTGTGATAGATGCCGAAGCCGCAGACCTTACACACTATCTCCCCTTGATTATAAAGGAAGAAGGATTACGGAGAGAGATAGCAAGCTTCCGAGAGGTGGAGGGGCGGGGAAAAGGCAGATTGGTGTTGGGGGAGAACATCAAGCATATTCGCGCACAGGTGGAGGTGAAGGATTTCCAATGTTCCTTCCGTCACGCTTCCTCGCCTGGAAGGATATCTCTTGACGGCGGTCGGATCTCACTCAAAAACGGAAAGGCTGCGTGGCGGGCCAATGCCGTAACATGGAAAGCGTTACGGTGGCGCAACGCCGAGGGGGCAGTTGCCTTTGAAGACCGGGGGATCGAGATAACAGTTGCCAAGGCCGATCTCTGCGGTCTTCGTTGCAAGGGCAGCGTCTATTCGCATGCCGGGTCAATGACACACTCCTTTCAGTTCTGGGCCGATGAGGCCGATCTCGCCTCAACCCTCATGTGTCTGTTTGGCAAGGATGCCCGTATTGAAGGGAAGTTTCTTCTGGATGCAGAGATGTGGGCCGAAGGTACAAAAGACCCTCTTAAAGAAGACTCCCAGGGGAGTCTTCTGTTCATTTCTCGAAATGGTCGGATCTATCGCTGGACGCTTCTCTCTCGGCTCTTTTCCATGCTGAATGTGATAGGGTTCTTTAAAGGGAACTTCCCCGACTTTACCCAGCAGGGCTTCAAGTACGATCAGTTTGTGATAACGGGCGAGCTGCGGGACGGATATATCTATATAAAAGAGATGGTAATAGATGGGCCGGCGATGAAGATTGTGGGTGAGGGAAGGGTCGATCTTGTCAAGGGAGAGGCGGACATCGTGGTGCTCGTGGCGCCCTTGAAGTCAGTGGATACCCTTATGCGCCATATACCCATTGTGGGGAGGATCGTTACCGGCAAGAACGGCACCTTCATCTCCGTGCCCTTCAGCGTCAACGGCCCCTTTGCTAACCCCAGGGTGACGCTTATGCCCCCGGAGGCGGTGGGTGGCGGCCTCTGGGGGGTGCTCAAGAGGACCCTGCAGGCCCCTGTTGAGATGTTCAAGACTCTCACATTCCAGTTACGAGGCGTCTCTCCGAGCAGCGTCCAATAAAAAGCCTCGTAGATATTAAAAAAGGCGGACAAGCCCCCGCCTTTTAATTCGTTTTTTGTCTTACAATGGATCCTATCCCCCGCCGTCGCTCTGCGACAGCCGGCTTTTTTTAATTGAAATTTAAGGAGCAGGACAGGACGGGATTGTTTATTTCAATGCCCGTGCCACTATCTCCGCCAGATCCAGGGCCTTTACCCTATCCATAGCCCCTTCGTCTTTCAGGCCATCTTCAAACATGACCAGGCAATAGGGGCACGATGAGCAGATCGTGTCGGGATTCTCCTTTAACGCCTCTCTGACGCGCGCTATGTTGATGCGCTCGCCGCGGCTCTCTTCCAGCCACATGCGCCCTCCGCCGGCGCCGCAGCAGAAGGAATTGCTGCGGTGTCTATCCATCTCAGCGGGTTTTTTGCCGCTGACTGAGGCAATGACCTGGCGCGGCGCCTCGTAGATGTCATTATACCTGCCGAGGTAGCATGAGTCATGGAACACCACCTTGCCGAGGCCGTCTGTTGCATTCACATTCAATCTGCCTTCCTTGATCAGCTTATTGATGAACTCGGTATAGTGGATCACCTCAAATTCCGCACCATACTGGCGGTAGTCGTTCTTAAAGGTGCTGTAGCCATGGGGGCAGGAGACGATGATCTTCTTGACGCCGCGTTGCTGGAACAATTGGATATTTTGCCTAACCATACGGTCGAAGAGGTATTCATTGCCCAAGCGGCGCACGCTGTCACCGCAGCAGGGCTCGTCGGTCCCGAGGATTCCCCAGGAGACGCCAGCGGCGTCGAGTATCTTGGCCATGGCAAGGGATATCTGTATGCTGCGCGAATCAAAGGCCCCGGCGCACCCCACGTAGTAGAGATATTCTGTCTTGCCGGCCTCAAAGGGTTTTGCCTTGATCCCCGAACACCATTTCACGCGCTCGGGAGGAGCGATGCCCCAGGGGTTGCTGCGGTTTTCTATATTTTCAAAGAAGTTCAGGAGCTCTTCGGGGAAATCCGCCTTCGTCTCGACCAGATAGCGGCGCATGTCGACAAGCTTCGGCACATGTTCGATAAAGACCGGGCAGACCTCCATGCAGGCGCGGCAGGTGGTGCAGTCCCAGATGGCATCTTCGGAGACACTCCCTTCGCCCTTGCTGCCTATCAGCGGCATTTTAGGCTTTTTCCCTTTTATGAGCAACGGGCCGTTGTTGATCAGGTTAACCTTGATGTCATGGATGACCAGCCGCGGGTTGAGCGGCTTCTTGGTGTTCGTGGCAGGGCAGACATCGTTGCATCGGCCGCACTCGGTACAGGAATAGGAGTCAAAGAGATCGTTCCACCGAAACTGGTCCACATGTTCAACGCCAAAGGCGTTACCCTTTTTAAACTCTTCCCGCTGCTGGGTAGTGACCTTGTCCAGGCTCCGGAAGAAACAGTTGGGTATGGCGGTCAGGATGTGCATGTGTTTGCTGTAGGGGAGATAAGTTAAGAAGCAAAGGAGTATCAGGGCGTGCCCCCACCAGAAGATTTCGGCAGCTATCACGAGGCCGTCTTTCGACATGCCGGAGAAAAGGGCAGCAGTAAACGAGGAGACAGGCATATAGGGAGCTGCTGCCTCGATTCCCTGGGCGATTTCGCTGCCGTGCAGGCCAAAGAAGAAGATCATCAAGCCCGCAACGAGGCTCAAAATAATAAAGGCGTCTCGGCTGCGGGCCTCTATGTAATCGGGGGGAAAAAAGATACGGCGGCCGAAGGCGATGGCGACACAGATCAGCGCGACAAGGGAAACGATATCAAAGATAAAGGCCAACGCGTAATAGAGCGGGGCCGGGAGCAGGGAGAGGGCGATAGTTTGGGGAAAGAGGCCGTGCAGGAGAAACTCGGTGTTGGCGACTAATAAACAGAGAAACGACCAAAAGAGGAGAAGATGATTGAGGCCAAACGGCCTGCTGATTACACGCCTCTGAACGAAGGCATAGAGCAGCATATTCCAGATGCGCCTTCCCATATGGTTGAAACGGTTTTCCCGTTTGCCCAAGGTGACAAGACGAAAACGCTTAAAGCAGCTCCAGCAAAAAAACAACAATGAAGCTCCGAAGACGATGGCGAATATCGCAACGTTGTTCGACATGAATCTCCTCCCTATTTCTGCGCGCGCAATTCTTTGATGCGGCGGGTGAGAGCGGGGACTACCTTGAAGACGTCTCCGACGATGCCATAGGTGGCCACCTCGAAGATGGGCGCATTTTTGTCATTGTTGATGGCGATGATAATGTCGGAGCCCTGCATCCCCACCAGGTGCTGTATAGCGCCGGAGATGCCGCAGGCAATGTAGATCTTCGGGCCGACGGTCTTGCCGGTCTGCCCTATCTGACATTCGACGGGTATCCAACAGGCATCGACTGCTCTGCGTGAGCCGCCTACCACGCCGCCTAGCTCAGTGGCCAATTCTTGCAGCATGGCAAAGTTATCCATAGACTGCATGCCAGCGCCGCCGGCGACGATAATCTCAGCAGCCGTCACATCGACGGCATCCTTGCCCTTTTTGTCGCGGATGATCTCCAGCACCTTGACGGCGAGATCGCCTTTGCTCACCTTGAGGGACTCACGGATGATCTCTCCTTTGCGTGAGGGATCTCTTTCCGGCATGGGCATTACGTGCGGCCGAACCGAGGCCATCTGGGGGCGATGACGTTCGGTCACGATGGTGGCCATGATGTTGCCGCCGAAGGCAGGGCGCGTCTGTAAGAGGAATCCGTGCTCATCGATGTCCAGGCCGGTACAATCCGCGGTGAGGCCGGTTGCTAGTTTTGTGGCCACGGCGCCGGCCAGATCCCTTCCTAGGCCGGTCGCGCCTATCAGGAGTATTTGCGGTTTATACTTATCCGTCAGATAGCACACGGCATCTCGGTAAGCCTCAGTCCGGTAGTGGAAAAAGATCTGGTCGTCTACGAGGTACGATTGCGCGGCACCATAGGCAAATGATTCTTTGCACAGGGCTTCTACCTTGCTGCCGACAACCACGGAGCACACCTTTACCCCGAGCTTTTGGGCCAATCTCGCGCCGACCCCCAGCAACTCCCATGAGACCGTTGCCGGCTCTCCCTCGGTCTGCTCGACAAAGACCCAGACGTCTTTGTACTCTTTGACCTTGGCGGCAGTCCGGGCTTCCTCTTCATCTACCTCCTCAACCTCGGCCTCGGCCCCCTTCTCTTTCTCCAAGGCAGCGAGGATCTTGAGTTCTTCAGGGGTAAAATAGATTTCAATGGACTCGGCAGGGCACACCTTAATGCACTTGCTACAGCCGATGCACTTCTTGACGTCGATGATGGGTTCGCCCTTGTCATTCATGGAAATGGCATCCTTGGGGCAGGAAGCCTCGCACCGGGCACCGCACGCAATACACTTACCGGGGATTAATTGCGCTACGCCGCGGGGTTTTTTGACCTTCTTTTTCTCTTTTTCCATAATATCAGCTTCTCCCTATCGTTTTTTGAGTGAATGGCACTGCTCCTGTTTACAAAGAAAGGATGTTTTTTTCTAGAAGCGTATCCATCAGAAGATTGGCCGCTTCCTCAGGTGCATTGAGGCCATCGCCTACTATCTCCCCCTTCACCCTCTCCGGGGAAAAGATCTTGCGCACCTGGGTAGGGGAACCCTTGAGACCGATGGCATTGGGGTCCATCTTCAAGACGTTGTTATCCCACACTTGTACCTTTGTATCCTCAGCCATCAAGCGCCTCGGTACGGTAGGATAGCGGCAGTGATTGATCTCGCGGACGACCGCGAGCATGGCCGGCAAAGGTGCCTCCACGATCTCATGTCTTCCCTCCAGTTTGCGCCTCACGCGAACCCGCTTGGCCTTGAGATTCAGATCGTCGATGTGATCCACCAGGGTAAGCTGGTAGTAGTTTAAACGGCTCGCAATCCCCGGCCCCACCTGGGCCGTGTCGCCATCGATGGTTTGCTTGCCACACAGGACGAGGATTACCTCTTCTTTTTTGGCAAGCCGTCTGATGGCTTCCGCCAAGACCGCGCTCGTAGCCCAGGTGTCGGCGCCGGCAAAGGCACGGTCGCTCAGCAGCACAACCTCATCGATCCCCAGGGCTAAGGCCTTGCGCAGGGTCTGGTCGGCGGTCGGAGGCCCCATGGAAATCGCTGCTACCCGGAGGCCATATTTGTCCTTCAGCCGGAGGCTTTCTTCCACCGCATGGGTATCAAAGGGGTTTATGATGAACGGCACTCCTTCGCGAATCAGCGTGCCGGTTTTCGGGTCGACCTTAACCTGGGTAGTATCCGGTACCTGCTTGATACAGACAACTATTTGCATTGCTATACCCTCTCAGATAAAAAGTTTGGCAGTCGCGTTGCCTCTTTCCGTTCCCTCTTTTCCCTATGACGGCCGCCTTCTCTCTCTTACCCCCTCAAAGGGTGATAAAAAGCCGGCCTGCATCATTTTCCGGGCTTCAGGAGGCCCTTTTTATAACAGGGCCCTATATTAAGCAATATTTTCTTGCCTTGTCAAGAGAAAATTTTCACTTACTTTTTAATATCTCTTGTTAAATCCAGGGATTTTTATCACCAGAATCCTCTCAAAAAAAGAGAAAAGGGTCTTGACGCCGCAGCGAGGGTATGTTTAGGTAGGGGGGTTTTTTTGAGCGATAGTCACCCTTGAGCACAGCAGATCGTTTAAAGGAGGAAAAGATGGAGATTATTTGCTGTTTAAAACAGGTGCCTGACACAGAGGCGGAGATCAGGCCAACTTCCGATAATACCGGGATCAACTATGAGGGGATTAAATTTGTGATCAATGTCTATGACGAATATGCGGTGGAGGAGGCCCTCAAGATAAAGGAAAAGGCGGGAGAAAGTGCGGTCACTATCGTCACCCTGGGACCCGAGCGGGCAGGGGAGTCCATCAGGACCGGGCTCGCCATGGGGGCGGACAAGGCGGTCCACCTCGACGACCCCGCCTTTCTCGGAGGGGATGCGTATGCAACGGCCAAGGCGCTGGCTCAGGCTATTAAAGGGATGAGCTATGATCTCATCTTCTGCGGGCTGCGAGCGATCGATGACGATTCTTTCCAGGTTGGTCATATCCTTGCCGAGTCCCTAGGTCTTCCTTCTGTTATGGGGATCGTCAAATTTGAGCTCTCGGCAGACAAGAAGAAGGCGCAAGTACACCGGCAAGTCGAAGGGGGGGTAGAGATCTTGGAAGTCTCCCTACCGGCAATCTTCGGCGCAACCAAGGGATTAAACGAGCCGCGCTATCCCTCCCTGCCGGGGATCATGAAGGCGAAGAAAAAGGAGCTCAAGCCGATCAAGCTGGCCGACCTGGGTCTCAGTGAGGGAGAGGTTGGGAAGCAAGGGGCCCGGACGCAGGTGTCGCGGTTTTCCCTTCCGCCGTTGAGACAGGCCGGCAAGATCGTTCAAGGGGAAACTCCTGAGGAGAAGGCCGCGAACTTGGCCAAGCTCCTGAGAGAAGAAGCAAAAGCGATATAAAACTCTGCTGAGGAACGAGAGGAGAAGATATCATGGCGGGTATTTGGGTCTATGCGGAACACAAGGACGGCAAGGTTAAAAAGGTGACCTTTGAGATTTTGAACGAGGCCAAAAAAATGGCGGAAAAGAAGGGAGAACCGCTCTGTGCCATCTTGATCGGATCGAGGGTGGAGGAGATGGCTGCCGTTGTCGGCGCTCATGGCGCGGCAAAGGTGTACTGTGTGGAGGCGGATAGCCTGGGGGCATACACGACAGGCGGCTTTACCAAGGCCTTCTGCGATGTGGTACAACAGGAGAAGCCCTCTATCGTCTTGTTCGGGGCCAGCATAAACGGCAAAGACCTCTCCGCCCGGGTGGCCGGAAGATTGGGTGTGGGGCTTGCCACTGACTGTACCGGCATAGGTCTCGATGCTGCAGGCAGGCTCCAGGTGCGCAAGCCGATGTTTTCGGGGAAGGTCTATGCCGAGGTCGCCTTCTCCGATGACACACCCCAAATGGCCTCCATTCGGCCTAATGTCCTGATGGCTGCAGCGCCCGACGCGGCGTGCAAGCCTGAGGTGGTAAAGGTTGCTGCATCGGTGAAAGCCGAGGATCTCATGGTAAACATGGTGGAGGTCGTTAAGACCGGCGGGGAGAAGCCCGATTTGACCGAGGCGGAGATTATCGTATCCGGTGGCAGGGGGATGAAGGGCCCGGAGAACTACAAGATCTTGGAGGAACTGGCCGATGTCTTAGGGGCAGTGGTAGGCGCCTCCCGGTCGGCGGTCGATGCCGGCTGGCGCCCGCAATCAGACCAGGTGGGACAGAGCGGCAAGGTAGTCGCCCCTAATCTCTATATCGCCGCCGGCATCTCCGGCGCCATACAGCACCTGGCTGGAATGGGGACCTCCAAGGTGATCGTCGCCATCAACAAAGATCCCGAGGCCCCTATCTTCAAGAAGGCAGACTACGGGGTGGTAGATGACCTCTTCAAGGTGATCCCCGCCTTCACCGAGGAGTGTAAGAAGCTTAAAGCGGACTAGACGACGGGGGAAAGTTCCCCTTATGTCTTGGGTTTTTCCAGCTCCCTCAAAAATAGGCCCCTTCCTCAAGCGAAGGGGCTTACTGCATGATTGCTGTCATCTCTATGATGAGGCAAGGAGCAGTTAAATCAAGATTTGATCTCTTCCGGTACAGGCAGTTATATAACTGATAGTAAAGGTCACTGGAAGATCAGACGCCGCCTACTTTTATGGATAACCCCTTTTAGCTGGCCAAGCTAACCAGACTAAACGTTAAGGCGGATATTGCCGCTGAACAGGGGATTGTCAAGATCCAGGCCCATACTATTCGTCTAGCAACCCCCCAGCGAACAGCGCTCAGCCTGCGCAAAGAGCCAATGCCCATGATTGCCCCTGTGATTGTATGCGTGGTGCTTACCGGTATGCCGAGTGCCGTGGAGATGAATAAGGTCGTAGATGCGCTGAGCTCTGCGCAAAAACCGTCGATTGGCTTAATCTTAGCGACCTTCTGCCCCATGGTCTTGACGATACGCCATCCGCCAAACATCGTCCCCAGTGCAATTGCCGCGTGACATGCGAGCACAACCCATAAAGGAACAAAGAATGTATTACCTAAGAGGCCGGCGCTGAAAAGAAGGATCGCAATTATACCCATCGTTTTCTGCGCATCATTGCCACCGTGACCCAGGCTATAAAACGCCGCGGAGATCAACTGTCCTTTTCTAAAGATATGGTCGACCTTCAACGGCGCACTTCTTCTAAACAGCCAGTACACGGAGATACCAAACAGTAACCCCAATACAAGACCAACGACAGGAGAAACGATTATGAATGCAACCGTCTTTATAATACCTTCCCATACGAGGGCCTTAGAACCAACCTTAACCATGGCCGCGCCGATCATACCACCGATGAGCGAATGAGATGAACTCGTTGGCAGCCCTAAGTACCAAGTGATAATATTCCAGCTGCAGGCACCCACCAGCGTGCCAAAAATAATCGGTTTATCTACAATCGCTATATCAATAATTCCTTTGCCTATCGTGTTTGCGACATGGAGGCCGAAGAAGAGAAAGGCGATGAAATTAAAAAAAGCCGCCCACATAACCGCGTAGCGGGGCGACAATACCCTTGTCGAAACGATTGTCGCAATGGAATTAGCAGAATCATGAAAACCATTCAAGAAATCAAAGGCAAGCGCAAGTGCGATCAGCAAAAGTATGGTCAGCGTCATGGACTACGCCTGCTTTACAAGTATAGATCCAACCACATGAGCTACATCTTCGCAAATATCGAGAACCGTCTCCGCATCTTGGTAAATATCTTTCAACTTGATCACCATCAGCGGATCTTTCTCTGTCTTAAAAAGTTCTTCGACCGCTTTATCCCTCATCAAATCGCCGACGTTTTCAAGCCGGTTGATCTCGATGCATGACTCCGAGACAGGTTTCGTGTTTTTTGTATTGCGCAGCCCCTTGATGGCGCTTGCAATGCAGCGAACGGATTCTTCAATGACAGAAGCAAATTCGACAAGGGTCTTATTTGCTTTTTTGATTTTATACACCCTTAATCGGTTTGCAATCGTGTAAATCATATCGATGACGTCATCCAGCTGCTTTGTCAGGGCATGGATGTCTTCGCGCTCAAAAGGAGTAATAAAGGTCTTATTTAATTGGTCAATAATGGCATGCGCAACTTCATCCCCCTGATGCTCAATATCATGCATCTTCTTCAGGCTCTCCTCGTCTAAAGTGCCTTTTGCTATCAGCTCTTTTAAATAACTTGCCGCCTCAACGGCGTATTCGGCCTGTTTTTCGAACAAAGAAAAAAAATCAAAATCTTTGGGAAGAAATCTAAAAAACATAAGGGTCTCCTTTGGTTATTTCATCCTTATATTTACCATATTAGCCATATTAAGGCAATAAAAAGGTCGCCGGTGCCGGGCCGACGAGGGGGTTTGCCGTCTTAAGGCAGGTTCTTCTAAAGGCGCGGAGCGCTTGTCACAGGATTATCAAAGGCCTTTTTCATACGAGATATCAGGCGTAAAAATCTTTCTTGCTTACTTGCTTCAAAATGCCATATTTCAAGACCTGGCCCCCTTACCCCTCGGGAACCATTAATCCCTCCTTGACCAAGGCCTTTTTGTTGCCCGAACATTGATGCTATGATAAGATGGCATCCTAAAGGAGAGGGCGCTTTCAAACTAACATTATGTGCCTCACCGTATGCGATAAAAAGCTCCATCGGAAGGTTGATTAGGAAGCAGAGGCTGCACGTGAAGGGAAAAAGTTCATCTCAACACGCCGCGCTCAGAAGGGATGATGCTTTCTTGGTAGTCATCGACATGCAGGAGCGGCTTCTTTCCGTCATGGCGGACAGGGAGAGGGTGGTTGAGAATGCCCTCAGGCTCGTCAAGTTCGCCAGTATTATTGGACTGCCGATCCTTTTCACGGAACAACAGAACCTTGGAGAGACTACCTCTGAGCTTCGCGAGGAGCTGAAGGATATTGAGCCCCTCATAAAATTGGAATTTGACTGCTTTGAGTCCAGTGCCTTTACTGATCGACTGGACCTGCTGAAGCGGAAGACCATTATCATCATTGGTGTTGAGGCGCATATCTGTGTGACGCAGACGGCACTGCATGCCCTTGCTCATTACAAGGTACAGGTGGTGAGCGATGCTGTCTCCTCCCGTTCCCCTCACAATCGGGAGGTTGCCCTGCAGCGCATGCGTCAAGCTGGCGCTATTGTCACGTCCACGGAGATGGTAATCTATGAGTTGCTGGGGAGGGCTGGGAGCGCTGAATTCAGGGAGGCTCTCAAATTGGTAAAGTGATTAGCGCTTCTACGTTTTTGCAAGAAATCTGGCGGCAAAGCTGATCTGACTTATTGTTATAGCTCATGGTACTACAATTGGATAAAAATGCCTCAGCATCCTCCCATCCCGCAACCTTAGGGAAGATGAGGAGACAACATTGTAGAGTCTCCAAGGAGATGTTTCAGCGGGTGGCCGATTATATCGCCTGGGCGGGGAAGCGCTTTGGCCATAAGATGAAGACGGATGGGGCAGATCCTTACCTGCGGATTGAATCAGCTCTGCTGGTTTTAATTAGAAAAATTCAAAAAAGCTTTCTAAAAAAGAAAAATACATGTTATAATTGCTGCACCCGGAGGTACCAATGGCGGTGGTAAATGCAGAACCTCAGGTTTTTTTGTTTTTAAGCCATATCCTGAGGAAAAAAGTGTTTAATCCCGACGGACAGCAACTGGGTAAGATCGTCGATGTGGCTGCCGAATTTGTGGAGCCATATCCCGTTGTTACGGGCTTTATTCTTAAGGACGGTAGAGGACAAAATCTATTTTTACCGTGTAAAGACATCTCGATCGTTGATGAAGACACTTATGTTACCGCTGTTGCATCAAATAACTTGCAAGGGCATAAACCTCGTGGCGGAGAGCTGCTCCTGAATAGCGCACTCATGGACAAGCAAGTCGTGGATACCAATGGCGCCAGGATCCGACGCATAAACGACCTCCAATTTTTACAAGCGCACCAGGGATTATATCTTGTTCATGTCGATGTCGGTTTCCGCGGCCTAATCAGGCGCGTGGGGCTTACCAAAGCCGCGGATAAAATATTGCAAATGCTTTTTGATTATACCTTACCGGATCAACTTATTTCTTGGAAATTCGTGCAGCCCTTGTCTTCGCCTGATTTACTGCGCCTCAATATCGCGCAAAACAGGCTCGGCCAAATTCACCCTGCGGATTTGGCAGATATCCTGGAAGATTTAAATATCCACCAGCGGACAGCGGTTTTTCAGGCCTTGGATAAAGAAACGGCCGCAGAGACGTTGGAGGAAACCGATCCGAAAGTTCAGGTAAGCTTGATTACCGACCTCAACTCGGCTCAGGCGTCCGATATTATCGAAGAAATGTCTCTCAGCGAGGCTACTGATCTGTTGGCCGATTTACCCAAGGCAAAAGCGGAGGGTATCTTAAAGGAAATGGAAAAGGATATTGCAGACGATGTAAAAGAGCTGCTCGCTCATCCCGAAAAAGAGGCAGGCGGGATGATGACATCTTCATTCTTGAGCTTCCGGCCAACTGTTACCGTGCGCCGGGCGATGGAGATCATTCGCGCTAAGGGTGAAGATGTCGATATGCTTTATGATGTATATATTACAGATGAAGAAGAGCATTTGCTGGGCGTTGTGACTTTGCGTGATCTTTTACTTGCCTCTCCCGAGACGATTTTGGCAGACATTATGGATAAGAGGATAATGTCTGTTAAATTAGATGACAAAGAAGAAGTAATCGCTGATCATTTTGCTAAGTACGGCGTAACTGCCATACCGGTTGTGGATGATAAAGAAAAGCTGCAAGGGACAATCATGTTTAAGAATTTACTGGAAATTGTTGCTCCCG
>Ga0256868_10001033_pt1 | contig 15669 bp, 15 predicted proteins | sample RVTome_13_FD_187341 | JGI IMG/M metagenome (GOLD analysis project Ga0256868, IMG submission 187341) | Soil microbial communities from uranium-contaminated site in the Upper Colorado River Basin, Wyoming, United States - RVT92D227 HiSeq ...
GCGCGCGCACGAGGAGCCAGACCATGACGGCGAGGGCCAGGATCCAGGCGCCCATCCAGAGCCACCCATCGAGTCCCATCGTCCAGCCGATCATCACGTTCGATCGTCTCCTCGGCGGTCGTCCGCAGGACGGAGATCCGTCCGGCGCCATCAGGCTCGCAGGGAGACGTGCAGCTTCCGTGCAGAACGCGGCAAGGCCTGGTCAGGATTCGGTCAAGAACGCGGTCAGGCGGCCCGCGGGAGGCGCGGTCAGGCGGCGGGAAGCTCCAGCAGGAAGGTGGCGCCCGTCCCGGGGCCGCGGCTCTCCGCCCAGGCACGCCCGCCCATGGCGCCGGCGAGCGCACGCACGATCGCGAGGCCGATCCCCGACCCGCCGGACGCGCGGCTCCGTGCTGCGTCGACCCGATAGAAGCGTTCGAAGACCGCCTCCAGCTGGTCGCGTGCGATGCCCGGTCCCTGGTCTGACACGCCGAACGTGGCGTGCCCGCCCGAGGCGGTGGTCGTCACGGTGACCACCGACCCGTCCGGCGCGTGGCGCAGCGCGTTCGACAGGTAGTTGGCCAGGACCTGGGCAACGCGGTCGCGGTCGGCGTGGGCTGTCGCCGGTTCGGCCCGCACGACGAGGTCGACCCCCCGCGGCGCGGCGAGGGGGCGGAAGCGATCCACCACCTCCCCGGCGAGGACCGCGGCGTCCACGGTCTCGATCCGCAGCGGGAGCTGGCGCGCCTCCGCCCGCCAGAGCTCGGACAGGTCGTTCACCAGCCGGGTGAGCCGCCCGGTCTCGGCGCGCAGGAGCCGCCACGTCTCCTCGGTCGGCGCGATCACGGCGTCCTCGAGCCCCTCCAGGTACCCGTCGAGCGTCGTGAGCGGGGTCCGCAGCTCGTGGGCCACGTCGCCGACCAGTTGCAGCCGGCGGCGCTCGGTCGTCTCGAGCGAGCTCGCCATCTCGTTGAAGGACGTTGCCAGCTCGCCCAGCTCGTCCGGGTCGGGCACCGGCACCCGCTCGGCATAGTGGCCGCCGGCGACGCGGCGCGCGGCCGCGGCGAGCGTCCCGATCGGCCCCGCGATCCTCGCCGCGACGGCGAGGCTCACCACGGCAGCGCTGACGATCGAAATGACCGTCGCCGCGATGAGCGCGCGCTGCATCGCGTCCTCGAAGGCTGCCTGCGTCGCGGCGCCCATCACCTCGCCCATCGGGTCACCCGGGAGATGGCCCATCGCCTCGGCGAAGTAGCCCGGTCCGACGAGCAGCGCGGCAACGGCAACCGTGCCGAGCGTGGCCGCGATCACGACAAGGAAGGCCACCAGCAGGCGGGCGCGCAGCGAACGCGGGAGGGGCATCAGCCGGCCTCGCGGAGGCGATAGCCGACGCCGCGCACCGTCTCCACGAAGCGGGGACGCGCCGGGTCGTCGCCGAGCTTCCGGCGCAGGTTCGCGACGTGAACGTCGACCACGTGGTCGTCGGCGACGAACTCGGCGCCCCAGACCCGGTCGAGGAGGGCCTGGCGGCGGATCACGACGCCGGGGTCGCGGGCGAGGACGGCCAGGAGGTCGAACTCGAGGGTGGTCAGATCCACGGCCCGGCCGTCGACGCGGACGGTCCGGCGCGCGTCGTCGATCTCCAGCCCCTGCGGGCCCGCCGCCGGGGGCGTGGCATCCGTGCGCGGCCGGCGCAGCAGCGCCTTGACCCTGGCCACGAGCTCCCGGGGCGAGAACGGCTTGACCAGGTAGTCGTCGGCGCCGACGGTGAGGCCCATGATCCGATCGATCTCCTCACCCCGCGCGGTCAGCATGAGGACGTACGCGTCGGAGAACGTCCGGATCTGGCGGCAGACCTCGATCCCGTCGAGGCCGGGCAGCATGACGTCGAGGATCACCACGTCCGGGTTCGTTGCCCGCACGGCCGCGAGGCCGGCGGGTCCGTCCGCGGCCGTCGCGACCTCGAACCCGTCGCGCTCGAGGTAACCGCGGACGAGGTCGAGAATGGGCGCCTCGTCGTCGACGACGAGGATGCGCGGCGGGCGGACGGTTCCCATGTGCGCAGAGTCGGGCAGATCGCCGAATGGCGCAACCGGGATGGAGTGCCGGCGGACGGCAGCCAGCGGTTTGAACGGGCTCCGACCGCGCGGGCAATCCCTCAGCTGGACGCCTTCACCCCGACGAGGCGGCTGGCGACGGCGAGACCGGCGTGCGCCAGTCGACGTTCCATGCGGCCGCCGATCCACGAGCGCTCCAGGAGGACCTTGCCGGCATGCCACGACCGCCCCTGGGCGCGGAGGGCGAGCGTCGGATCCGGCTCGGCGAAGAACTCGCCGACGGCAAACGCGGCGCGTCCCGCGCCGGTCTCGACCCAGCAGTAGCCGACGCCGTCGAAGGTGTCCGCGGCCCGCTGGCCGGCGAGCGCCGCGGCGATCCGGCGGGCGACCACGAGGCCCTGGCCCTGGGCGAAGACGCCGGCGCGCGGGAGCGGCTTGCCGTTCGCGAGCGTGATCGTGGTCACGTCGCCGATCGCGTGCACGCGCTCGTGGCCGGTCTCGAGGGTCCCGCGGTCGACCGGGATCCAGCCCGTTTCGCCACCAAGCGAGGACTCGCGCACCACGGCCGGTGCGCGATGCGGCGGGACGCCGGCGAGGAGGTCATACCCCACCCGGCCCCCGTCGGCCAGGACGACCTCGCGGCCCCCGGGCTCGAAGCGCTCGACCCGGCTCCCGGGATGGAAGCGGATCCCCCGAGCCTTGAGAAGGCCGACGACCGCCCCGCCCATCACCGGGCCCGCCACCGGCATCGGCGCCGGCTCCGGGCTGTAGACGTCGATCTCGCAGCGCTCGCGGATGCGCCGGCGGCGCAGCTCGTCGTCGAGCAGCAGGGCCGCCTCGTAGGGCGCGGCGGGGCACTTGTACGGGAGGGCGGCCACGGTGACGACAACGTGGCCGCCCTCGAACGCATCCAGCGCTCGCGCGCAGGCGGAAGCTCCCTCGGGCGAGAAGAAGTCGAGCGCGGCCTCGCGGTAGCCGGGGACGGCGTCGCGGTCGGCCTCGGCCCCGAGGGCGACGACGAGGGCGTCACCCGCGAGGATGCCTGCCGTCGTCTCGACGCGGCGGGCCGCCGGGTCGATCGAGCGCACGTCGGCCTCGACGAGCTCGACGCCCGGAGCCAGGAGCTCCCGGAGCGGGCGCTCGATCTGTTGGCGCCGGCGGCGGCCGACCATCAGCCAGAGCAGCGATGGCTGGAAGAGGAACCGTCGCTCGCGCTCGACGACGACGACCCGGTCGGCCGGGTCGAGCCGTCTTCGGAGCTCGTTGGCGGTGACGAGACCGCCGACTCCGCCGCCGAGGACCAGGACCGTGCGATGTGCCATCAGAACGTGATCACCTTGTCGGCCCAGATCGTCCAGGCCGTGAGCTCGGCCATCGAGGAGCGGTGGGCGCCCTCGACGAGGGCCTCGTCGGCCATCCCGCGGGCGTCGATGCAGGTCCCGCAGGCCCCGACCGCGATGCCCTTCGGCGCCAGGTTCTTGAGCATCCGCTCGAGGTTGTAGTAGCCGTCCGGGGTCTTCTGGGCCGGCTTGGCCGCTGTGACCGAGTCGCCCATCAGGAAGACCCGTAGCTCGACGCCCTCGGCCTTGGCGAGCGAGAGGGCCAGGCGCAGCCCGTTGTAGGTCCGCTCGTTGCCGTAGGCTGGCTCGTTGAGGATGATGAGCATGTTCACGGCGGGGGGGGTCCCTGTCTCTCCGACCTGCCACGGCGGACCTCGTCGTGGCCTGGATGCTCTGTTCAAGCATTCCAATAACTCGTAGAATAACACCCGCAGAGAGCTGCCCAAGCCGGGAGGCGCACCTGGTGCGAGCGAAACCAACGGACGCGATCGCCTCTGATGGCGCCGCGAAGGACGTGCTGCACGAGCAGTTCGCCCGGATCGGCCGGGCCCTCGCAAACCCGCACCGGGTCGAGATCCTCGACCTGCTAGCCCAGGGGGAGCGGAGCGTGGAGGTCCTGGCGGCACGTGCGTCCATCTCGGTCGGCCTGGCGTCAGCGCACCTCCAGGGGCTGCGGCGCGCTGGACTTGTCGTCTCGCGACGGGACGGGACGCGGATCCTCTACCGCCTGGCCGGAGACGACGTCTACGGGCTCCTGGCAGCGGTCCGCTCCGTGGCGACCGGGCGGATCGCCGGTGCTGACCTGGCCGCTCGCGCCTACATGGGCGAGCCGGTCGAGGCCGTGAGCCGGACCGAGCTGCTCGAGCGGGTCCGCTCTGGTGATGCGGTCGTCATCGACCTCCGGCCGGTCGAGGAATACGAGGCCGCCCACATCGCCGGGGCCATCTCGATCCCGCTCGCGGAACTCGAGGCGCACCTCGCCGAGCTCCCGGCCGGCGTCGAGGTGGTCGCCTACTGCCGGGGTCCCTACTGCGCCCTCGCCCCGCAGGGCGTCGCGCTCCTCCGCAGGTTCGGTCGACGCGCCCGCCGGCTCGAAGACGGCTTCCCTGAGTGGCGGCTCGCCGGTCTGCCCGTCGCCACGGGCCCGCGTCCGGCATGAGCGAGACCGCCCGCCCGATCTACCTCGACTACAACGCCAGCACGCCGATCGACCCGCGAGTCGCCGCCGTCATGCAGCCGCTCCTTGACGGGCCGTTCGCCAACCCGTCGGCGACCCACGCCGGCGGTCGCGCGGCGCGAGCACTGCTCGAGCGGGCGCGTGCCCAGGTGGCCGAGCTCCTCGGTTGCGGTCCCGACGAGATCGTCTTGACGAGCGGCGGGAGCGAGGCCGACAACCTCGCCCTCAAGGGCGTCTTCTTCGCCCTTCGGGAGCGCGGCGACCACATCATCACCACGGCGGTGGAGCACCCCGCGATTCTCGAACCGCTCCGCTTCCTCGAGCGCCTCGGCGCCCGTGTCACCGTCGTCCCCGTCGATCGGACCGGGCGCGTGGATCCCGACGACGTCCGCCGGGCCATCACGCCCCGGACGATCCTCGTGAGCGTCATGCACGCGAACAACGAGGTCGGGACGATCCAGCCGATCGCCGAGATCGCCGCGATCGCCCACGAGCACGGCGTCCTCGTGCATACCGATGCCGCCCAGTCGGTCGGCAAGATACGGACCCGCGTCGACGAGCTCGGCGTCGACCTCCTCTCGATCGCGGGCCACAAGCTCTACGCCCCCAAGGGCGTCGGCGCGCTGTACGTCCGACGGGGCGTGACCCTCGAGCCGCTGATCCACGGGGCCGGCCACGAGGCCGGACGGCGGGCCGGGACGGAGAGCGTCCTCCTGGCCGCCGCCCTCGGGGCGGCCTGCGAGCTCGCCGCCGACCTTCGCTCGCTCGAGGGAACGCGCCGGCTGCGCGACCTGCTCTGGGAGGGCCTGCGCTCCCGCTTCGGCGATGGCATCGTCCTCAACGGCCACCCGACCGAACGCCTGCCGAACACCCTCAACGTCTCGTTCGTCGGCCGGGTCGGGGCGGACGTCCTCGCCGCGACCGACGGGGTCGCAGCCTCGACCGGCGCCGCCTGCCACGCCGATTCGGTGGAGCTGTCGCCCGTGCTCCACGCGATGGCTGTGCCACCCGTCGTCGGGATGGGTGCCGTCCGTCTCAGCCTGGGACGAATGACGACGGAGGCTGAGATCGAAGAGTTCCTCCACCGCGTTGCTGGACTCCCGGCCGTCGCGCAATCCGCGCCCTGGATGGGATCGGTGGTCGAGGGGTTGGCCCCGCAGTCGTAGCACCGCAGCCGGACAGGCGCATACTCGGCGTCGTGCGGCTCGCAGCGTCCCTGACCCGCCACGTCGGCCGGTTCGCGCTCATCGGTGTCGTCGAGAGCGATCCGGACGAGACACGCGCGCAGAAGGCCACGCTGACCCTGGCGGCCGCGTGCGTCACCGGCCTGGCCATCATCTGGGTCGGCACCTACTGGCTGCTGGGACTGCCACAGGCAGCCGCCATCCCGTTTGCCTATCAGATCGCCTCGCTCGCCAGCCTCACGCTGTTCGCGCGCACGAAGAGCTATCCCTTCTTCCGGTTCAGCCAGGCGGCGATGATGACGCTGCTGCCGTTCCTCCTCCAGTGGACGCTCGGCGGATACATCGCATCGAGCGCCGTGAGCCTGTGGGCCCTCGTGGCGGCGATCGGGACCCTGTTCTTCTTCACAGCCGAAGGATCGATCCCGTGGTTCGTCGCATTCCTCGGGCTGACGCTGCTCTCGGGCCTGATCGAGCCGATCGTCTCGCGGAATCCCGCGGCGATCCCGGAAGTGATTCACACCGCCTTCTTCGTTCTGAACGTGACCGGCGTGGCGCTGACGGCCTACCTGATGCTTCAGTTCGCGGTTCGTGCTCGGGACGAGGCGCTTGCCCGATCCGAGGGGCTCCTCCTCAACGTCCTGCCGAAAGCGATCGCGGAGCGGCTGAAGCGCGAGCCGGGCGTCATCGCCGAGGCGCACGAGGAGGTGACGGTCCTGTTCGCCGATGTCGTCGACTTCACCCCGCTCACCGAGCGGACCGAGCCTGCGCGTGTCGTCGGATTGCTCGACGAGATCTTCAGCGCCTTCGACGCGCTCGCGGCACGGCACGGCCTGGAGAAGATCAAGACGATCGGCGATGCGTACATGGTCGCGGCAGGGTTACCGGAGCCTCGTCCCGATCATGCCGAGGCCATGGCCGAGATGGCGCTCGACATGGTCGACGTGATCAACCAGCTGAGCGAGCCACTGGGGTTCGATCTCGCGATTCGTGTCGGCATCGACAGCGGTCCCGTCATCGCCGGGGTCATCGGTCGCCACAAGTTCATCTACGACCTCTGGGGCGACACCGTGAACACGGCGAGCCGGATGGAGTCCCACGGCCTGTCGGGCCGGGTCCAGGTCAGCGAGGCGACCTACCGCCGCCTCTGCGACCGGTACGAGTTCGAGGATCGTGGCGAGATCGAGCTGAAGGGCAAGGGTCCCCGGCGCGCATACCTGCTCGTCGGCCGCGAGGCCGAAACCGTCGCGCCGCGTCTCGAGCCGGTCATGGAGAGCGGGGATGCCGTCATCGTCGATCAGTGACCTGCTCCGCGTGCCGAACACCCTCAGCGTCTCGTTCGTCGACCGACGGGGACCGCCTGCGGCGTGCCATACAATTGCCTGACCGACCACGCCCTGCGCGGGCGAGCACGATCTGGTTCAGCGAACAGGGCGAGATGACCGGGCAGTCCCACGGGCCGCACGACCACGCCAAGGACCATGACGAGCCGCACGGCCACGCCGCCGATAATGGCTTCGACCACCCGGAGGGTCGACTACGGCGTCTCGTCGAGGCGTTCGTCGGCCATGGCCACGACCCGGGCGACTCTCTGGACGACGCCCTGACGAGCGACGCCCGCGGGATCCGCGCTCTGAAGGTCTCGCTCTTCGTGCTCGGGGTGACCGCGGTCGCGCAGCTCGCGGTCGTGCTCGTCTCGGGCTCGGTGGCGCTCCTCGCCGACACGATCCACAACTTCTCCGACGCCCTCACGGCGATCCCTCTGTGGATCGCGTTCGCCATCGGCGGTCGCGCCGCGACCCGCCGCTATACCTTCGGCTACCGGCGGGCCGAGGACTTGGCGGGGCTCTTCGTCCTGCTGATGATCGCCGCCTCGGCGATCCTTGCCGCCTACGAGTCGATCAGCCGGCTCATCGACCCGCAGCCGGTCCGGAACATCCCGATCGTCCTCGTCGCCGGCCTTATCGGCTTCGCCGGCAACGAGGCGGTCGCCCTCTACCGCATCAGGGTCGGTCGCTCGATCGGGTCAGCCGCCCTCGTCGCCGACGGCTACCACGCCCGGACCGACGGGCTGACGTCGCTGGCCGTCGTCCTCGGCGCGCTCGGGGTGGCGGCCGGCTACCCGCTGGCCGACCCGCTCGCGGGGTTGCTCATCACCGCCGTCATCCTCGCGGTGCTCAAGCAGGCGACGGGCCAGATGCTGGAGCGGCTCATGGACGCGGTCGAGCCCGAGCTCGTCGAAAAGGTCGAGACGATCGCGGCGTCGGTGCCGAAGGTCCAGTCGGTCGATCGCCTGCGCCTCCGCTGGCTCGGCCACGCCCTGGAGGCCTCGATGGCCATCACGGTGGACTGTGACATGACCGTCAGCGAGGGTCACCGCGTCTCCGAGGAAGTTCGGCACCGCCTGCTCCACGAGGTCCGCCGTCTCGACACTGCGGTCATCCACGTCAACCCCTGCGGCCACGCGGGCGAGGATGCCCACGCGCTCACCCGGCACCACGACCCGCTTGCCGGGCGCCAGGGGGTCGAGGTCACCGGAGGAGCATCACCGTCCTGACCCGCGACGGCCGCCTGCTCGCCGCGACCCGGATCGCCCGCCTCTTCGACCCTCCGGTCGCCCGGGCCCGCCCACCGCGCCCCCTCAGTGCGCGTCCGGCTCCTGCATCGGCAGGGCGATCACCGCGATCGTGAAAAGGAGCGCCCCGAAGGCAAGCACGCCGACGACGATCAGCCACTCCACCAGCGTCGGCACGTACCAGTAGCGTGTCGCGAAGGAGCTCACGCCGCCCTGGTCTGTCCCGATCGGCAGGCCGGGCGGCAACTGGATGTTGGCGTAGGAGAGCCCGTTGAGGACCAGGTTGAGGCGGTGGACGAAGATCCCCACGATCCCGATCCCCGCGGCGATGGCCACCCAGGCCGGGTTTAGCCGCAGGCGCCGGATGGCGAGGATCACGAACGGCACAAGGAGCCCGACCCCGATCTCGAACCAGAAGAGCGGCGCGTACGGCCCCACGAGCATCCGGGCGAAGGCGTCCCCCTCGGCAGCGCCCGGGTAGCTGGCCGTGAGGTACTCCGCGAGGACCAGGAAGCCCTCCACCGCGATGAACGTCCCAAGGAGGCCGCCCAGCAGCGCCACGAGGTCGTTGCCGAAGTGCAGGCGGCCGAGGCGCCGCAGGACGAGCGCCAGGAGGATCACGAGACCCAGCCCGGAAACCAGGGCCGAGGCAATGAACAGGGGGGCCATGATCGAGCTGTACCAGAAGCCGCGGCTGATCTGGAGCCCGAAGATCCAGGCCGTGATGGAGTGCAGCATGATGGCGGCCGGGAGGGCGACCCAGGCCATCGCCCCCTTCACCCGCTCCTCGCGGGCCATCGTCCGTTCCGAGGTGCCGGTCCCAAAGGCCAGCCAGGAGCCCCGCCGCGCGAGGTCGGCGCGGGCGTAGAGCCAGACGTAGAACGCCGACATCGCCATGTAGATGATGACGATCGTGATGTCCCAGATCATCGGCGACGTCAGGTTGGCGTGAAGGAAGATGTTGAGCATCCGCTCCGGGCGGCCCAGGTCGGGCAGGATGAAGACGGCCGCCAGCACGACCGCGACGGTCGCCTCCAGGACCGCCAGCCGCGTGATCGGCCTGAACGCCCTGACCCCGAAGAGCCTGCCGGCCGAGGCGACGATGAGGCCGCCGGCCGAGAGGCCGACGAAGAACATGAAGAAGAGGATGTACTGGCCCCACATCACCGTGTTGCGCATCCCGGTGACGATGAGGCCGGTGTTGTACTGGTGGACGAAGGCGACCGCGCCTGCGGCCATGATGACCAGCAGCACGCCGACCCAGACAGCCAGCGCGCGGCGCCCTCTCGATCGCCCGGCCGCGGTCCCGGCCGCGGTCCCCGCCGCGGCCGTCCCCGCGGGCATCGCAGTGGCGCTCACAGCTCGTTCCTCCGGCGCGGCGGCAGGTACTGGACGGATGGCTTCGTGCCGGCCTCCTCGAGCAGCTCGTACCCCTCCCGCTCGCGGATGAGCGTGGCCGCACGGCCGTTCGGGTCGTTGAGGTCGCCGAAGACCCGCGCCCCGGTGGGGCAGGACCAGACGCACGACGGCACCTGGTCCTCGACCAGCCGGTGGACGCAGAGCGTGCACTTCTCCACCGTGCCCACCGGTCGCGACGCGACCATCCCCGTCTCGTGCGCCGTGGGTCGCGAGGGGGCGCCCCAGTTGAAGTTCCGGACGCCGTACGGGCAGGCGATCATGCAGTAGCGGCAACCGATGCAGCGGTCGTTGTCCTGCATGACCAGCCCGTCGTCGCGGTGGTACGTCGCCTGGACGGGGCAGACCTTCACGCACGGCGCGTTCTCGCAGTGCTGGCAGGCGAGCGGCAGCCAGTGCATCTCCAGGGCCCCGCCGCGGACCTGGATCGGCTGGTCCAGGGCATCACCCTCGGTGAGGATGCGGTTCCACCACATCCCCAGGGGCAGGTCGTTCTCGCTCTTGCAGATGATCGCGCAGGACCAGCAGCCGATGCAGCGCTCCTGGTCGACGACCATCCCCCAGTGCGGCTTCTCGGAACGCTCGGCGATCTCGCCCCAGGCCCGGGAGGCGTCGGAGAGCGCCGCGATCGGCGAGACCTTGTCGCCCACCTCAGGCCTCCTCCGCCTTCGCAACCTGGCAGCGGCAGTCCTTCCAGCCGGTGGACGGGGCCCACATGTTGCCGACGAAGTGGACTTCGTGGATCGGGTTCACGGCCGACGAGGTCAGCTCGTTGACCCCCTTGCCGCGCTTGAACTGGCGCGGCCACCAGCCCTCGTAGAGGGTCACGGAGCCGGGCTGCTCCGATTCGCTGACGTGGGTCCAGGCGACCACTTCGCCTCGCGTGTTCCAGACCCGGATCGGGTCGCCCGTCACGAGGCCGCGGGCATCGGCGTCCTCGGGCGCGATGAAGACCTCCGGCCTGCCGCCGTGGATCTCGGCCAGCCACGGGTTGTTGGCGTACGTGGAGTGGATCCGCCACTTGCTGTGGGGGGTCAGGAGGGTGAGCGGCCACTCGGCCGGATCGTGGACCGTGTCGTCGAACGGCGACCGGTAGGTGGGGACCGTCTCGCCCAGCTCCCGGAAGCGGGACTCCTCCTTGTAGAACTCGATCCGGCGGGTGGGAATGAACTCCGCCGTCTTCTCGAGCGCCGCCGGCAGCGAGCGCGGCGGGAAGGGGATGAGCTCCGTCACCTGCTTCCGGAAGGGCACGTCGGGGTCGGGGACGTTGAGGCGGACCGGGCCGGCCTTCAGCATCTCCAGGGTGATCCCCTCGGTCGGCCCGCCGGGCTCGGCGCCCGCGGCCAGGATCGCCTCGATCGCCGCCTCCTCGTCCATCGCAAAGAGCTCGTCGGCCTTCGCGGGGTCGATCCGACGGACGATCTCGCGCCACATCCAGAACTCGGAGCGGGCCTCGCCCACGGGTTCGATCGCCGCCTGCTGGAGCTGGAGGAAGGGGTGGAGCGGCGTCGCCGTCAGGTCCGTCTTCTCGTACCACGTCGTCGCCGGCAGGACCACGTCGGCCCACTTCACCGTCTCGGTCATCTGGTGGTCGACCACGACGACCAGGTCCAGGCCGCGCAGCGTCTCGTGGAGGCGGTTCACGTCCATCGCCTGGACGAACATGTTGGCGAACGTGCAGACCAGGCCGTGCCAGCCGTTCTTCGGGTAGGGCACGTCCGGGTGCATCGTCTCTGTCCGGCCCCGGACGAAGTAGATGGAGGGCACGACCTTCGCCTTCGTCTCGCCGGCATTCCACCACGGGGCGGTGTTGACGCGGACCTTGTACTGCCCGACGTAGACAGAGAACCCGCCGCCGGACTTCCCGATATTCCCGGCGAGGGCGGCCAGGAGGGCGAAGGCGCGCCCCGTCAGGTCGCCGTGGTACCAGTGATTCGAGCCGCCGCCCATGAGGATCGCCGCCGGCTTCGCGGCGGCGTAGGCGCGGGCGACTCTCACGATCATCCCCGCCGGGACGCCCGTGACGTCTTCGGTCGCCTCCGGCGTCCAGCGGTCCAGCTCGGCCCGGACGAGAGCGAAGCCGGGCGTGACCTCGACGGTCGAGCCGTCGGCCAGGGTGACGCGCCGGACGCCCTCGAGCGCAGGCTGGGTGCCGGCCGGGCGGCCCAGCCGGTCGGTCCCCACGATGAGCGGCGCTCCCGCGGCCTCGTCCCAGGCCACGAAGCGATCGACGGCACCGCCGGCCACGAGGTCGGCCTCGCGGAGGCGTGCACCCGTGTCTGCGCGCACCAGGAGCGGCGCGTCCGTGTATGTCCGCATGAACTCGGCGTCCCACGCTCCGTCCTCCACGACCTGGCGGCAGAGCGCCAGGGCCAGCGCCGCGTCCGTTCCGGGCCGGATCCGGAGGTGCTCGTCCGCCTTCGCCGCCGTCGGGGAGAAGCTCGGGTCGATCACCACGAGGCGGGCGCCCATCTCGAGGGCGTCGAAGATGAAGTGGACGTCCGGGATCCGGGTCTCCACGGGATTCGAGCCGACCAGGAGGAGAAGCCGGCTGTTCGCCCAGTCCTTCGCCTCGTGCTCGGCGTTCTGGACGCCGAAGGTGATCGGCATCCCCATCGGCAGGTCGCCGTTGAAGTCGAAGCTCGTGCCGTGGGTCATCCCCAGCGTGGCGCACGCCCGGTAGTTGGCCCCCTTCTGGATGTACCCGGCGCCCGGCACCTGGCCGAAGACGTGGATTGTGTCCCAGCCCCAGGTCTCGCCGATCCGGCGCATGTCCCCGGCGATCCGGTCCAGGACCTCGTCCCAGGTCGCCTCGCGGAATTCGCCCGAGCCGCGCTCCCCGGTCCGGATCAGCGGCGTCCGGATCCGGTCGGCGCCGTAGACGTGGTTGACGTACGAGAGGCCCTTCATGCAACCCCGCGGGTTGTACGCCGCGTCGGGGTAGTCGGCGGCCTGCTGGATCTTGACGATGACCCCGTCGCGGACGAAGGCGAGCTGGCCGCAGCTGCCCGTGCAGTTGGGCGAGCAGGTGGTCCGGACGACGCGGTCGACCGGGAGGCTGGCCGGGACGTCGTAGTCGCGGCCGGATGGCGCCGCGGGTGGGTCGGGGACGGGGAGGACGGTGGCGGCGCCGATCCCGCCAACCGCGCCGGCGGCGCCCTTGAGGAAGGTGCGGCGGTCGATGCCCATCGTCAGACAACCCGCCTCGCGGCCGGGCACCGGGGGTCGAGCATGGCGTGGTCCGATGCCCCGCAGAAAGCGCAGCGGGTCGCGCTCGTCCCGTCGGCCGGCGGCCGGGCGGCGCGCACGGCGGTCCCGATCACGCCCGCGATGGCCCGCGTCGCGTGGTCGGCGGCGGCCACGGCGGGGATCGCGGCCGCTCCCAACAGGAGCCGACGACGTGTCAGGTGCATCCGCCTCTCCAGCTCAGAGCCGGGTCTCCGGGGGACGCGGACCGTGAACCAGAATAGTGGCATCCAGACGGCCGCGAGCGGCCGCTCGGCGGGATTGCGCAACGGCAGCGCCGCTGCCGGGCTACCATCGGCCCGGTTTCGCACGGAGGCCTCTCACATGACCGACTCCGTCACGCCGCTCGGCCTCGACGCCTGGCTGGAGCGCCTGTCCACTCTCCTTCCCGCCGACGTCTTCGAGGGGGCCGGGCCGGCCGAGCGCGCCGTCCTCCTGGACCTGGCCCGAATCGCCGCCCACCGCGGCGAGCGCATCGCCGCCCCGATCACGACCTACCTTGCCGGCGTCGCCTTCGCCGGCCTCGCCCCGGCCGAGCGCCTGGCTCGCCTGCGCGCGCTCCTGGCCGCCCTGGAGGCCTGAGCCGGCGCCGGTCATCTCTCGACGCCCCGCCCCGACCGCTGCCGGCACGGCGTTGCGGTCGGCCGCTCGGGGCGTGCAGCCGCAGGCATGAACCGCACCACACGGAAGATGTCCGGAATCGGCCCTTGGTGCGTTATCACTGGTGTCATGCACGACGAAGCGGCCGGGATGGCCGGACCGGTGGAGTTCGAGACGACCGGCGACACGCGACGCGGCGACACGCGACGCGGCGACACGCGACGCGCGGAAACCGACGCCTCGGTCTGGGTCGACACGGACCCTGACGACGCCATCGCCGAGAGCGCGCGAACCGATCCGTCCGCCTTTCGAGTGCTCTACGAGCGCCACTGGCCCTCGGTCTACCGCTATCTCCGGGCGCGAACCGGGCGTGACGACGACGCGGCGGACCTCGCCGCGACGACCTTCGAGCGGGCCTTCGCAGGCGTGCACGGCTACCGGCCGGGATCGACCGGATTCCGGGCGTGGCTCGCGCGGATCGCGCGGAACGCCGCGATCGACGCGTCGCGTCGCCGCCGGCCAACGGAGCCGATCGAGACGATCGAGAGGATCGGGCTCGCCGAACGGGGCCCGGAAGCGCTCGTGCTCGATGCCGAGCGATCGCGGGAGTTGCGAGCGCTCGTCGCCGCCCTGCCGAATCCCCAGCGAGACGCCGTGATCCTGCGCTATGCGGCCGGCCTCAACGCCCGAGAGATCGGCTCGGTGATCGGCAGGAGCGAAGCCGCGACCCAGAAGCTGTTGACGCGCGCGCTGGCGCGCCTGAAGGAGTCGTACCGTGATCAAGAGTGAAAACGCAGGCGTCGGTTCGGACGCCGACCTGGATCGAGCGTTGTTCGAAGCCTTCGCGTGCGAGCCGCCCCCGGACGCGGCGGCCGCGGCCGAGCGGCGCATCCGTGCCGCGATCGAGCTCGCTGGCCGAAGGGATCACCGTGGGGCCGCAGGCGGCATCCGGGCCGGGCTCGGTGCCCGCTTCGCGAGGGCTTCGCGTCGCGGCCGTGCCGTCGCCCTGCTCGCCGCCGTCCTGATCCTGGGCGGCGCCGGAGGCGGGCTCCTCGCGTTCTACGAGGGTATGGTCGGATCCGGCGGCGGCTTGCGGACGGCCTGGGATCGTGCCGCGGTCCTCGGGATCTCCCAGACGATCGATGGCTACAGGGTGACGATCGAGCGCGCATATGCCGACCCGAATCAGCTGATGCTGGCGATCTCCGTCGACGATCTCGATCGTCGAGGCTGGACCCAGGTGGCCGCCATGGGTGTCGACGTGACCGACGAGCAGGGCCGCTCATTCGAGGGATCGATCGGCATGTCGTCCCCCGACGGATCGTCGGCCGCCGCGAACCTGGTCTGGTTCACGCCCCCCGCGGGCCTCATGTCCGGGCAGCACACGCTCCACGTCTCGATCCCGTCCATCTCCGTGCGGGACAACACGACCCCGCCACCGGATGATCCGCCCGGCACGGTGAAGGGCGGCGACTCCTGGAACCCCTGGCACGAGGTTGCCGGGCCCTGGACCTTCACGATCCCCCTGGACGTCGCCGGCGGCTCCGTCGCGCGCCCCGACAGCGCGGCCAGGGTCGGCGGGACGGAGGTGCGCCTGACGCAGGTCACGGTCTCGCCATCGTCCGTGAACGCGACGATCGGTGTGACCGATGGCGGACGGGGCGGGCCGTGGGCCCCGATCGGGCAGTTCGAGCACGCTGGGAGGGTCTACGCGATCACCCTCAGCTCGAATAGCGGAGGCGACGGTGCGATCACCCTCCAGGCGCTCGACGGGACCACGAGCGCCTCCGGTGACTGGATCCTCCGGATCGACGAGCTGGTTGGGGACGACGGGACCCAGCAGGTGCGACTCAGCGGACCGTGGGAGATCACGTTCTCGATGCCGTGACACCGCGTCAAGGGACGGCGGCCGCGCCTCGGCCACAACTCGGCGTTCTGGCGAGCGAGGCTCGCGCGCTCGCCTCCGTGCCCGCGTAGCAACGCGAAAGCCTTCCCACCGCCCGCGCGGCGGCCCTCGATCTGCTCGGCGATACGGAGGGGGCCGCTGCGATTGCCGAACGCCGCCTCCGAATTGATCGCGCGCGCTAACCTCGAAGGG
>Ga0256868_10001034_pt1 | contig 15659 bp, 15 predicted proteins | sample RVTome_13_FD_187341 | JGI IMG/M metagenome (GOLD analysis project Ga0256868, IMG submission 187341) | Soil microbial communities from uranium-contaminated site in the Upper Colorado River Basin, Wyoming, United States - RVT92D227 HiSeq ...
TGAAGCCCCAACCGTAGCGAAGGGGCAGCGAAGCAATCTCTTAGTAATAAGACCTCTTCTGGACATTACCAGAGAGGAAACAGCAAGTTATTGCCAGAAACATCAGCTTGAGCCGCGTACTGATTCTTCCAACCTGTCACCTTCCTTCTTCCGAAATCGTCTTCGCCTCCACTTGTTGCCTCTGCTCAGACAATATAACCCGAGCATTGACCAGGCCCTGCTCCGTTTGGCTGATATCGCCAAGGAAGACAACGCCTTCATTGAACAGCAAGTCTCTGAGTTGTGGGACACAGTAGCCACGCATGAAAATAACACCATTTACCTGAACAAAAAACAGATTGCCAGCCTACCGATAGCCCTGCAGAGGCACTTGTTGAGAGTAGCTGTGACCAAGCTAGCCGGGGATGTTCGAGACATCGAAGCCAGCCATATTGAGGCAGCAAGGAGCCTGCTGAATAAACAGCCCAGCAAGAGAGTATCTCTCCCCCACAGCCTTATCTGCCAGGGAGGATATGACGAGCTTGCGATTACCAGACACCGCTCAGTCATTGCCCCCCCCCTGTCCGTCACTGCGAGCGAAGCGTGGCAATCTGAGCTCCCTCCCTGTCCTTTCCCTCCGCTGCCGGACGAATTCCATCTCAAAGTGCCCGGTAAGACAGCCTTCCCGGGATGGAACGTGCTGGCCAGCATAGTTCGAGAGCAAGTATCTTTTCTGTCATCGCGAGGCGCTACCAGCACAAGCGAGAGGACCTGTCAAAACAATCTCGTCGCTCATTTCGACTTACAGAAAACAGGAATGAATCTCTGCGTCCGTAAGCGTCGCCCCGGAGACAGATTTCAGCCCCTGGGTATGAATATGCCCAAGAAGCTCCACGAGTTTATGGTTGACGCCAAGATACCGCGTTCCTGGCGAGGCCGTATCCCAATTGTCTGTACCCCTCAACAAATCATCTGGGTAGTAGGCTGGCGCATTGATGATAGAATCAAGCTTGCCGAAGCCAGCAAAGAAATCCTTCGTCTGGAGTTTATCAAGTCAGAATGAAAGGGTTGTTTGTTTTGTCACCCTGAGCAATGGCGAAGGGTCTAGATTCTTCGCGGAGTTTATCCTGAGCGAGATTCTTCGGTCGCTTCGCTCCCTCAGAATGACACAAAGCGAAGGGCTCAGAATGACAGGGAGATGCTACTAAACAATTCCAATGAAAACAGTAGACAGGGAATTGCTTTTGCGCCGTCTTAGCGTCGAAGAAGCCCTGGACCGGCTTGACCAATATCTCTACGATGCCTTTATGGCTGGCCTGCCCTCTGTGTGCATTGTCCATGGCAAAGGGACGGGAAAACTACGCCGCGCCGTACATGAGTCGCTAGCCAAGCATCCTCTGGTCAAATCATATCGCCTTGGTGACTACGGCGAAGGAGACTATGGTGTCACAGTAGTGGAGCTGACAAATCGTTAGAGTTTGCCTCTAAAATCAGAGATATTCTGTGGCTTAGTCTTTTCCAGCGTGCTGTCTTTCGCCATCCTCTGCACCCTCCACCCCCTCCTGCGCTGACTGACCCTTATCCAACAAGGTACTTAAAGAACGCTGGAACGCCTGGAAGATAATCTGCTTCGCGGTTTGCTTAGCAGCAGCAATGATTTCGTTGGCTTCCTCTTCTGCTTTGCGCCTTACCTGGGCTATGACCTCAATCGATTCCTTTTCCCTCTTCCTCGTGCCACTCTCTACGGCTTCGTTGATGATACTTTGCGATCTTTGCAGGGCGGCACTGATGATTGCTTGTGCCTTTTCTTCACCGTGTCTCTGGCCCAGCTCTCTGGCTTGGTTCAGGAGTTGTTGGGCTTCCCGCTGTGCTTCCTGCTTTGCCTGGATAATCTCCTGTTCGGCGCTTTCCTTTAGCGCGGCGACAGCCCTGGACGCTTCTTCCATCTCCTTGTCGGCTTTTTGCATCAAGGTGCCCGCTTCTTTCTGGGCATTAGCCAGTATCTCGTCCCTTTCGTCGTCAGCCGCTTGTTTCGCCCCTGTGACAATCTTGGCTGATTCCTCTCTAGCCTTACTGATTATCCGTTCTACTTCCCGCTGCTTCGCCTCCGCAGCTTGCCTTCTGGCTGCGGCTTCAGCCTCCACAAGGATTTGTTCAGCTGTTTCTCTCGCTTCCACGACAATAGCGGCGGCTTCCGCCGCAGCTTCCCGTTTTGCTCGCTCTACCACCTGCGCTGACTGTTGGTCAGCCGCTTTCGCCGCCGAAACCGCATAGGCCGCCGCCTCTTGCTCGGCCTTCAGCTTCATTTCATTACGATACGCCGCTGCTTGTGCCTCTGCTTCCAGCTTCGCTTGGCCTATGATTTCCTGCGCCGTCTGGCGGGCCCTGGTAACAACACCGGCTGCTTCCTGCTCAGCCTCTTGCTTGATCTTCTCCACTTCCTCCACAAGAACTTCGCCGAGTCGCTGCCTGTATTCATCCATAGCCCTGGCTGCCTGTTCAACCGTCTGCCTTATCCTATCAGTCAACGCCAGCATTTGGACACCTCCTTGATCTTCATTGCCGTAAACTTAGATACGTCGCTTGACTGTTCGACTTCTGCCTGCCGCCACCTGATGTTTGACGCTTCATTCTGTGGTCCTGCATCTGTTTAACTGTCCGGTCTTCCCAGAGAATTTGGCTTAGACTAATGGTATAACACGCTCCCCCTACTGTCAATCTGCCGTCGGCGACCGTACGGGCAATGCCCAGGGGGGTATTTTAGCAGGGTTCCTTACTCCTCCCTCCAGTTCCCGCGGAGACAATGATAGTTAAGCCTCCCAGAAGTCAGGCATTATGCCCCCAGAGTCATTGATTCAAAGTTTAGTTTCTTGAGGCGCAGTGGCTCGCAACTCATCAGTTCGCATTGCCCGCACGGTGGTGTGGATAGCTCTCGACAAGAGACATGACAGTTAGCGGTGCAACCCCTGATAGGCTCGAATCTGCCATCGGCTTGTCTTCGGGCAAAGGGCACCGGTAACCCCTCGCAGTGCGGGATTCCCCGGGAATCAGTTTCCTCAGCGGAGAGTTCCTGGCAGGTGGCATAGGTCATTCCCCTGTCTTCAACCAGTTCCTTCACTCTCCGGTGGAAGCCGAGCCTCAAGTCCCGGCGCAGACGATAGCCTCCGCCCGACCAGTGCGTCTCGTAGACATATTCCTGCTCGAATCTGCTGGCTGCCAGTGGCGACTGGCTGTAGATAACTTTGTACATCCGCTGCCATATACTCGTTCCTTCACGATCGGCTAGTGCAGAGCGCCTCCTGGATAGCCTGCCAGTGCTGGCGATGACATGTTTGGCTCCCACGGCGGCAAAGACATCCACCAACCCAGCTATCTTTCCAAGCCAGGAACCGCCGTAAAGGGCCTGGAATAAATGCACCAGAACGGGGTCGAGGCGAATGACAATATTTATGCCCATACCAGATAGCTTGGCGGCAGCAGCTACCCTGGCATCGAAAGAAGGCGCCCCTGGTGACAGAAGGCCGAGTACTTCAGGAGTCCCTTCGATGGTCATAGCTATGAATTTAGGCTTATACCCGACAAAGCCAGGCAGTTCCAGAAGGAAGGATGGGTCGCCTTTGGTGGTGATGAAAAAGGAGACGCCATGGTCCATAAGAAGCCGTATCAGTCTTTTGACCTCTATTTTCAATTCAGGTATGTCCTGACAGGGGTCGGAGATATTGGACAGTGAAATCGGCGGGCACAAAGTCAGCTTTCTAAGGTCCCTCTCTACCAACTCAGGCAGGTTGTTATAGATCAGGGTGTCCCCGGAGTAATTGGAGTAGATAGCTTCTCTGGCATAGCAGTAGATACACTTATGAACACATTGGTTGGGACCCGGCGGCGTGACATTAATAATCCAGCAATGGAAGCACTTCCGTTCGGGGTGAGAGTAGGGGAAATCATGGAAGGTCGAGCCTTTCTTGGCTATCAGCTTTACTGCCACAATCCTATTTTAGCAGTTCAGCCAATCTGCTAACCCGCGAATGGATTCCAGGGACACAATACGAATTACGGTATCGCGGATCGCATATTGTGCCTTTGGAGAATGGGAAGCCTACGCACTATGAAATGCCACCAGTATGTCGGCAGTGTCGTAGTAGTGTCGGTGTGTGACGATTCTACCCCCACGCACAGTGAACACCATCACCCAATCGTGCTCGTAGGTGCGACCGGTGGACCTCACACTACCACGATTCCTCCCCTCGACGACTACCCGGTCACCCTGAGCGGTGAACTCCAACGTCTCCATTAGTTCGATTTGCATTTTTTCGGAGAGCTCTGTAAGGGATTTTGCCACCTCGGCGCGCCCGTGGCGGGGTTTAGCCCATGAAATTTGGCTGGGTGGGGATCGCCTTACCGGTGACTGCCAATCTACATCCTCTGCCAAAATGTCCAGAGCAGATAGAATGTTAGCTTGCCCGAAGGCCGCAAACAGTTTTTGCACTACCTGTACATTCTCTTGCTCGTTCATCACTATTCCCTCCTTATTGGATTCAGACAGGCAAGTTCGGTAACCAGGAGTTCTAGGGCTAATTTGTCGCTGTATTTGCCAGTTTTGATGGCTAGGTCGGTCTGCAGGAGCTCATCGTAAGTTCGCCTTACGCCCTCGAAGTCATACAGTCTGGCCTGGCTCAGTGTTTTATCCACCACATAGCTTTGTTTCAGCCCCAACCTGTCCTGAACTTGCAGGTGGGATAGACCCTTCCTCAACTCTCTGGCTTGAGCTATCAAGCGGAATTGCCTGGTAATCATAGTGAGAATATAGGTCGGTGCCACACCCTCATCATACAGCCGATGAAGTATCCGCTGGGCCAACTCGGTCCGACCTTCAGCCACGGCGTCCACCAGAGCGAAGATGTTAGCTTCCTGGCTACAACTTACCAGTTGCCTGACATCATCTTCACTGATAGGACGCTCCTGGCCATAAAGAAGCAGCTTCTTGATTTCACCATCCATTGCCCATAAATCGCCGCCTATGAGTTCAGCCAGCAGACTGACAGCCTGAGGGGTGATATCGCCGTGCTCTCCTTTCACTCGCCGCCGTATCCAGGCTTTAAGAGCCTCGCCTTTCAGCAAGGGGAAAGCCATCACTTTAGCTAATGGTGAAAGCTTCTTCAATAGAGGATTATTGCCCTTCACTTCCTCATCGACCAGCACCAGCACCGTCGTTTCAGGCATTTGCTTGGCGTAAGAGTCCAGGCCTTCCCATTCTCCCAGCCCGTTTCCCGATTGCCCTTTGCCAGACCGGGGCTTGCCTTGTTTTGCCTCAAAGCGCCCTAATAAGCCATCAACTATAACCAGACGATGTGAGGATAAAAAGGGAGCTGCACCACATTTATTTCTAAGTTCACTTAAAGCTAGATGTTGACCCTCTAAGTTGGTGGTGCTAGTCGCGACCATCTCTCGATCGCCCAAGTCAGCTTTGATCTTCTCTAAAGCTTGGCTAAGGGAGAAACCGTCCTGACCGTGAAGAATGTAGAGCATTTCACTCGTATTCTACCACAGCACCTGCTTTTCCTGGCAGGGCTTGTGCCCCTCAGAGCGAGGCGGACATGAACTCCGCCACTACATTTATTCGTAGGGGCGGGCCTTGTCCCCGCCCTATTCCCTAAACTCGGCCATGAGCTAGGCGAAGAGTTCTTCGCGGAGCCCATCCTGGACGGCACAAGATTCTTCGCCGCCCCTTCTCTATGCTCAGGGCTTCGACTCAGAATGACAGCCCGCTCCGTCATTGTGAGGCTGACGAAGCCAGCCGAAGCAATCTCGGGGGATGGGCCAGAGATTGCCATGCTTCGCTCGCAATGACATTGGATGAAAGGCCTGGAATGACAAATGTATCGATCAATTGCCCAAAGCCAGAATATGCTAGGATATGAATATGAAGGTTGCCCTAATCGGGCTACCTTTGGGGGTTAATATATGAAGGTTGCCATCGTCGGGATACCTGAGAGTGGCAAAACAACTATCTTTAATGCCCTGACCAGAGGTAAGGCTGAGGTTGCCGCTTATTCCCCTACCCTGGCTCCCAATATCGGCGTGGCCAAAGTGTCCGATGCCCGACTATCAGTGTTGGAAGGCGTATTCCAGCCGAAGAAAACTGTCCCCGCAGAGGTGAGCTACATAGATATCGGCGGTTCCATCAAGAGCTTCGGCAAGGAAGGAACAGGGGGAGAACTCCTGAACTACCTGACTACCGCTGACGCCCTCCTCCAGGTGGTCCGGACTTTCGAAGATGACAAGGTCCCCCATCCTGAAGGAAGCATAGACCCAACACGAGACATGGCTTCTTTAGATTTGGAGCTCGCCATGTCCGATTTAGCTATTATGGAGAGAAGGCTGGAAAAACTGGAGGCAAGCTTAAAGGCCGCCAAAGCGGGAGAGCGGGAATCTTATTTGAAGGAGCAAATTCTGCTTCAGAAGATTAAGGCGGAGCTGGAGAAAGATAGACCGATAAGAATACAAGGCCTGGCTAGGGAAGAACTTAAAATGCTGGCCAACTATCAATTCCTTACCGCCAAACCTATGCTGGTGGTCCTCAATATCGGAGAGCAGCAGATACCACAAGCTTCACAGTTGGAAGGTGAGATACGTGCCCTTTGCCCCCAGTTTGCCGTAGTCGCTCTTTGTGGCAAGCTGGAGATGGAGTTAGCTCAGCTCAGCGACGCTGAAGCCAGGGAATTCCGTGAAGCCATGGGACTGAGCAAGCCGGCGCTGGACCGGGTTATCGACCTCTCCTATAGTCTTCTGGGGCTGATTTCTTTCTTCACCACAGTCTCCTCTGAGCTGAAGGCCTGGACTATCCCCGGCGGAACTCCGGCACCAAAGGCGGCAGGCAAGATTCATTCCGACATGGAAAGGGGGTTTATCCGGGCTGAGGTTATCAACTATAGTGATTTGGAAAGCTGCGGCAATATCGCTGAGGCGCGAAAAAGAGGTCTGCTCAGGACAGAAGGCAAGAATTACATCATCCAGGATGGAGATGTAGCTACTTTCCTATTCAATGTCTAGGCACTTTTCATTTATTTCGAGCTACGAAACTTAATCCTCATCAATGAGAAGATGGGAAGAGCCAGGCGCGATGAAACAGATAATATTCACTGATTTAGACGGCACCCTTCTAGACTCCAAGACCTACTCCTACGAAAAATCACTGGCGGCAATAAGCCAACTTATGAAAAACGGCATACCTATCATATTTTGCTCGGCCAAGACCAGGGCGGAGCAGGAGATATATCGGCGTGAATTGGGACTGTTTCACCCTTTTGTAGTGGAAAACGGAGGCGCCATTTTCATCCCCCGCGCCTATTTCCCATTTCCGTTTGATTATCACAAGGCTGTGGACGACCTTCTGGCCATCGAGTTGGCAATCCCTCATAGTAGGGTCAGGAAATTACTGGCCAAAATTGGCGGAGAGAATGACTTTCGCGTCAAAGGCTTTGAGGATATGAGTGCTGCTGAAGCGGCCGAAATAACCGGCTTAAGTCTGGAATTTGCCAGATTAGCCAAACAAAGAGAATACGATGAACCAGTAGTCATTGCGAGCGAAGCGAAGCAATCTCGTATCACCTCCAAGGACGTGAGTGAGTTTCTGGCAAGGCTCGGAGAAGCGGGTCTCAACTGGTCTTATGGGGGACGGCTTTATCACGTTATGGGAGGTGGTGGCAAAGGAAAAGCGGTGGAAATTCTAAGCGGTCTATATCGCAAAATGTGGGGAGCGATAAGAACGGTTGGGCTGGGCAACGATTTGAATGATTTGCCGATGCTCTTGCAGGTTGATATACCCATCCTGGTACAGAAACGAGACCATAGTTGGGAAGATATAGACTTGCCTCGCCTGCGCAAAATCCAGGGCGTCGGCCCTGAAGGCTGGAGTAGAGCAATTGCAGAGATATTCGGAAACTAGGGAGCATCTCAGACATGCCAGTGGACGCATCTAGAGCGCCTGAAAACATCGTTTCCCAGGAGGCAGCAAATCAGCCTACAAGTTTTGACAATAACCGCAAGTTTGGTATTATGCCCCGAAGGAGTAAGCCATGTTCATTGAGAGCCCGAGGTACACAGAACGTTTTGGTTCAGTGAGAATGAGCCATGTGCAGCGAGTGATAGCTTTGGACTCAGGGATGAAAAGAAGACCACGTTCGCACGGTACCATAGGAGTCAGACAGATAGACGAAGAAACAATCCGGCACTTCGAGGACAGGATGGCAATCGTCATCCCGACTAAAGACGAGAAACTCAGGCTGCTGGAAGGAGTGATCAGCGGTGTGCCCCATGATTGCCTGGTAATAGTAGTCTCCAACAGCCAACGGGAAAGGGTCGATAGATTTAGAATGGAAGGCGATATCATAGACCAGCTTTGTCGCTTTACCCTTCGCCAGGCCTTAATCATTCATCAGAAAGACCCTGCTATCGCCGAAGCAGCCGTGGAGGCTGACTACAATGACCTCCTGGATGGGGATGGATTAGTGCGTAATGGTAAAGGTGAAGCCATGATAATAGGACTACTTGTAGCTAAGGCAGCGGGCAAGGAATATGTCGGCTTCATTGATGCTGACAACTACTTCCCGGGGTCGGTGCTGGAATATGTGAGGAACTATGCCGCCGGCTTCAGCCTGGCACAGTCTCCCTACAGCATGGTGAGAATATTGTGGAGATACAAGCCCAAGATCTCGGCCGGGCTATACTTTAGAAGATGGGGAAGAATATCGGAGATCACTAACAAATACCTGAATAGCCTGATATCTACCAAAACTGGGTTTGAAACCGAGGTTGTAACAACGGCCAATGCCGGTGAGCATGCCATGAGTATGCAACTGGCGGAAATCCTGCCCTTTGCGTCGGGATATGCTGTGGAATCTCAAGAGTTAATATCTTTATTCGAAAACTTTGGCGGCATCCTGCCTACGAAAGAATCAAAGGTGATAGAGCAAGGAATAGATATACTGCAAATTGAGACCAGAAACCCCCACCTGCACGAAGAAAGAGGGAATCAGCACCTTAATGAGATATTGCTGTCCTCACTGAGCACCATCTACCACTCACCTTTGTGTGACAAAGAAGTGAAACAGGCGATTCTAGGGGAGTTGGCCGAGCAGGGGATCCTCAACGATGGCGAGTCACCCTCTCCTGTCCATATCAATTCTCCGCTAAGTAAGGTGAAGGTCAACAAGTTTGTAAACGTTATAAGAAGAGATATCGATAAGTACCACGTATTGCACTAGATTCGCCCACGAAAATCACGGGATTTTCGTGACAACCCGCTGAGCCAAAATCGAATCTATCAGAGTCTTCGAGAGGCGGTATGACTTCCGGGTGCTAGATTGAATCCGAATCCTAGGATGAAATTGTACCCGGCTCGATAGCCTTGCCCGGCCAGACTTTGACCCCCTTGGAAAGTCTGACCCCTTTCCCAACCAGTACATCATCACCCAGAACGCAGTCATCAAGAATTTCGCTCTCCTCTCCGACACGACAACGGCAGGCAACCAGGCAATTCCTCAGCTTGGCTCCCTTGCTAATTTGACAGTCCTGCCATAGTACCGCCCCTTCCACTACAGCGCCTTCCTCTACACGACACCTTGCCCCCAATACAGCAGGCCCCCTCACTATGGAATTCCTATCAATGAAACAGCCTTCGCCGATTATTGCTGGCCCCTCAATCTGAGCTGAAGAGTGAACAAAGCTTTCCCCTTCAAATTCAATACCCTTATTGCCTACATAGCGTCGAAGCAAATCGCGCTGCAACTTGAAATACTTATCTGGCGTGCCTATGTCAATCCAGTAATCCTGAAACGGATAGCCATATACAACCTGTCCCTTTTCCAGAAGCGGTGGGAAAACATCACGCTCAAACATGGAGAAGGTATTGGGGGCGATGTGACTCAAAATATCAGGTTCCAGGATATAGATGCCAGCATTAATCATATTGGTAGTAACCTTGTCTCGACTCGGCTTTTCTATGAAACGTTTGACCCTGCCCTCGCTATCGGTTTCCACTACTCCGTAAATAGTAGGATCTTCTACCGGTGTCAATGCCAGACTGAATATAGCTTTGTTTTTACGGTGCAGCCGCATCATCGCACCCAGGTCAATATCAGTGAAGATATCCCCGTTAAGAACAATGAACGAATCGTCCAGGAATCTTTCAGCATTCTTCACTGCTCCGGCTGTTCCCAGGGGGAGGTTTTCTATCGAGTAAGTCAGCCTGACACCGAGCTTGCCGCCATCGCCAAAATAGTCCTGGATCTGCTCAGGCGACTTCCCAATAGCGCAGATTATGTCAACAACGTTGTGTTTTTTCAGATAGCCAACGAGGTGCTCAAAGAAAGGGCGGTTCAACACGGGAATCATTATCTTGGGAGTGTTACAGGTGAGGGGACGCAGCCTGGTCGCCTCCCCACCAACCAGAATGACAGCCTTCATCGCATCTAAATCTACCCTACCACAAACAGATGCGTCAACCTGCCCACCCGCCTTACGGTTCCATCTCCACGATCCGATAAACCGCCGCGATTTGCTTCGACTTCTTCCTCTGTGTTACTTTTGTCTTCTCAAGATGCCTGTTGTGATGGATCAGGCAATTACAGGATTTGTGAGTTAGATTGTTCTCGAGCGAGGAGGGAAGATGGAGGTAGCAGTAAACAAAACGAAAGTGTCTATGATTCAAGGGGATATCACGAAGCAAGCTACCGAGGCCATCGTTAACGCTGCCAACTCCAGCTTAATGGGTGGCGGAGGAGTGGATGGGGCAATTCATCGCGCGGGCGGACCGACAATACTGGAGGAGTGCAAGGAAATCGTTGCCCGGCAAGGAAGACTGCCCACTGGGCAAGCTGTAATAACCACGGGGGGTAATCTCAAAGCACAGTACGTCATACATACCGTGGGGCCTGTCTGGCATGGTGGCAGCGGAAACGAAGCTGAACTTCTGAGAAGTGCCTATCGGGAGTGCCTGAAATTAGCTAGCGATAACAAACTGGCCAGCATTTCCTTCCCTTCTATAAGCACGGGAGCCTACGGCTACCCGGTTGATGAAGCGGCAAGAATAGCAGTGAGCGCCGTCGTTTCGTTTCTCAAGGAGAAAGCGACATCCCTCGAAGAGGTCGTGTTTGTTCTCTTCGATTACCGGACCTGTCAAAGCTACTGCTCGGCTCTGCGAATTTACCTCGACCGGCAAGAAGCATAACAAGACGAAACCTCAAGCGATAACCACCAGAGAAGGCGCGAAGCTATTCCCTACTATAGAGAGCGTTTTGTCATTGCGAGCGCCTGAAATGTGCGCGGCAATCTCTGGGATTGTGGAGCCTGTTCCGAGCGTAAGCGAGGAATCTCGTTGAGTTTGCTTCGGCTTCGCCTCGCAACCGCTACGCTCCTCGCAATGACGCGAGAAGAGAGCCTTAGCTATCTTCGTCGACTTGTAATGACAGAGGATCGGGGTGTTAAGAAAAATAGAGTTGACCCCTTCTACGTGAAGAATCCTTCAGGGTCGAATAGCCTTAACAAAGTCACTTCCTCTTTGGCTACCGGCTGAGCCTCTCTCAAATTGGGGCTGACCTTCAGTTCCCAGCCGACTTTGTCTCTTATCTCCGCGATAACCTCTTCTACCGCCTGTTTTGGTCTGGACGGAATATAGGTTGTCAGCGTGAAGGTTTCCTGGCCGCCGATCTTTTCAAAAACGCCCACGTCCGTCACCAGTGTTGTCACATTTCTCCCACTGAAGGTAATATAGGGCACTCTTTCCACTAGCCTGTGCTTGCCCGCGCTGATTACCACCACAGTCTCTCTGTTGCCGTTAGCTATATCGTTGGCTCCTCCCGAGCCGACCAGATAGGTGAAGCCGGGAATTTTCGTAGAATTCACATTGCCGTATTTGTCTATCTGCCCTCCCGCCAGAACACCCAGGCATTGATTTGACGAGCCACCCACAAAGACCCCTAGCACAGTTTCGACATTGGTCAGTATCTTACACGTGTGCATGTTATGATAGCTGAATATGAATGGGTCCGAGGCTCTAGGGACATGGCCAAACATGCCTATCTCAGCCATTAAATCCACGTCACTGCCCTTCTCTTTGAGCTTGCAGGCTGCCAGCCAGCAGGCCAGATGTGATAACCCAACACCAGCGAGTATGGTCTTGTATCCGCCGGCAAGGAATTTGTCATTTATAACCTGCGCCGCCGTGACCACTATCCTCTCCAGTGAGTTCGGCTCTTCGTCGAAATTGACATTTGGTATCTGAGCCGCTATTTCGTTTCTCCACGAGTCCGAGTGGGCCTTCCCTTTAAGATGAAGAAGCCTGTCCCTACCGAGTTTGGCAAGATACTCATCGTGGTCCTGGCAATCCAGGATCCAGTGCTTTATCCACTCTGAGAACTTCCGCTCGTCTCTCGACGCTTCCCTGCATTCAGTGAGGAACTCATAGTCTTCAAAGTAATGCTCGAATTCAGGCAGGCCACAGTTTGGCATTCCCGCGGGATGTGCTCCGTAGGGCGCTTCGCAGACTGCCTTGACCATGTAAGCTGGAACCCGGACTAGATGTGAGTGACTGCGTATATATTCGGTGGGAACGATTTTCTCAGCGCTGACGATGACCCCGTATTTTGCCCCCCAGGCGCCAAAGACATCAACTCCCAGGGGGTAAGTGAGGATTGTGTTCCCACAGCGGTCGGCGGCAGCACCATGAACCAGCGCAATATCTGGCCTCAATGCACTCATGAGGCCTATTTTCTGACCGGGGTTAAACGGGTCATCAATCACGGTGAATGATTCCTTGTTCTCCTCCTCCATGGAGCTGCCCAGAATTGACCTGGTGGGAACTACGCTCCAGCCCATGGCTCCAGCCAGAAGCCTCTGGGGAATGGTGAGCATAGTCCAGTTCTCAAACTCTACTTCCCCGGAGAGGTAGGCTCTTTGAGCCACGGGATTTGGCCCGGATGAAGGGTATACATCACCGATGAAACTGGCTATGATTTTCTTGACCAGTCTTCCCTGAAGTAAGGACAGGACGGTAGCTGAGATACCAGAATTTACGATGGTAAATCCGGGGTCTTTGTTCCAGAACTCTCTGACAAGCTGATTGACGAGAGCGCCACCTCGTCCGGCAAAGCCGATGCACATTCCTTTCTTGACGTGGGTTCTTATGGCTTCATCAAGGGCACAGACCTTGTCTTCACCTTCAACTACAGGAAGCCGGAATTTCGAGTCTATGAAGGCTCTTACTTCATGCGGTTCCATTGTCCTTCAGAAGAATACCCAAGCAAGACAGACCACGTGGTCTGAACAGCAATATGCTGGCTTCCACAGCCGCAGTCTAATCGGGCACGGTCTTCCGGAGGAGTGCCTGCAAGTTTTCGTATTCGCCGTCCAGCATGCGGTAGCAGTGCTTCTCCTCAGGAAACTTGTTGCGCTTCACATCCTCGCCGAACTCACGCATTGCCTTCTCGATGGTTTCGGCCAGGTTCGCGTATTTCTTGACAAACTTGGGAGTGAACGCCTCGAAGTAGCCCAGCATGTCACCGATGATGAGTAACTGACCGTCCGTGTACATGCCAGCCCCGATGCCCAGCACCGGTATCCCGAGCATATCGGTGATGATTCTGGCCACCTCAGGAGGAACCGCCTCCACCAGGAGAGCGAAGGCACCCGCCTTCTCGATAGCCAGGGCGTCTTCAATCAGCTCCCTGGCCGCGTCTGCGGTGCGCCCCTGTGCCCTGAAGCCACCGAGTTGACCTGAACTCTGCGGCGTAAGTCCGATGTGTCCCATCACAGACATACCGCTCTCACCTATCCCCTCAATCTGCTTGATGACCCGTCGGCCTCCCTCTAGCTTGATGGCATCCACACCCGCTTCCTTGAAGAACCGACCGGCGTTCTCGATGGCGCCCTCCCTGGAGACCTGATAGGAAAGGAACGGCATATCGCCGATAACAAAGGTAGCGGGAGCGCCCCTCCTCACTGCCTGAGAATGCTGGATCATCTGGTCCATGGTAATGGGCACTGTTCCGGGCAGGCCGTGAACCACCATGGCAGCGCTGTCACCCACCAGAATCATGTCCATGTCGGCTTTTTCACAGAAGCTGGCCATGGGGAAATCGTAGGCGGTGAGGAAGGTGATTTTGTCACCCTTTCTCTTCATCTCCCTGAAGTCGAGCACGGTTTTCTTGGGCATCCGCTTCTCAGCCTCCCTGGTCATCCTGGCAGGGGCACTCTGAGGTCTTTCGGCCCCTCCTTTGATACCTTAAGTCCGGGATGCACTTCACCGATCAATTCAATGATATTCTTGACCGAGCGGACTTTGTCTCTTGCCAATTCGGCTAGTCCGTCTTCAGACGTGCCCCACGGCATGTACATCTCGAGCCCCGGCCCGGGCTCCATCTTGAAGTAGCAGGGCGAGGCCACCCGTGCTATTTCCGGTGTCTCATAAATCCGGTTATAGCCGCCCATGGAGGCCCAGAGCTGGATGTGAATATCCAGTGGTATGGTCACCACGCTACGGATAGAGGCAAGCTGGGGAAGGGTGAGATCAGCCACCGGGTTGCAGCTTCCTGCCCCCAGTGACTCCAACAGCTTCACGCCGGCAGCGTTGGCATGCCCGGCGAATATAGAGACTTTGAAGATGATATCCTGCGGCAGGTCGCCGTTCTGCTTCATGGTGTTGAGCAGAGATAGCACGCCCTCGTCCCAGACCAGAAAACCCCGGAAGCCTATGTCAATGCACCGCTCGACTTCCATGAGGTAATGTCGCACCATGTCCATGCCCCTCATTCGCAGCCCGGAAATCGCCCCTTCCGGCGTAGCAATCTGACGGCCCGTATACCAGGTAGGCCTTGGGCCGGGAGTCATGATTACCTCCACCTGGTTATCATGGGCTATTCGGGCGAATTCCTTGAGCTGTTCTCGGGTCAGCATGCAGGCCCCCCGCACCACCGAAATCGAGCGATGAAACGGCACCGCCTGCTTCCTGGCCTCGTCAATTGCGGCCAATAGGACTTTAGGCGTCTCTATCCCGGAGATCTCCACGCGGTAATTAGCGCCGTCGGGGAACGTCTTCGTTGAGGTGGGCAGGTCGTAACCATCACTGCTGGGGAAACCGGCCCTTTCCATGGCTTGCGCGATCTTATCCACAGTTCTCCCTCCAAGGATCCAAGCGAGCAGATGATATGCTGGCTTCGCCTTTTCCAGCTCCTGGCCTATACTATATGGCGCCCCCTGGCAGTGTCAAGCTTTTTCGAATCAGGGATGCCCAATAACCCTCAGGCGAGGTCTGTGTTCGTTGAATTGTCTGACCACATAGGGTATTGTATGATAGCGCAGATTTGATTGGTCGTGATAGTCCAGTGCTGACATTCAACTCACCGGCAAAAAAAGAACAATCGAGCCCAAGATGGAGATAATCCCAGCGGTCGACATCAGGGGCGGCAGGTGCGTCAGGCTGTATCAGGGTGATTATAAGCAGGAGACCGTTTTCGATGAGGACCCTGTGACAGCCGCCTTGACCTGGTATTCCCAGGGGGCACGATGGCTCCATATTGTCGATCTGGATGGAGCAGTCGCTGGTGAGCCCCGCAATATGGAAGTGGTCGGGCAGATAATAAAGGAGACTGGCCTGTTAATAGAACTGGGCGGCGGTATCAGACAAG
>Ga0256868_10001035_pt1 | contig 15648 bp, 16 predicted proteins | sample RVTome_13_FD_187341 | JGI IMG/M metagenome (GOLD analysis project Ga0256868, IMG submission 187341) | Soil microbial communities from uranium-contaminated site in the Upper Colorado River Basin, Wyoming, United States - RVT92D227 HiSeq ...
GGGATTTTTCACATATTCAACGTGATGTGTTAGACAATAGTGATTTTTCATGTCCAATAGAAACGATGGAAATGATTTCAGCATATATCAAAAAAGAACTAAATTCAAATTGAAGGTGTACTTAAATTCTTTATATATCCCATCCAGTAGTATATCTATTTTACATTAAACAAAACCTATGTATCATACTCCTGTTACAAAAAACTTGAAAATAAACCATGTTATAAAAACCATAATAAAAATATGTTTAAAACCAGCTGTAATTTTTCCGTCTTCAAATACACCAGTTACAACGCCCATGCCCGCACCCTGAATTATAGTTGTAACAAAAAATGCTAACGTTATATCATATTGAGTCATGTTACCGGAACCACCCATCAAAGTTGAAAGACCACCATGACCTTGACCAAGCATAGCTGGAATCAGACTTTTACATAAAATAACGATAACTATAAGGAAAACAAGCATACTAACATAAACTACTGCAACGTAAGAAAGCATACCTGCACGTCTCTCAGCTTCCGCGAATTTAAGCTCCCTTGCATCATTAGATGCTGCATCAAGAACATCTGCAATATTTCCACCACTATGACTTGCCTCAATAATCAAAGTAACAGTTCGTCTGATAAGTTTAGTATTAACACGTTTTGCAAAAGATTCTAGAGCATTTTCAACACTATTACCCCATGAAATCTGACGAGCAATATTTTGAATCTCTGGTGTAAGCAGACTATAATTCCCTTTTGATGCATATATAATAGCCTTTGTAAAAGTCATACCAGCACGACGATATTCAGCAAGATCTCTTACAAAATCTGGAAACCTGCCATCAATTTTACGCACCTTTCGCTCACGTAAAAAACTATAAAAACCATAAATACCAGCTGAGATAATTAACGCCAAAACAAGATAATCAATATTTGTACCAAGAATTATATTACCAAATTTTAGTGGTTTTATCACAGCTAAAGGCTCAGTAGAAAGAATCGCTAAAATAATAAAGAAAATTGTGAAAAAAGCAATAGATATGTATATAATAAATCGGGAAAGTCCACCGGTTACCATCATTCGTTTTATCTTACTAGGTTTTGAGACATTCTCTATATTTTCATCCATTTTTTCTCACACCCTTTGCGACATAGAAGCTAAAACAACAGCAAAACCAATATTAATTAAAGGAACAACGATAAGAGCAAAAAGATAAATGATTATCAGTTGACTGCTATCTGCACCTGAAATAAGCATCATGAGAGGTATTATAATAATGATTAACAAAATACCTGCAACTGCGGCTGTAACATATGCCTCTGCCATAATCCCAAGACTTTCAATAAGTTGCTTCTGAGCTATACGATTCTCATGCTGATATTGTTCAGCTTTTGCCATAAAATATGGTTTTAATGCACCACCAGATTGAACAGTTATAATAACTCCTTGTAAAAACTCTTTAAATTTCTCTGAAGGAGTTCGATTAATATTAGCCTTAATCGCGGATATAATATCTCTACCAAGGAGACCAATATCTCTATATATCCACAATGATTCTTCTCGTATTTCTCCATAGATTTTTTGTTTGGAAAGGCTTTTGAAAATTTCAGTAGGGGTTATACCTGCAGATGACATAGCAGAAATAAAGTTCAAAGCATAAGGAAGATGCATATCAATTTTTTTTCCCCGACTTTTTGCTTTAATACCCGGGTATCTCATAAAATAAAAATATACGAAAATGGTAGTTAAAATAGGAATAGAAAGTAATATTAAACCTATAATTAAAGAAAATCTAATAAAAACGATTAAACTTATATATATAACAAAAGAAACAATCGCAGCTAAAATAGTATTCATCCATACATACGAAAGATAAGCGTCTGGTCTAATATCAATATGTGCTTTTTCTAAATTAAGCTTCATTTTCTCGTTAACAATATTTACAGCAGTACTTCCAAACCTACGATAACACATTTTCTGATATTTATTAATAGACATTTTTTTTACTCACCACCTTTTTATATATTTTTAGATTAGATTAATTATATAATTTTCCTACTTCTTTTACTATCTTTTTTGCTGTTTTTTTATCTAAACCTTTAATTTTAGTTAAATCTTTTATAGAACTATTTTTTAAATCCTCAATTGATTTAATTTTACTATAAAACAAAATTTTTGCAATATCTTTATTGATAACAGATACTTCTTTAAATGCATCTGCATATGATAAATCATTATCAATAGGCTCTTCTATTTTATCAACAATTACAACTTGTGTGGTTGAAGGTTTTTTACTATCTTCTGATAAAGAATTTTTAATTTTATTACCCTTTATATTTGTTTCTTTAAGTTTTTTTAAAAAATCATCAGGATTTTCTGTATACCAAGATATAACTTTTGCAACTTCTTTAAAAGTTCTTAAATTATTTTTTTGCATCCACTCCAAAATTTCAGTTCTCTGTCTAATTTCTTTAGTCATTTCTTCTTTAGACATATCCAATTTAACTCTGATTTTTTCTAAAATATAGCTTTTACCAGTATAAATGAACTTATCTTCGATCGGATCCCATCGAAAAACTTCATTAGTCAAAATCTCCTTAGTCGAAGGATCGATATCAATAATTTCAACAATCTGCTTACAACGACGCACACGTTTTCCTTTAACACGAGCTGTAAAATGAATTGATACAATATCAAGTGATTGAAGCATAACACGTGGAATCTCAATAGGTTTACCCTCAAGACGATGAACCAAGGATTTTGCACTATCAGCATGCACTGTACTATATGTGGTATGACCTGAAGCCATAGCCTGAAACAAAACATATGCTTCTCGACCACGAATCTCACCAACAATTATGTATTCAGGTCTTTGACGAAGAGCAGCCTTCATCAATTCATATAAATCAATTTCACCGACCATTTTATCATTAACAATTTCACCAAATCCACTACGAGAAACACCAGGAATCCAATTAGGATGTGGAAGGTTAATCTCACGAGTCTCTTCAATACTTACAATCTTTGCATCTCTAGGAATAAATAAACTTAAAGCATTTAAAATAGTAGTTTTACCAGATGCGGTACCCCCAGCAATCAGTGCATTAATACGATTTTCAACTGCAAGCCAGAAATAAGCCATTATCTCAGCAGAAACTGTATTTAGCGCAATGAGATCCGGTGGAGTAAATGGATCAGCACGGAATTTACGAATCGTAAAAGTACTGCCCCTTGTTGTAACCTGTGAACCCAATGTCATTTGTATACGAGAACCATCAGGCATAGTTGCATCAAGCATAGGTTCTGCAACACTAATGTGCTTACCACATTTCTGAGCAAGACCTATGACAAAATCTGAAAGTTCTTCTGTATTATAGAAAACAAGGTTGGTTTTTAAAGAACCATATTTTCGATGAAACAAAAATATAGGAACACCTGCACCATCACAACTTATATCTTCAATATTTGGATCACGCATTATAGGATCAATTTTACCATAACCAAGAGTTTCACGTTCTGCATAATAAAGTATTTTTTCCTTGCTAACATCATCTAGTTTTATCTCATAATCATCAATAACATGTTCAACTTGTTCATGAAGATAACCTTCAATTTTTTTTCTATCAAGTTCATCAAGCCTTAAATTAAAAGTTTTCATTAAAGTCTGCCATATAAAATTTAGCTTCTCCGTCTCTTCATTAGTTAAATACGGCTCAATTATTTTGTAAAATTTTTCAAGAGTATCAGGATTTTTTAAAACTTTTATATAAACAAAAGGCTCATTAATAGGATAAAACTCAAGTTGTTCAAGCTCGTCTATAAAAGAAACGATACCTGATTTACCACATGCAGAACATACAACCTTTACTTTCTCACCTAATTTACCCATAATCTCTATTTTTGTATGACAACTAGGGCAAATAGCAACTTTGTTATTCATCACTTTTTAATGACCTTCTCCAACTCTTTTAAAGTTTGATCCGGACTTTCAGAATAACGCGAAATTAACCTAGCAACATCCCTAAACGCACGGATATTTAGTTCGTTCATTAATTCAACTATTTTTTTTCGTCTTTTAATCTCCTCGGTCATATCCTCACGGCTCATATCCTTCTGTGTACGGATCCTTTCTAAAACATAGCTTTTACCAGTAAAAATAAACTTGTCTTCAACCGGATCCCACCGAAATACTTCATTAGTCAAAATCTCTTTAGTTGTAGGATCGATATCAATAATTTCTATAACTTGTTTACAACGACGTGCACGTTTTCCTTTAATATCAGTTATAATATGAATAGTTACAACATCAAGTGATTGAAGCATTATACGGGGAATCTCAATAGGTTTACCCTCAAGACGATGAATAAGTGAATGAGCGCTATCCGCATGCACTGTACTATATGTTGCATGACCTGTAGCCATAGCCTGAAACAAAACATATGCTTCTCGACCACGGATCTCACCAACAATTATGTATTCAGGTCTCTGACGAAGAGCAGCCTTCATTAAATCATAAGTATCAATCTCACCAACGACTTTATCAGCTACAACCTGACCAAAACCAGTACGAGAAACACCAGGAATCCAATTAGGATGTGGAAGGTTAATCTCACGAGTCTCTTCAATACTTACAATCTTTGCTTCAGCAGGAATAAATAATGAAAGAGCATTAAGACAAGTTGTTTTACCACTTGCAGTACCTCCCGCAAAAAGCATGTTAATACGATTTTCAACTGCCATCCACATATAAGCAATAATTTCTGAGCTCATAGTGTTAAACTCAACAAGATCAGGTGGTGAAAAAGGATCAGACCGGAATTTACGTATAGTAAAAGTACTACCATGTGTAGTAATCTCGTCACTCAAAGTCATTTGTATACGAGAACCATCAGGCATAGTTGCATCAAGCATAGGTTCCGCAATACTAATATGCTTACCACATTTCTGAGCTAATCTAAAAACAAAAGAATTTAAATCATCTCCAGTATCAAATTGAATATTACTTTTAAGTGAACCAAACTTACGATGGTAAACAAATAAAGGAACACCATTACCATCACAACTTATATCTTCAATATTAGGATCATGCATTAAAGGATCAATCTTACCAAAACCAAATGAAAACCTTGAAAGATTATATAAAATTTTATTAAATAAATCCTTACTAACGTTTAGATTATAATCTTTTACAATTTTATTGACGTTTTCAACAAGATAATTACTTTCACCTTTAACCTCAAAATCTTCTGTATCAATTGCCATATTACTAATTGTATCATAAATAAAATCCATTGTCTGCTGCTCCTCTTCAGATATTTCTGCTTCAACTAAAAAATAACGTTTCTCCAAAGTATCCCGTTCTCTAAGTATCTCAACATAAGCATATGGTTCAACAAGCGGATAAAAATCAAGTTCTTCCCATTCATTTTCAGAAAAACCAAGATCTGAAAGTTTCACAGATTTAATACTAAGAACCTCTCTTGGAAGTTCAATATCATCAAGTCCCTCAACAGGTTCATTATCAATTTCACCAGTGATATCTTTAAGTTCTTTTCTTTCTTTATCAATTATATGTGGACTCCAACTACTATAATCTGATTCTTGTTCTTGCTCATCAAAAAATACGTGTTCCTGTTTTGAACCTGTTGACTCTGCAAAAGTACTTTCAGTATTCTTTTGATTTTTTCTATCAGATTTCTCAATACTATTATTATTAATATCTTTTATATGTTCCTCAAAAAGTCTATGGACTTTTTCTTCAACTTTTTTAAAATCATTTTTTTCAGTTGTATTATTATCAGTTTTTTTTATACCTTCATCAATTATAATTTTCTCGTCATCATTTAGGTTATGAATATTTTCAACTCTAAAATGAGGTTTAATCGCAGGTTTTAAACCAACATATTCATTATTTATGTATTCAGGTTGTTTATTAGATATATTTTTTTTAAAAAACATTTTTTTGTTATAAGGAATATCTAAGTTTTCAGTTTCTTTCGTATAATCTGTGAATGTTTCTTTTCCATCTGATTTATTAATATTTTTATCTAAAAAATTTGAATTATCATCTAAATTATAAGAAAAATTATCTTCATCTTTTTTTATTGTTTCTAAAACATCTTTTTTATTATGCTTAAAAATATCATGACTTTTTTTATCTAAAAAATCATGTTTTTTAACAAAATCAGCAGCATTTTTTTTAGCAATATTTGAAATTTCAGAATCTAAAGTTTTTCCTTCTTTTTTATTTTTTATTTTTTCATCTAAAAATTTTGATCCTTCATCTTTATACTTTGTAGCCTTAAGTTCAATTGTTTTTTCAATTTCTGATACAACGGTGTTAAATTCTTTGGATGTTAGAATATTATCTGTTTTTTGAATTTTATCTAAGTCTTCATCAAATCTATTTTTTCTACCAACCCTTATCCGTATTTTTGGTTTGGATTCATAGACTTTTTTTTCAAGTTCTAGCTCAGGTGTTATTTCATAGATTTTTTTTCTTACAGGTTTTTCTCCAAGATTTTTTCTAGCTTGACTAATGATTTCATAACTTAATTTCTCTGATGTATCTTGTCTGCTTGTTTTATTTTTTTTAAAATAAAAAATGCTTTTATTTTTAGTATTTTTTGGAGTTAATTCTTCTAAATTTATTGAGTTTAAATAAGTTTGTTCTAGTTTTGCTTTGTTTTTTAGATTTATTTCATCAACAAATTTTTCAATATCGGAGATATTATAGTATTTTGTTTTTTTATTATCTTTACTCAATATATCTCCCTCCTAGATTTTTTAAAACATATCTGCTTTCCAATTTGATTCTATCCTGCATCCACATCCCTTTTCTAAATCTAATATTCAACTTATTTTTTGTTTATCTTTAAAAATTATAATTTACATATTGTTATTGATAAACAAGTTTTATGCACATCTCATCCAATTAGTTTTTGTTATACTTTAAATGCTATTTATATTTTTCTTTAAGTTAAATTATTATTATTTATATTTAATATGCTAGTAGACAAGTTTATAACTTCTTTTTTAATTATCTAAGAAAAAGTTGGACCCATGAGGTAGTCTGGATATCCTATCGGCCTTCGGAGCCGATTACGAGGGTTCGAATCCCTCTGGGTTCGTTTTTTTCTATTAATGCAATGTATTTACGTAGTTCTATATCTAAAAAAGAGCTGATGCTAATACCATGTTCTCTAGCTTTTTTCAACAACTTTTTGATTATTTATTTATGTTTATACTCTTTCTTGATTAGCTTCTTCTTTTTTTCATTTTATCTATGGCTGAAGACAAGGCTTTTTCTAATGATCCAGAAAGTTTAACCTCATCTGTTTCATCCTTTTTTTGTTTAGGTTTTTCTTTTTCATACTTTTTTAAAAAAGGAGATTTTTTTTCATCTAAACATTCAACATTTTTATTAGTAGTAATCTGCTCATCCATTGTTTCTTTTTTTATACAAATAGTGTCTAAATCCTCATTTATTTTTATATTATTCATTTCATTTGATAATCTATTTTCTGTAAATTCATTTTTCTTATTAAAATAAAAATCCTGATTAATATTTTCTTTATTATTTTTAAAAATATTTAACTGTTCAACAGGTTTTGAAAAAGATTTTGTAATAAGTTTTTCTGTTGTTAATTCTTGTTTTTTTAATTTATCATCTTTAAAGACTTTAAAAAGAAATGTTATAGTTAAATAAACATATAAAATCGAAATTAAAATTATTACAATCAATATTATAAATATTATATGTGAATATCTTAGTGGTTCTACGACTATATATGCTAAAAGTATATTATCAAATGTAAGTACTTTTAAGATAAAAGTAACATATAGATAACATATTATGCTACTAAAGATAATTGAAAGACAGCCAACCGTTAAAAATAAATAACTTATTTTTTTGTATATCTCAGATATAGTTAATATAACTCCAAAAAACGCAATAAATATACAAATTATAATTATCCATATAAAAATATTAATTAAATTAATATCATTATATAGGTTTTGAATATCAATATTTTCACTATACTGCATACTTTCGATATTAAAATAAACAAGTTTATCGGGGTTATCTACATTTTTTAAGATAACAATAGGTAAAAATGAGTTCAGCATTAGTACCAGTACACTAAAAAATAACAAAATAATTGAAATACCTTCAATTTTACTTGCTAATTCTGCTTTTCTCATTTTTTACCAATTCCATATTTTTAAAGATTTATTTTTTGTTTTTTCAATCAAATAATTCTTTTCAAAAATATTGAAATTCATTTTTAAAACAGTAATAGTCAGCTTTAATAAACCTGAGCCGATAATAAGCAATACAATTGGAGAGATAAAAATAAAAGCTAAATTTTCTATATTAGCAGATATAAAATTACCATTATAAAGTATAAGAAAATTAGCACCCATAAATTTAATTGTAATGAAAATGAAGTATAAGCATATCAAAGCTGCTATAAACGCAAAAAAACATTGAAACAATTTATATTTTTCTATTGGAAAATCACTTCGTTTAATAAATATTCCAACAATAGTAAAAATAACACCTAGGGCGATAATTGCATATAATAAATATGATAGGGTTATAGAACTTGATTTTATAGAGTCTGAATTCACACCAAAATACATATAACTATCTTTAGATTCAAAAAAACTTGAAAAATTCGTGTCATTACTAAAATTATCGATTTTATCTGTATAATAGTAAATCTCATTATTCTTAATATTCGATGTTTTATTATCATATGTTACAATAGCCCAAGGAACAAAGTTCATAATTAAAAGACAGATTATACCAACGATTATTAGGACTAAACCTAGTTTAAAAAATGGTTTTTTCGTAGGTTTTAATTTCTCTTTTGTTTCCATTTTATCTATTAATATAGAAACTTTTTTGTGATTTTCATCCAAAATTTCTTCTTTTAACAACTGTTTATCCTGTTTATTATTAACTAAAACTTCTTTAAACTTCTCATTTTCATGCAAACCCATTATCTCTCCTACTGTCAATATTAGTTAATCAAATGTCTTTTATTAAGTTTTTTTGAAAAAATAAAATTTTAATAAACAATGTTAAAAAGATTGGGAAAATAAGTATTATAGAATTATTCGAAAGTTACCTATTACCTTATCATATATTTTCTTTAAATCCTCCTCACTCTAGCAGTTATAATGCATATATATTTATGAATATATGTCTAAGGAGAAGATTCATATCTGAGGTCTTTTAATATAGGAAGAAAAGTTAGAGTTTGGTTTTTTAGTCTTTATTTTTACTTACTCAAACTACAATGTTCTTTTTCGTTCCCATAATAAAAGTAATGCTATTGCACAGACTACAATAATTAGTTCAAAACCAAGTGTATTTTTTTTGTTAATTATAACTGATTGTTCGGGTGGATTCATATCGTAGGTTAGATTGAATTGGCTATCTGCATCAGTTTCATAGAGGTTAACATACGGTGAGTAGGTTTTGACCTGGATCCGGTTTGTTGCAGGGTAAAACGTCATGATTCTAAGGTATCCGTTTCCACCGTTAGAGTATGCTTGGTAATTGGCGAGCAATATGTTTACGGTATTACCATTATAGGTCTCTATTCGTCTGTTTTCTCCATGCATATGACCACATAACATGAGGAACAGATTCGGATTATCCTTCAGCGTATCATAGATAGTTTGTCCGTTTTCTTCCCAACTTGCGTCAACATCTAAAATGCAATGCTCTATGACAATCGCCCTTCGGTTACTATACATCTGTAACAAATCATCTGCCCAGTTCAGTACGACCGTACTAGAGTTGTAATCCAGAGCAATGGCGATGAAGGACATGCCTGAGGTGTCGAAGAGGATGTAGCTGTTATTATTCGTCGTTGAATAATGACCACCGTAGTAGTCTCTACCTGTAAAACGTGAGATGCCGAAGTATTGATTATACTTTATTAAAGTGGGATCTGTCTCATCTCCATGGTCATGGTTCCCAGGTGGAATTGCATAAGGAATGCCATCCGGATGACCTGTATAGGAGGTCTCAAGAGTAGAGTATGCTTGGTTTGCAACACTATATTCTCCATCTGTCGGGAAGCTGACGATATCACCTTCACCAGAAACCACAACAATGTTTAACATGTCTTTATTATTCCAAATCCATTGCGTCTGACTATAAAAGATTGAATTATGGTTACTATGGTATGTATATTCCTGCGTGTCAGGTAATACGATGAGGGTGAAATTTGTTTGCTCCGCTTGAACAGTATTTATTACATTTCCTTCTAGTCCGCAAAGGATTACCATTCCCAATATCAATATTTGAAAAAAAAATTTAATTATTTTTTTTTTCATCCTAATTAAAATAAATAGAAATTTTTACTATAAAAACGTATCCTTATCGTACTGACTTCATTTCAACATTACTATACCAAATTCACGTTATTGCCAATTACTTTAAACATACTTAATTTTGTGCATAATACTTGCTATATTTTCCTTTAAATTAGCTAATACTATGCAATCATAATGCACATAAGTCATTTACCTGCTTTTTTGTGGTATTTTTATATTCAACATGAGAAACCACTCGAGGTAAAATATCAACAGATATATCTATTTGGTATACACATCTCATATTATTCTATAATTCCACTCATTACTCTATCATATATCTTCTTCAAATCCTCTTCACTCTGACAATTATAATGCATTAGGTCAACATCCCCTTTTAATGAGTGACCCATTAGGATCTTTTTAATGCTTGTTGGTCCACCTCTACGATCCCATTCCTGACTAAAGAACTTCCTTAGATCCTTAACTTGGATAGGAGCATCTTTAAAGGTTCTAGACATATGACTCTTACTGAATAAATTCGTTAATTTCTTATGGCAATTATAGAATTGGAGATAATCTTGCATTACTTGTTTTGCCTCTTCAGTAAAAAAATGATATTCTATTAATACCTGTCTTGGTTGTTTGTCCATTAGCTGGATTATAATTTATATGTAGTACACTGTTTTCAATATCAATATCTTCAATATTTAACTGATATAACTCTTCAGCTCTAATGCCAGATGTAGCACCTAACATAATTATTGCTTTGATTTGTTTAAAGAACTGGTTTCCTTCGAAATAGTCTAAAGTAGAATTAATATCATCTTTTGTTATTCTTTTTGGTAAGTAAGTAGGTTCTGATGGTGGCATTATATTGCTTGCCCAATCAATATGGATAAATGCAAGAAACTTTCTAATCTGATACACTCTTTTTCTATAACTTGTAGTAGAATACTTGTCTTGTAATTGCTTCAGATAATCAAGTGTTTCAACTTCATCTATTGGCCAACCTACATATGTTATATAATTTTCAAGTGTAACTCTTACATCATGAAGCCAATTATCTGATAATCCATTTATACTACGAAGTTTGAGGAATTTATCCAAGTCAGATCGTCCTGATAGTTCACACTCTTTATGGCCTTCAGAGCCGATTACGAGGGTTCGAATCCCTCTGGGTTCGTTTTTATATTTTTATTTAATTTTTGACTTTTTTTCAAAATGTAAAAATTACAAGAAATATTTAAATATTATAAAAACCAAAGTATAACTTGTAGAGGTCTGGAAAAAAATTATTTTCTTCCTTTCATCTTTCTCATCCATCGTCCAGATCTCCCCTCTCTCCTAAAAAATAACTCTTTTAAATAAATATAAAAAAAGGAGTTATACTAATTTATTATAACTCTTTTTTCTTCTCGTCTAAGTAAAGAATCTAAGCAAATTTACCGCGAAGTTTCCTTCTTTCAACTTTTACATTAGATGGGGAAACGATCATAAGGTTATTTCCAATACCTGCTATATCTCCATTTATTTCTTTTGCAAGTTTCTTAAGATCACCTGTTATTCTTTTCAAAATTACTTCTTCTTCGGCAATGGGCGTAAAATCAAGAATAAGTACATTCCCGCCATAAACATAATCTGTAAATTCTTTTAAGTCCTCATAACGTGTTATTTCGCCAACACGTACATACATATTTGCAGTTTCTGCTCCACTACTCGATTCTACATATTTTTCTAAATCAACGTATCCTTCTACATCCCCCGACTTTTTATCTCCAAAAATCTTATTAACAATTCCCATTATAACGTTCAACTCCTAAGCATTTTAACTCACGAACAATATATATAATTCTATTTATAAACTTTTGGCGACAAAATCCTAAACTTTATATTTTGATCGACTATAAAATTAAACTCTTCTTAAAACATATTTTTTCTATCTATATGTTATATTGTTTAATCTATTTTTTTTAATATTCACAATCATTTTTAAGAAAATCCCAAAAATTATCCCCAACATAATGAAAAATAGCTACAGCTTTGCCTTTTTCTTTTTTTATCATCTCTTCACCAGATATTATTGCAACACCTAATGCTAATGGTTTTTTGTTTTTTTCATCACATATCCATACTATATCATCAGGTTGTATATTTTTATCAGCATCAACAATTCCTGGGCTCATTACATCTGCACCCTTTGCAACAAACTTTACAGCACCCATATCAACAATTACGTATTCATTATTAGGTTTATACTTATATAAACCACTAAGGGTAAAAACAATTCTATCATTATAAAACATAAAATATGGTTTAGACTCTATAAAAACAAACTGAGTATTTTCATAAAAACCTATTTCAACAACAGAGTCAATATTAAAAAAATTAGAATTAAAATCATTTTTAAGTTTATCAATAATCTCGTGTACTTCTTTTTTTTTAAGTCTATGGCGGTTTTTAATTCTAAAATCCATAATATGCGTTAACTATCAAGTATTTAATATGAAATAGGGGTTTCACCCCTATAACCCCTTCCGCCTTCGCTTCCTCGGCAAGCTCTTCGCCTCTGATGAGGCTTCGGTCTTGCCGTGTATCCCCGCTCGGCGGATTCTTTTAGGTGGGTAGTTGTTGTTGACGGTCATCAAGCACGACTACACCATGACGTTGTTGCTGACTGCAACAATACGCAGTTGATTTTTCCAGATCTATCAAACCTGTGGACTCATGATGTTCGTATCCGCTCCAAAATCCACCGTATGGATATCGTTTTCTGAACCTAGGATGCTTTTCAAAAATCTTCTTTGCACTATAGGATTTCAGCATGATCTCCGCATCCTTAATCGAGTACCTTTTAGGAACATTAACCTGGAAGTGAACATGAACACCTGCAAAACCAAACTCGCCGAATTCAAACCCAAACCCCTTTCGAGTTCACGAAATCCCTCAGTACAAGTATCGATGTGGGATTGTTTTCGGAAGCAATTGTATCGGCATTTGGTGTTAAACTCCATTGTGACCCAGTTGTTCCGTGTGTCATACGCTGGCTTTTTATAGTATCCGCTACTTACATTTTTCATAGAATTTTTTTCTCCTGCCGCACCTTTATAGGGCACATCCTAAGTGGTGTGCCGCGTGCGACAAAAAAGAGATATGGTTTATCTGGAGAAAAATAGAGATGCGACTTTTCATCTGCGGGTCTTATGCTGATGCTTCAGACCACGCAGTATTCCCAGTCGCAGTTAATAAATTTTATTTTTATTTTAGAGTCGCCCAAACTCTTATAAATAAGAAGTATATTTCGTGGTCCCAAGGGTAAACAAAATGGATAAACCACTTAAAATATTGCATTCAAGTCTTAACAAACGTGTAATAGTTGAGCTTAGAGGTGGAAGAGGATATCATGGCACTTTAGATGGATATGATGTTCCCCATATGAATCTTGTACTTAAAAACGCTGAAGAAAAAATAGAAGGTAAAGAAAATAAAAAACACGGTACAATAATAGTAAGAGGCGACAATATAATATATGTCTCACCATAAATAATATTTAATAATATTTTAAAGGTTGATAAATTATGACAAAAGGAACTCCTTCAAAGATGGGTGGTAAAAGATCACATACGATATGCAGAAGATGTGGAAAACATGCATATCATATCCAAAAAAGAGTATGTGCTTCTTGTGGTTTTGGATCAACCGCAAAAATCAGGAAATATAACTGGGCAAGAGCAAAAAACTAAAGAAAAAATAAATTTTTAATATTACTTTATTTTTTTATTCTTCTAAAGGAGGGTATACACCTATCATAAGGCTTGAATCACCAATTAATACTCATTGTTGTACTTTTTTTGAATTATTAAAACCTAAATATAAGAAGTATAATGCTTTGATTTGAATGCAAAAAGATAAATGCAAATATTATTGCTATAAAAAAATTCGTAAAAAAACAAATAACACTATAAAAAAAATGGATAAGTTAGAACTTGTAATTTTTGATATGGATGGGGTATTAACAGATATTTATAGTTCATGGAAATATGTACATGATTATTTTAACTCTTCAAATGAAAAGTCTGTTGAAGCATATCTCAAAGGCCAAATTGATGATATGGAATTTATAAGAAGAGATGTTGATCTATGGAAGGAAAATGGTAAACCATTAAAAAAAGATAAATTAGTTGAGATTCTCGCAGATGTCCCTTTGATGAATGGGGCAAAAAAATGTATAAGTTTTTTGAAAGAAAAAGGTATTAAAACCGCGATTGTTAGTGCAGGTTTAGATGTTCTTGCAGAAAGAGTCGGTAAAGAACTTGGGATTGATAATATTTGTTCAAATGGTATTAAAGTTGATAATCAAGGTTATTTAACAAATGAAGGAATTCTAAATGTTAAATTAATGTATAAAAATGAAGCTATTGATAATCTAGCAAAATCTTTAAAAATATCTTTAAAAAGAATTGCAGCAGTTGGTAATTCTTGTTTTGATATTACAATGTTCGAAGTATGTGGTGTTGGCATTGCCTTTAATCCAGATGATGAATGTACAATAAAATATGCCGAGTATTCAATTAAGAAAAAAGATTTATCATTAATTTTAAAGATTTTAAAAAAGTATTATTAAACATATTAATTAGTGATATGATAAATAATATAGTTATAAAGTTGTAATAAAAAATCATCTTTTTACTTCATTTTTAAATAGAGATTTTTAAATAATGGAAACTTATTACGAATGTTAACAATTAACAATTATGGGGAGTAATTTTTATGAAAGATGTTAAAAAAGATAAATGTGTACTCACAAGTGTGATAGAAACAGAGCTAGATATATTAAAGCGTCATGTTTATGTTCTTAAAACATTGCAGAAAAATCAACCTATGGGCATAATTAAGCTTTCAGAGCTTACTGGATACCCTCAACATATGGTTAGGTATTCATTGCGTATTCTTGAACAAGATGGACTTATTGAGCCTTCACCACAAGGTGCAGTAATTACGGAAGATGTTGGTAAAACAATGGTTCTACTTAAAAAAACACTTGAAAATATTAGCAGTACTGCAAAAGAAATTATCAAAAACATTGAATAATAGAATTTGTATTACATTTTTTTATTTTGCCGAGGTAACTCAGTCGGGAGAGTGCACGGCTGAAGACCGTGATGTCGTGGGTTCAATTCCCACTCTCGGCACTATCGATTAACTACACCTTCAATTTGAATTTAGTTCTTTTTTGATATATGCTGAAATCATTTCCATCGTTTCTATTGGACATGAAAAATCACTATTGTCTAACACATCACGTTGAATATGTGAAAAATCCCG
>Ga0256868_10001036_pt1 | contig 15634 bp, 19 predicted proteins | sample RVTome_13_FD_187341 | JGI IMG/M metagenome (GOLD analysis project Ga0256868, IMG submission 187341) | Soil microbial communities from uranium-contaminated site in the Upper Colorado River Basin, Wyoming, United States - RVT92D227 HiSeq ...
CTACATTTTTTCCAATACCCCCCCATCTTGGCTTTAAGTCTTGAATTTTTTCACAGCTTCCCTTTTCCAAAGGGGGAATCCCGCGAAACGCGGGACTCCTCCCTTTGGCTTCTTTTTCCTGCCAGAGGCAGGGAAAGGGAGGTGGGGAAGGAACTCGGTTTTCTTGATTGTTCCCCTCTCACCTTAATCAATTCCGCTATAATGCTAATGGCGATCTCTTCAGGGGTTTCGGAGTTAATGTCAATTCCAATGGGTGCATGGATTCGATCCAAGGTCTCTTTCATTATTCCCTTCTCCATCAAATTTTGATAAAGGGTTTGAATCTTCTTCTTCGAACCGATCATACCGATATAACGGGCATTGGATTTGACCGCTTGCTCTAATACAAAACCGTCATAAAGATGACCTCGGGTGACGATGACAATATAAGAAGAATCATCAATGTTGAGTTGGTCGAAACACCTCTCAAATTCTAAGACGATAACCTCGTCTGCTACCGGAAAGCGTTCTTTATTTGCAAACATCTCTCGATCATCAAGGACTACCACCTTGAAATGGACTTTTTTGGCAAGAGGAGCAACCTGTTCAGAAATATGCCCTGCTCCAAAAATATAGACAGTCGGTTCAGAAAAAATAGGTTCCAACAGGATTTGCATCTCTCTATTTCCATAATTTAAAACCAAAACCTTTGGCTTTTTCTCTTTAAACAATGTTTCACTTTTTCTCAAAACCTTCTTCTCCAATTCTATTCCACCCAATAAAGAACCGATCTTTTCTCCAGAGGTTTTTATCAAAACCTTTGCCTCTTCCCCTTTGGAATAAGCTCCATCCACCGATACGAGTGTAGTTAGGATGGCGGACCCACCCTTCTGTCTCATTCTTACCACTTCCTGATAGATATTCAAAAATTCTTCTCTAATGGGTTCCAAAAAAATATCAATATTTCCCCCACAGATAAGCCCACTTTCTGCCAATTGCTCAGATGTCAGTTCAAAATGGAGAATTTTCCTTTCCCCCATCTCCATGACTTTTTGAGCCTCTTGCCAAACCTCTGCCTCAACACATCCTCCTCCTATGGACCCTAAGGAGGTACCATCCCCTTTTACCAAATATTTTGCACCCACAGCCCTGGGAGCAGAACCTTCACGGCTGATTAGTGTGGCCATTGCCACTTTTCCCTTTTTCTCAAGAGCTCTCACTATCTCAATATAGATATCTTCCATAACGACTTCTCCCCGCTATGAAATATCATAGCCTCATAAATTGCTATCATCCTGAGCTTGTCGAAGGATCACGATCTTTCGATTTTGAATAATCAATCAATTTATCCCAATCTCCATTAATGAATCCTTCCCTTTTTCTCCTTGTCCATCCTTTTATCTGTCTTTCTCTTAAAAACGCATCATGGATAGTTGGCATTTCACAAGAGAAAACTAACCTTACGGGTAACCTTTTGGACGTAAATCCATTAAAGGTCCCGGCCATATGCTCAGCAATCCTTTTTTCTAAATCCACAGCCAAACCTGTATAATACGAACCATCAGAGCATCTTAAAATATAGACCCATGCCATGGTTCGACAAGCTCACCATGCTATTTTGTCTAACTATCGTAGTAACTTGAAATTTGGCCTTTGTCTCATTCTGAAACCCTTCACAAGGGTGCAGCTCTTATGGTTTCTTCTCCTTAGACTGCGGCTTCATCTCTTTAGATTGCGGCTTCTTCTCTTTTTGAGGTACCTTCGTCTCTACATCTTTTAAATGCGCAAGAGGAAGGAGGTAAAGCTTATAGAAGACCGGATCAACCCATAATTCCATTTCCGGTGCAAAATCTCCTACTATGGCGGAAAAGGAAGGCATGTTGTTATAAGTATTAAAACTTGATGAGAGGTCTTTCAAAGATTTGTAAAGTTTGATCGATGCTACGAGATGAGTCGGTTTCTCTCTTAATAATTTAATTTGTCCAATTCCCGTCTCAATCGACTCCTGATCCCTCTCCAGTTTGGACATCCAAAATTCTCCTTCCTGATATCGCACATCTGTCTCCCCTGTTTGAATAGCCTGAATTAAATTCGTTCGAATTCTTTGAGCTTGTTGCATTACTCCATCCAATTGATTGAACAATTCATCTTTTTCTTTCTTGGAAAGTTCAATCGTCTTGGATGAAGCTTTCGATAAGAAGTACTGCAGATCATAATCTTCTGCATAGCCAAAAGAAACCAGAACTAAAAATAAAATGAATCCCACTAAAAATATTTTTTGATCTCTCATTTTCTACCTCAAGGATCCTTCAAGAATCTCTCCTCCCCTGGTGGGAAGGGATTCACCCCAACCCTCCCCCATCAAGGGGGAGGGATTATTGTTAAAATTTTAATTATAATACTTTGAAGTCACCCTTCATTAATATGGGAAAATCACCTCTGTTACAGGTGACTCATTTTCTAACTGTCCTAAAACGACCCTTTCAATCTGCGGATGTTTTTTATCAAAAATTTTTTGTGCAATGCTCTTTGCCTTTGACATTCCATTGGGAGTATCCACCTTATTAAGAAAGGCAACCACCCTGGACGAGGACGGCGCACCTTTGAAGATGCCTTCAGGATGGACCATTAGGATAGCCATTGCCTCATCAGTTATTCTCTCTCCAACAGGGATTCCTGTTATTTTTGAGACGCGTTCTGGCTGGAAAACATTTTCCTCATTTAACTTCATCTCCATTCCATCTACTCCCAAAATGGCCACGGTTAAAGTCGTTTTTGATGGGATGACGGGTTCTCCTTCTCTCGGGGCTTTAATTGGCCGGCCTGCTGCGCCATCCGCTTCTATAATGATTGTATCGATTTGATTCAAACAACAAAGCTCATCCACCAGGTTTGGAGAAACCCCCATCAATTTTTTTGGCCCAAGTCTTTCCCGGGCAACGGTAAGATGATGGTATTGAACGAGATAGTGATCTACAAACTCTTTGATCATTTCCTCATCTCTGTTAATAAAAAGAAAATTTGTTTCTCCTGAAGAGGGCTCCAAGATTTTTGTTGTTGTTGTGCTTACCACTTTCTTCCCATTTAAAACCAACTCGTTTGCGAGACCAAACATTAGTGTGGTCTTGCCTCCTGCTCCGACCAAACTGATTACTTCTCTTGTCTTGATACCTAAGGCATCGGTTAAAAAGATAACGGGTCCCTCCACTTTTTGATTTGTCTTCACAAACCTCTCAATGATGGAATAAACGACCTTTTGATGAGAATCCATTTCACTTATTAAACCAACAAAGGATGGCTTCCAATACCCCTCCGCCAATTGCCCTGGCCTTGTCTGAGATGGTAAAGCAAAGCTCCCTTTTGCCTCTTGGATCGATATCGCCTACCTTCATCCCTTTCCTCACTTCCACCTCTTCTCGAAGAAGCCCTCTCACCACACCACTGATTCTGGCGATGATCGGAAAATCATCAACCACAGCCACCACCGAGCCTTTATTGATTCTTTCGCCGATTGAGGTTTGTGGATGAAAGACCCCTTTTTTCATTGCTCTTAGAAGCCTCTCCATCGTATATCCACCAATCTCACCAGGAATACCTGTATCAGATTCTGCTGCTCCATTCAAGATTACCTTTCCCAGATGATGTCCCCGATTCGTCTCAATCACTGTATGGACATCTTCCCCGGCTATAAAGCCTGGACCAAGGCCAATGACTAAGGGAGCATCTTTAATTTGAGTTCCTAAATTCTTTTTGGCCATGATGGCATCAATCAGCACATCTGGTTTTAAAAAATTCATTGTCTTTTTCCCATCAGGATCGATAAGAATTGGGATCTGGCTTTTGTTCCATACCAATCTAATCTCATCTGGATTGGAAATTCGTTTCGCACGTACTCCTTCTACTTCTTTCTCGCCTTCATAAACAGCCTCGCTGAAGGACACCTCTCTTCTCACCGCAAGAGGATTGGGAATTTCTGCCATGCAGATCTTGAAATGGGACTGGTTCAACCGGTGGGCTACACCACTGGCCATTTCCCCTGCCCCTCGAATCAAAACAACTAACTCCAATATCTTTTTATCCGATTTCATCTGCCCTTATTCCATCATCTCTTTTAATGGGGATCTATTCATTCTTAACTCTTCATTCTTAACTCTTCATTCTTTCTTTATAATCTTGCCATGTATCGATATCTTTAACAACACCTATTGATTTTAAAGGAACCACTCTTACATCTTCAGGATGTCTTTCAATAATAGATCTCCCTCCAACATCCTCTTTTAAATTTAACAACTCCTTTCTGTATCTTCTATGGAAAATAACAGGATGCCCTCTTCTTCCCCGAAAAGAAGGGACGATAATCCCATCTTTCCTTTGACCGAAGGTGCGGATCAGCGCATTGATTGTCCTCGTTTTTAGAAAAGGTTGATCCCCCAGCGCAATGAGTATCCCATCACTACTTGGATGAATGGTCTGAATGCCTCTTTGGATAGAAGTGCTCATGCCCTCATTGGAATAGGGATTTGTGACAACTTTGGCTTTTGGCCCCTGAAATAGATTTTTCATTCCCTTATTTCGAATATCAAGAACGACTATCACCTCTTGAACTTCTGATTGCGCAAGCGTATCGAAACAATGCCTTAATACGGTTTTCCTTCCCCAAGGAAGCGATAGTTTATCAACTCCCATCCGTTTTGATCTACCCGCTCCGAGGAGAATTGCAGAAATCATTGTCTTCTTATCTTTCCATAATAGATAGGATAAATTTAATCTGGACTTACAATCTCTGTCAAGGTTTTGCCTGCCCGATTCTTTTCTATTTTTTACATTATTATTTTGAAAGAAATGACTAAACCATTTTCAAAGGAAGAATTAGAAAACGCTATTAGCAGAAAAGGTTATCAGTTTTAATCGCCTGCGATGGCAAAATCTATAACGTGACTGAAAGTTATTATTGGAGAGGTAGTAAACATCATGGACTACACCAAGCAGAGCAAGACATGACAGAAACCATCAAGAAAGACCCTCACAGATTGGAATGATTGGAGATATTTCCTATTGTCGGTTTATTAGAGGATTAAACATGAACCAATGAAAAGTACATTTCCCCGCCTTAATCTCGGCCCATTCAGGAACCCCTTCCAACAGGATGTGGACTATCCTGTACTTAAAATTCCCCTGACAAAAAAGCTCTCAGTCATTGGTGCCATGAGCAAATACCCATGGGGTCTACCCGTGGGTATTTGCTCTCTATCCCTCCTTAAGGGGGGATAAGGGATGATTCAATTTAGCAACCATTTTCAGGGCAAGCCCTTTTAGCTTACGAGAGTAGAGAGGTATGCAGCCCCGAGCTTGTCAATATGATCTTTTATGTTCTCAAAATAGTTGAAATGGTTTTCTTCGTCTTTGAGAAGCTCTTCAAATAATTCTTTTGAAACCTGATCCTTTTCCGCAGCGCAAGTCACGGAGGCCTCGTTGTACATTTTAATGGCCTGTCCTTCAAGGGCAATGTTAGTGGTCAGCATCTCTTGAATCTTCTGTCCTTTTTTGGCAACGGCATCGGGTTTGGATGTAGGTTCACCTTTTAGGAACAATATCCTTTCTGCCAGTTTTTCGGCATGCTTCATTTCCTGAATTGCAATCTCCTTTAATTTTGTGGCTAATTTCCCGAAATCCTGATCCTCTAGTTCATAATGCTGTGCCATATACTGAGTAATTGCGGTGAGCTCCCTGGATCGGGCCTTATTTAATAGATCTATTACTTTTTGGCTCATAGGGCCTCCTTTCTATAGAAATTATTGTCCTTTTTTATATAATTAAAAGTCCAAATAGTCAAGAATAAAGAAAGAATAAAGATAGAGAACTCTGAAAAATTATTACACGCTCTCTTGATTATTCAGATTTCAGAGATGCTTACTCATTTTTATATGATTTTCTAATGTCTTTCAATCTATGTAATCAGCCCCCAATCGGTGTAATAAGAGATTTCTAATGTTTTCTAGAAATCTCTGAAAATGAGACCTTGTCAAAGGGCCGTTGAAATGTTAGAAAAAATCTGTGAGGAGTCTGTAATGATTGTCAAGACTTATAGTGCCAGGAACATATGCCATTTGACATGATGAATTGGTTGTGATATCGCTAATCAAAAAATGAGAACTAAATTTTTAAAAAATACTTTCCTGTTCTTCTTTAGTATCTCTATCTTTCTTCTTCAACCTTATGTCGTCCTAGGTGCGATGATTACAGACATCAGGTTCTGGTCTGCCCCAGACCACACCCGAATTGTTCTTGACCTTACCGAACCAATTCAATATGAAAGTTCCTCACAAGAAAATCCTCCCCAATTCCATCTGGAATTGAAGGGAGTCTCTTTTCATAAACTTAAAAGAGAAATGGAGGTCAAAGACCCATTTCTCACCAAAATTAGTCTGATCGAACTGGGGAAGGACAAAGTTAAATTAACCCTTTATCAAAAAAAACCTTTAAGTGCTAATGTATTCATTCTGAAGCCTTACCGAGAGAAACACCACCGACTCGTAATTGACCTGATTGATGTTATCCAGGAAAAAAAGGAAATAGAAGAGAGACAAAAACAAAAAGAGATCAAATCAAAGGGGACAAAGATCGTTGTCATTGACCCCGGCCATGGTGGGGAAGATCCAGGAGCCATTGGTCCGAAAAAAACGATGGAGAAGGATATTGTATTAAAGGTCGGCCAAAAGTTGGTTCATCTTCTTAATCAAGATTCAGAAATAAAAGCCTTTCTCACCCGAAAAGGAGATTATTTTATCCCATTGGAAGAAAGAATTAAGATCGCAAGGGAGTATGGTGCAGATTTCTTTATCAGCCTCCACACAGATGGAAGTTTCAATCCACAAGCCAGAGGTTCTTCAGCCTATTGCCTTTCCCTCTCCGGAGCAACAGATGAAGCGGCCAAGATCTTAGCCGATAAAGAAAACATGTCAAACATCTTGGGGGGTGCTTTCTTAAGACCTACTGCATTTGCCAAAGATCCCAATCTAAACCAAATTCTATTGGATCTTATGCAGAACAATTCCATGAAAGAGAGTTTCCGATTTGCTGAAAACCTCCTCGGAGACATCGAGGTGGTTAATCCAATAAAATACTCCACTTATCGGCAGGCCAACTTCATTGTATTAAAAGCCCCAGACATCCCCTCTGTACTATTAGAGATAGCTTACATTACCAATAAGGAAGATGAACGCTTACTCAATCGCACCGATTTTCAGGAAAAGATGGCTAAAACTCTCAGCACCTCTATTAAAAAATATTTCATGCCTTAATATCTCCATTTCCACCTCTCACTTGACAGTCGGAACCGACTTGTATCGAGACGAGGGTGGGGGTGAAGAAGGGGCTCTTTTAAATTTGATACAAAAAAATTTGACAAATTCCATCATTACTGTATATATATAGATTAGCCACGAAGGTGAAGCTTCTACTAAAGCTATAACCCTGTGGCTTTTTTATTGGACAGAATAAACATGGAGAAGAAAAAGTTAATCGCAGTGATCGATGGCCAGGGAGGAGGCATTGGGAGCGCTATCATCAAGCGTCTTCGGGAAACTTTCGGTGAAGAGGTGGAGATCATTGGACTGGGAACAAATGCAATGGCAACGGGAGCTATGCTAAAAATTGGGGCCAATAAAGGGGCTTCTGGAGAGAATGCTATTATTCAAACTGTAAAGACCGTCGATATCCTTATTGGGACAACAGGAATTGTGTTGGCCAACTCAATGATGGGGGAACTGACCCCTAAAATGGCAGAGGCCATTGCTTCATCATCTGCGTTGAAAATTTTACTCCCATTGAAAATTCCAGAGGTGGAAATCATTGGAGCCCCTAAGGAGCCTTTGCCCCATCTGATCGATCAATTGATTAAACGAATCCAAGAAATTCTTGTAACCTGAAACTTAATCCCCCCTCTCCCCCCTTTAGTCTCCGACCCAGAGCGGTCTCTGACCCGGAGGGAAAAGGGGGGTTGGGGGGATTTGAAAAAGGAGGGGACCATGTGTGAGGCTAATGCATATTTAGTGAAAGAAGGGAAGGAAGAATTAGTTTTAGAGGATATCTCTATCCTTCGACCTGAAAAAGACGAACTCTACCTTCAAAATATCTTTGGAGAACAAAAACGGATTAAGGCCCGAATAAAGGAGATGAACCTTATCGACCACCGTATTGTTTTGGAAGAACCTTGATATGGTGTTATTGGTTAATAGGTTATTGAGTGACGAAATCATTAAACCCTGATGACCTAATTATTTAAAATTTTTTTCACCCGCTCGAATCTCTATGTCTAAAATATTTTCTCGTGGGGGCAAAACACAGACGAATTTTTCATTATACGCACAAGAGGGATTGTAAGCCATATTGAAATCTAACACCATTTTATAATCTTGAAGGATCTCAGCATCGATATACCTCCCCCCCTCATAAGTCTCTTTTCCATTCGTCTTATCTTTAAAAGGGATGAAAAGGGAATCACTTAAAATGGATTTGTAGATCTCTATTGAATCATCCTTCTTATTCAACATAAAATGAAATTTCCCATAGCGGATATAACGTTTATTGGTTCCTTTATTTGTGAGAAAGGTCGCATAGTACTTCGGGTTATTGATATGGAGATTGAAACGCTCAATCTTGCCGTAAAAGATACATTGTCCATGGAATGGGTAATATCTCAATCCTTTAAAGTTTCTCTTATCTGCAGGAAGAAGAGGGGAGCGCTGATGGGTTTTAAAAAAGACATCTCTTTCCTTTCTCCACTCGTGAACCCGTTGCTCTTCGGTCCCAATTTCATTCTGATCTGTTCCCACCGCCTTGATAGGAATTACTTGAACCAGTAAGATAATCCCTATTATCCATAGGATAAACCCCGTTTGAAAAGGCAGTGCTTTGACTCCACCCTCAATAAGGATCTGATGCTTTCTATTTCTATTATCCTTAACATTAATGCTGGGGCTTTCTAACGGGGTAAAGATGATTTTCCTTCCCTTCATTCTAAGTCATCAGACCTTACCTATCTTAACAAATAGGATACTCAGACGCAAATCGTCAATGACCTTGACAGAGAGAAAGGTATTGGATATATTTACGTTATTCTCATTAGGAAATAACGACAGAGGACCAAACCATGAAAATTGGCTATAAGGTCTGGCTTGACCATAATGGAAAAGCCTTTGGAGACGGTCCCTACGAACTTCTAAAGCGTGTGGAGAGAACAAAATCTCTCCATAAGGCAGCCCATGAGATGGGGATGTCATACAGCAAAGCATGGGGTTTGATTCGAATCCTTGAGAAAAGGCTGGGTTTTGATCTCCTTGAAAAAAAAGTGGGGGGCCGATCTGGAGGAGGCTCCTCTGTCACCCTAATGGGAAGGAATCTTATGGACCAATATCAGCGGTTTCGGAGTGAGGTGGAAAAGGGCCTTAGAAAAATCTATCAAAAATATTTTGGAGCATTCCCTCACCTCGTTGGAGAAAGGAGGAGGAAAGAACGGAAATGATAAAAACATTCGTCTTTCTTATCATTTTATCTGTTCTCTCTTTTGCCCAAGATACCCAATCCTCATCAAATAGAATGTTGATCTTTTGTGGAGCTGCAAGCAAACCTGCAACGGAGGAAGGGGTAAGGATTTTCCAGGAGAGATTTGGAGTAACCGTTGATGTAATCTTTGGAGGCTCCGGGTTTGTCCTCTCACAGATGAAACTAAGCAAGAAGGGTGATCTCTTCTTCCCAGGGTCTTCCGACTTTATGGAGATGGCGAAAAAACAGGGCCTCGTATTTCCTGAATCAGAAAAAATGATAGCCTATCTCATTCCGGCGATCAATGTTCAAAAAGGGAATCCAAAAAAGATCTATTCTCTCAAAGATCTAACAAAGGAGGGCATCAGAGTAGCTATTGCCAATCCGGAGATGGTATGTGTAGGTACCTACGCTGTGGAAGTGGTTGAAAAGAATCTCACCTCCTTGGAAAAAGAGAAGTTTAGGAAGAATCTGGTGAACTATACTGAAAGCTGTGAGAAGACAGCAAATGTCATCTCCCTCAAGGCAGTGGATGCCGTATTAGGCTGGAGAGTTTTCCAGTATTGGGATCCTGAACGGATTGAGACGATCTATTTGAAGCCGGAAGAGGTTCCGAGAATTGGGTATATCCCAATCGCTATTTCAAAATTTACCCATGACAAAGCTCTGGCCCAAAACTTTATTGATTTCCTCCTTTCTCCTACTGGGAAGGCTATCTTCCGAAAATACAACTACTTGATGGATCTTCAGGAAGCAAGGCGTTTTACCAGACCCGATACGATGGTTGGAGGAGAATATTCTCTTCCTGATGAATGGAGGACCCTGAAGAAATGAATTTCCGATACACAATGATCGGGGCGGCAGTATGCATTTTCATTTTCTATTTGGGACTCATCCTCTCCCTTTTCTATTTTGTAAGTGGGAAAGGTTTTCTGGAGGCTTTAACCCACCCTTATACCCTTTTTTCTATCCGATTGAGCCTGACCGCTGCGACCATCGCAACTTTTTTAGCTGTGCTCATTGGACTTCCATCAGCCTATGCTTTATCTCGTTTTGAATTTTTTGGAAAGCGAATCTTGGACACCTTTTTAGAAATCCCGATGATCATTTCACCCATTGCCCTGGGTGCTTCTTTCCTCGTCTTCTTCAATACTCCCCTTGGAGAATTGATTCAAAATAAAGGCTTCTTCTTTGTTTTTGAAGTCCCCGGCATTATCTTAGCTCAATTTGCTACAATTGCAGGTCTGGCCACACGATTAATGAAGGCGTCTCTGGATGAAATCTCTCCAAGGTATGAAGCAGTAGCTCGGTCTCTCGGATCATCCCCCTGGCAGGCCTTTTACCGGGTTACCCTCCCTCTTTCGTTTAGGGGGCTCCTCGCTTCTATCATCCTTTCCTGGGCAAAGGCGTTTGGAGAATTTGGAGCAACAGTCACTCTGGCAGGGGCAATGCCTGGAAAAACAGAAACGATGCCCATTGCTATTTTTACTGCGTTAGCTTCCGCCAATATTGACAAGGCCATCGTCCTGATCCTTATTTTATTGGCCTTTGGACTCTTAACCCTTTATAGTGTCCGATTGACGGGAAAAAGATACAAATATGATTAGGATTGAAGGTCTCACCATTCTTTTTGAATCATTTAAAATAGTGAACCTCAATATCCAAATTGAGGAAGGAGGCTTCCATTTCCTCCTCGGCCCAACAGGAAGTGGTAAAACTCTGATCCTTGAATCGATCATGGGACTACGTAAACCCAAAACGGGCAGGATCTGGATTGGTGATAAGGAAGTTCAAGGGTTGCCACCAGAACGCAGGGGAATCTCATATGTCCCGCAAGATCTGGCCCTCTTTCCTCATCTCACGGTGAAAGAGAACATCATTTTTGGAATCAGGGCAAGAGACTTAGATATGAAGATTTATGAAGAATATGTCCAAGCTCTTATAGAAGTGATGAGAGTCGATCATCTTCTTGAACGATTCCCTTCCAATCTTAGCGGAGGGGAAAAGAAGCGAGTGGCCCTTCTCAGGGCATTGGCACCCAAACCGAAACTCCTTCTTCTCGACGAGCCTCTTTCTGGTCTGGACCCCTCCATCAAAGTCGATATTCAACGTCTGCTAAAAAATCTCCATGCCTCCTTTCACCCCACCACTCTCTGTGTCACCCATGACTTTGAAGAGGCCTATTTTTTAGCGTACGGGACAACCATATTTATCGATGGGAAGGTGGAGCAGGTTGGAAAACGAGACGATGTCTTTTTAAGGCCTAAGTCTAAAAAAGTGGCTCAATTTTTGGGCGCAAAAAATCTTTACGGGGCAAAGGTTCTAATGAATGAGGAATCTTCTCAACGATGGATTCTGGGGATCAACGGCCTTCAATTTTCTGTGCCAATGAGTTTATATCAAGATAAGATGGAGGTGGGAAAAGAAGTCGATCTGTTCATCCGCCCCGAAGAAGTGATGATCATCCGCGAGGGGAAACCTATTAAGGGTTCTTTAAAACGAAATATCTTTGAAGGGAAGATCCTTGATATCTCTGAAAAAGAAAGAGATCATTTGGTTTACTTTCAAACGACAGAAGGAAAGATCCCTTTTGAAATTTCTATCCCCAACTACGCCTTTCGGAATCTCGATTTATCGACTGGGAAAATGGTCAGAATAGCTCTCAGAGAAGAATCTCTCTGGGTGATGACTGAATCAACCAGTCTTATCTGCCAGTCCTCCTGAAGCTTTGCCATAATCAGCATATAGGAATAAGTTGACACATTCTTTTTGTCGACATATAATCCAACCACTTCCCACCCCACCCTCCCCTTCAAGGGGGAGGGGGAGGGCGAGGGTGGGGGTGGGGGTATGGTAAAGAAAGATACTTTGAATGAAACTATGACTGAAAATCTCAAAGAAAATGAAATTCCTATACGTGAAGCTATAGAACATGATATCCCCCAATTATCCATACACCATCGAAAAATGTTTGAAGAAATATGGGAGAAAAAAGGTTCATATATCAGCAATCTTGTATGTTCCGAAATTGAAAAAGCTTATGCCCAAAAATTGAGTCAAGAATTAATAAGTGGGGTATGCAAGGTTTGGGTCATTGAAAATAAAGAGCTAATCATTGCAAGTGGGGGTATTACTATTTTAAGTTTTGTCCCAACACCTAATGATTTCTCTTCGCATGTTGCATACTTACATAGCATGTATACCGAAAAAGGTTATCGGAATAATAACTTTGCAAATCGAATTGTTGGAAAGGCTCTTCAGCATTGCAAAGCCAGTGGGATTAAACGAGTTATTCTAAATGCAAGTGAAGCAGGTAGGCCAATTTACGAAAAAATTGGTTTTCGTTCTGCGTCGGAAATAATGAGATTGATTATTGATTAGTTACATCATCGAGTTAATTAGTTAAGAGAAAATATGATCCGTAATTGCATAAATTCAGACTTCGAAGCAATCTATGAGATCATTAATGATGCCGCACAAGCCTACAAAGGTGTGATACCCGACGACCGGTGGCACGAGCCATACATGACGCGCATTCAACTTAGACACGAAATTGAGAATGGGGTGTGTTTCTGGGGAATTGAGGAAGAGCAGGCTCTCATTGGCGTTATGGGGGTCCAAGATAAAGGAGACGTTTGCCTCATTCGACACGCATATGTCAAGACAAATTGCCGAAACACGGGGATAGGAACTCGTTTATTAAGTCATTTAGAGTCGATGACAGATAAGCCGACCCTGATTGGAACCTGGGCTGATGCAACATGGGCTATTCAGTTCTACATGAAGAATGAATATAGGTTATTGAGCGAACCAGAGAAGGATAATCTGCTAAAAAAATATTGGGATATCCCAGAACGACAGGTGGAGACTTCTGTTGTCTTGGCGGATGGGAAATGGAGGAGTGAAAATCATGGAAAGGATTAGGGTGGGGATCATTGGTGGAACCGGCATGGTTGGCCAGAATTATATCAGATTGCTCAGGAATCATCCTTGGTTTGAAGTGGTTTATGTCGCAGCCTCCCCTCGCTCGGCAGGCAAGACTTACGGGGAGGCCGTTTTAGGACGTTGGCTAATGCCTGAGCCAGCTCCGGAGCAGATCAAAGATCTTATGGTCGGAGACGCAAATCTTGTGGAATCAGCGAAAGGTAAATGCGAGCTGGTATTCTCGGCTATTGAAGCGGACAAGGACACGGTGCGAAGACTGGAAGAGGAATATGCGAAGAATGGTATTGCAGTGGTTTCAAATAACTCTGCGCATCGCAGTACACCAGATGTGCCTATGATGATACCCGAAGTAAATCCAGGCCATGCTGAATTGATCCGATTTCAGCGAAAACAGAGAGGCTGGGGAAAAGGACTCATCGCCGTCAAGCCGAACTGCAGTATCCAAAGCTATACGACCCCGTTCTTTGCTTTGATCGAGGCAGGTTATAGGATTGAGGCTGCCATCGTGACCACCCTTCAAGCGGTTTCCGGGGCAGGGTTTCCTGGTCCTGCGTCTCTGCAAATGATCGATAATGTCATTCCCTATATCAAAGATGAAGAAAAAAAGTCCGAGTTGGAGCCCTTGCAGATTCTGGGACAACTTCATGAAGGGAGAATTATACCAGATAATTCGTTAAAGATTTCGGCTCACTGCAACCGGGTTCCCGTCATTGATGGGCACATGGCGTGTGTAAGCGTGAAGTTTGCGGGGCGAAAGCCGTCGATAGAGGAAGTCATTAAAATCTGGAAGGACTTTGTCGGTGATCCTCAAAGGCTGAAACTACCTTTCGCTCCTGAGCATGCCATTATCTACCGCGAAGAAGTAGATAGACCTCAGCCACGGATGGATAGAGATGCCGGAAATGGGATGGCAGTAACGGTTGGACGGCTCCGAGAATGTAATGTGTTCGACTACCGGTTTGCGGGCCTCTCGCATAACACAGTACGAGGTGCGGCAGGAGGCGCAATTCTCATGGCAGAATTTCTAAAAGCAAAAGGATATTTCTGAAGTAGGGAATTGGATCAAAAACAAGATTTACTAAGGCATTCTCATACAATTCAGATTGGGATGATTCTTGAGGGAAGCATTAACCTTATCATTTCCCTTCATTCTCTTCTATATTAATTTCGATTTTCTTCGGATTGTCGCATCCCTTCAAAGACGAGAGCATTCCCAAGATCGTCTTTGTCAGAATATCCTTGATAAAAGGGCTCAAGGGAATCGGTTCTCCATTTACCTTTAGGGAAATCCCCTTCTCCTTCTTCGATTTTAGAAATTCTTTCTCGATAAAATTAGAAAGCCCTTTCATATCTTCGAGGTGAAAACAGGGGACCCCGACATTAAAATCTTGGTCTGAAACGATTGCAACGAGGTTATCCTCTTTGGTGCTGAGAAGTTCTTTATGCTTCTCCTTCCGGAAGACCTCGATCTTAGACTGGACATCCTTTTTATATCCTTCTGAAAGGATGAGATCCACATCCTGAATCAATTTCTCCCGAATTTCCTCAAGGTTTAGATCTCTCTCCACATCCCGGATCAAGGCGATCTTGTTGGGCGATGAAATAACGACCGTATGAGCCCCTGCTTGCTTATGACGCCAGCTATCTTTGCCTTTCTGATCCACCTCAAATCCGTGAACATCATGCTTGACCGTAGCGATCCGATAACCACGCCGTGTCAACTCAGGAACCAGTTTTTCAATCAGGGTGGTCTTTCCGCTATCCGATTTTCCAACAATAGAAATAATTGGAATCAATTGACAAAACCTCCTTAAAGGGGGCGAGGGGTCGAGGATTCGAGGGGGCAAGGGTTCGAGTACTTATTTTTAATAAGATTTAAAAAGTTCTTTAAGTATTTTTGAAATATCTCTTACTACTTGAAACCTTGAACCCGAGACTCCTTGAACCCTCTCTAAAAGTTTCTATCCAATAGTTGAACTTTGACTCTCTCCCCTGCCCTCACAACCTCTTGATCTTCAGGGACGATGATCAAACCATTTGCTTTAACCATGGATTTCAAAATTCCAGACCCTTGTTCTCCAGTAGTAGTAACAACATATTGATCCTTCTCAAAAGAAACAAACCCTCTAAGGAAATAACGTCTCCCGGGCATCTTCTTAAATTCCTC
>Ga0256868_10001037_pt1 | contig 15633 bp, 15 predicted proteins | sample RVTome_13_FD_187341 | JGI IMG/M metagenome (GOLD analysis project Ga0256868, IMG submission 187341) | Soil microbial communities from uranium-contaminated site in the Upper Colorado River Basin, Wyoming, United States - RVT92D227 HiSeq ...
GTCGTTGTCCCTCTGCAATGGACCAATGAATTCGGCCCCATGATTCTGGTAGAGGCTATGTCGCTTGCCAAACCTGTAGTGGCGAGTAACATAGGAGCAATTCCTGAGCTTATCCAAGATGGCTTCAATGGTTTTCTGGCTGTGCCTGACAGTCCGGGACAGTTCGCTGAGAAGATGGTATGGTTGCTTAAGAACCCGGAATTAGCCAAGACGATGGGCGAACAAGCCCAGAAATCTGTTCAGCGACTCTACCAAAACGACCCCACGAAAGAAATACTTGATCTTTACCGCTCTGCTGCTACCAGAAGCCAATGACCGGACTTACGAGAAACTCAAGTTGGCGTGTCCTTGTGTTGAGCATGACCATTGGACTTTTTGTCCTGATGGCGAACGCATCCGTTTGGATAGGCTATTAGTTAGGCAGGAATTAATAGGTTACAAAACGGTTTTAACCAAAATAGAAGCGCTAATTTATAAAAGGGCTAACACTTGAGGGTACAGAGAACAGATTCTCAGAAACCGGAGTGGGAAAAAATTTGGGGATCTATGGAGGACTCTGTACGAGAGAGGGATGTGTACTTTATTATGGATGAGATTAAGATGGACTATTTGCTGCCTCTTTTGCCGAATGCCGGAAGAACGTTAGAGGTGGGTTGTGGCGCAGCCCATTTATCTTGTTTTTTGGCGGCGCGAGGCTACAAGACAGTGGGGCTTGATTACTCATCTAAAGCTCTCCTCGTAGCGCAACATAACTACCTTTTAACAAATGTAGAGGGGAGCTGGCTGGTAGGCGATGGATATCAGCTGCCATTCTCGGCCGATACGTTTGATGTAGTGCTCTCTGCAGGGTTGTTGGAGCACTTTGTAAACCCAATTCCGTTACTTTCAGAGATGGTTCGAGTTCTTCGCCCGCGTGGGATTTTCTATGCTGATATTGTCCCCAAGAAATTTTCGCTTTTGCGGGCATTGGATGGATTGAGGCTTAAGAAGTCAACGCTATATGAAGCTAGTTGGAAGAAAAAAACTATCATCACATTCCTCAGGAAGGTTGGACTCCAAAATGTAACAGTCTTTCCTGCTGGCGTGTTTCCGCCATTGTGGGTGCCAATTATCGCCCGACTTTCGCTGTATCGGGTTTTGCATGCCAGAATGACAGACCTCTTCAAACCTCTGATACTAAAGCTTGACCGAACTCAAATTGCAGAATACTTGGGGTTTTATTACTTTTGTCAGGCGGTTAAGGGTGGTGCCACTTGAGGGCTCTACGAATTGCGATTGACGTCACGCCTTTGCAAACTGGGCACAGACTTCGGGGTGTTGGCACTTATGTCTTTAATCTAGTTTCTCAATACATAACTTGGGACAGGCAGAACCAGTATTATCTTTTTGCCTATCCTTCATCACTTGCATCTTTACCGTTTGCCGACTTGCTGCCATTTAACTTTAGGGCGATAAGACTACCCAGCCCATGTCTTGGCCGCTTAACTCCATTGATTACTCATCAGTTCTTGTTACCTAGGCTGCTTAGATCCCTAGACGTCGATATATTTCATAGTCCGTTCGTGTCTCGTGACATATCGATTCCTGGAGTACCAGCATGGCAGCCAGTGCGGACGGTAGTTACCATCCACGACCTGATACCGCTTCGATTCTCCCGTGAGTTACTGAGTCGGCCTCGAAAAAGATGGTTTTATAGATGGCAGCTGTGTGCTGCTAAACATTGCGCACATATCTTGTGCGATTCAGAGTCATCACGCAAGGATGTTATACAACTGGTTGGATGTCACGCGGATCAAGTTACTGCCGTACTCCTGGGGTGCGACCTTGGTTATCCGGGCAATTCCACGGTGGTTAATCCTGCAAGATTGCCAAGTGACCGTCCTTACATTCTGCATGTTGGTGGCGATTTTGTGAATAAGAACGTTGGAACTCTTCTGGAGGCCTATCATAAGCTTCGCACACACAACCTAATTCAGCATGCTTTAATAATGGTAGGCGCATATCATAGATCGAATGCAAAGCTACGGTCCAGATTTCTCTCGATCATCGACGATGTAGTCGTACTAAAGGACGTTTCCAGAGAATTTCTTTTGTCTCTATATCGAGAGGCGAGCCTCTTTGTCTTTCCATCTGTGTATGAGGGCTTTGGACTACCTATATTGGAAGCGATGGCCAACAAGGTGCCAGTTATCACGTCGAATCGATCTTCGTTACCAGAAGTCGTAGGGGACGCAGCGGTCTTGGTTGACCCACTTGATGTTGACGGTCTCGCTTCCGCAATCCTTACGCTGCTAACTGATAATGACTTACGCGAGCAGTTTATAATGAAGGGCCTGCAAAGAGCCCGCGAGTTCTCTTGGGAGAAGACAGCGAAGGCGACATTACAGGTCTATTATGCCGCTGCAAATCAGGGGGCGTGATACCTGGGATAATCAATCTATGCATATAACCTTTGATATGACTTTCCCTTCCCAGCTCAAGACCGGAACTCATGTCTACGCTTATCAGCTCATGTGCGCCTTGAGAGAGAATTCCAAAGATCAATTTACATCGTTGGCTGCTCCTCAGATTTGGACGGGAAAGGGTATTAGTAGCAAAGTGTTGCGATTAATCTGGAATACCGTTTGGATCCAGGCAGTACTTCCATACAAATTAAGCCGAATCCGAGCAGATCTGCTGTATGCCCCATCATTCATCGCGCCGATGTTTTTGCCTTGCCCCTTGGTGGTCGCTATCCTTGATACGATGTACCTGGTGCATCCTGAATACTACCCTAGACTTTGGTCAATTTATCTACGGATCCTAATTCCAACAATTGTCCAAAAAGCAACTGCCATAGTGACCGTTTCCAATTCCTCAAAGGAGAACATTTCAAAATACTACAACATTGCAGCTGCTAAAATACGTGTCATTTACCCCGGTGTGGATTCGAGATTCAAACAATTCAGAGAGGGCAGTTTAAGGCAACGTATCAAAGAGAAGTATGGGATCGGTGGCCCCTTCATTATCTTTGTTGGGGCTCTCGAGAGGATGAAAAACATTCCCCGGCTGCTTGAGGCGCTTAGCATATTAAAAAAAGCTCATGAATCCATGAAACATAAGTTGGTCTTGGTCGGCCCTGCTGGGAAAGGAATTCTTGAGATTCGCCAAACAATAGCTCGATTATCGCTAGCCGACGAGGTTCTTTTTCTTGGCTATGTACCTGGAGAGGACTTGCCCTTGCTTTACAATGCGGCCGATCTTTTTGTACTTCCTTCGTTACATGAGGGCTTCGGCCTTCCTCTAGTAGAGGCAATGGCCTGTGGCACGCCTGTTGTTGCCTCTAATACATCGTGCATTCCTGAAGTGATAGCAGACGCAGGTTTATTGTTTGATCCTACGGACCCGAATAGCATAGCTTTGCAAATTCATCGAGTTTTGTCCGATGATCTAATCAGACAAAAGATGATTGAATGCGGTTTGGGCAGAGCAAGGCAATTCTCTTGGAAAGAAGCCGCCCGAAAAACCATTGAAGTGTGTCAACATGCATCGGCGATTTAAATTGTCCGCCAGAAAATGTTGTTGAAATCTATAAACTTCAAATAGTTGCCGTTCTTAACTAGGTCAAAATGATTATAGGCTTTTAAGCTCGGCGGTTGAACACTGCTTTTCCTTTTATTTTTCCTAACAAGATACAGCGCCTGAGAGTTTTGGTGGAGAGCTTAAGTTTTTAGAACACTGTTTAGATGACTGATTAGGTCAAGAGTTTAATGAGTTCCAAATCAATAATTGTATTCCTTATATGTTTTGTCCTAATCGGTGTCGGTCTAGGGATTCCCCTGTTAGGGCCAACAAATACAGTAATAATAGGAGCATTGCTGACTATACCTATTGTTATTAAGAAATGGCCACTTTCGGCGATAACTTTGGTTATTGTAGCGACAGCACTAAATCGTTATCGTTTTGATATTGCAGGATGGGGATTAAAAATTGAATATATAGCAATCGTATACATTTGCGTAATCTGGGCGATCCAGTTGCTAGCTCGCAAAAGTCGGGTACAAGTAGATCAAAAGGATTGGATTCTTATAGTTTGGTTATTAATCAATCTACTCTCGTCTTCCATTAATGCACCGGATAGGAACAAAAGTCTTAAGTACTTTGTACTCTTAGGTCTAATGGTTTTGATGTATCTAGTGCTAGTACAATTGCTTTCCAACGAGAGAACACTTCATAAAGCAGTAGTTTTGTTTCTTATGGTAGGGACATTGACCAGCCTCTTTGGAATCTTAGCGAGGTGGTTATATGCCTTTGGCCTAAATCTGGGAGTACAAATAGATCCTTCCACAAAAGAGCCAATTCCATATGGTACATTGTGGGAGGGCAATATATTCGGAAGCTATACGATGTCGTTCGCCTTATGCTTTCTAGCTTTGCTTTCTACATCTGAAATCCGTAAAAGACACCGGCTGGTCCTCTGGAGCGGTTTCATCGTCAATTTCTCTGCTACTTTATTAAGCCTCAGTCGCGGAGCATATTTAGGGTTTGCAGGTGGGCTTTTAATGATTTTTTTATTTGTTCGAAAGAATTTTCTACGACGATGGTTTTTTGCCATAACAATAGTAGGGCTTCTGTTACTTATTTCTTATGGGAGCCTCACGGTGGATGAAAGTCGGTCTCCGATAATCACCCGGGCATTGAGTCTTAGCAATTTTACCGAAGCATCATGGCAGGGCAGACTGTATTATTATCAGCAGGCTTTAGATAGTTGGAAAGTACATCCGCTTATCGGCTGGGGCACTGGAAGCTTTGGACAGCTATATACATATGTAACCGTCAAATTGCCAGCTTGGGTAGGGAATTTGGAGATCCGTATGTTGCATGATTCAGGGTTCCTTGGTGTCTGCGCTTTTGTCCTATTCCTTATCATGGTTATTGGCAATGCAATGCGTGCCGTTGTGAAAACAAGGACTAGTTTTAATCGGAACCTTCTCATCACTTTCCTTGTGAGCTTTATTGGGCTATTGATTGCATATCAAGCGACGGAGGCGACTTGGCTGGGATTCACCTGGGTCCATATTGCTTTCTTGAGGGTATCCACACGAGCCGTGCTAGAGAATAGTGCGAACGGCAAAGTACCGCAGGCGTCTGCCAGGTTGGATATGGCAGTAGCTAATAGTCGAGATCGTTGCTCGATTATTCCCGGGTCTAGATGAAAGATCAGGTGATGTGAAGCGATGAGGATCGGGATTGATACTCATGCTATCACCAAGAGCTATGCGACTGGTAGCAGCACTTACGTGGCTGAACTAGTACGCGCACTTGTCGCTGTGGACCATCAGAATGAATACTTTCTCTATGCAGAGAGGAATGATCCCTTTTACCAGGAATTTGTCAACAACCATCGGGTGAAAGTACGCTGTGTCCTTCCAACAAACCCTATAATCAGGGACTTTGTGACGGTTCCTCGTGCCATTGCCCAAGATTCTATTGATGTTGCGCACGTGCATTTTATCCTTCCTCCTTTCATCTGTTCTGCAAGCGTGTTGACCGTCTTTGATTTGTATTATGTGCATCTGCGTCGTTCAACTTTGTCCATCAAATCTCATGGGCTGCTAACGGCCTGGAGCATCCGTCGAGCGAAGAGCATAATTACGATTTCCGAGTATTCAAAACGGGACATCGCCAATACCTTCGCTATTGGCCCCGCCAAGATCTTTGTTACTCCTCTGGGTATAGGTCACTGCTTCTCGCCTGTTGACGACCAAAAGGTACATGCCGTTATACATAGGATCGGGATTCACCAGGAATACATACTATTCGTAGGTCGCACTGAAGACCCGCGTAAGAACCTGATGACTCTCATCGAAGCATATGCAATTTTAAAATCACAGTTCAATACCGCTGCCCAACTAGTGATTGTTGGGCGACTTGGTGCCGGAACCAAGCCAATTCTCCAACGGGTATCTGAACTCAGGCTAGATCGTGACGTGATAATGCCGGGAATCATAGCCAGCGAGGATCTACCAGCTTTGCTATCGGGCGCAAAAGTGTTCGTCTATGCTTCTTCGTTCGAGGGATTCGGGCTGCCTGTCTTGGAAGCGATGGCCTGCGGAACGCCCGTAATCACTTCCAATGCGGCTTCGCTGCCTGAAGTTGCGGGAAAAGCAGCGCTCCTGGTCTCCCCAGGCAAAGTGGGAGAATTGGTTGAAACCCTCCTGCTCGTATGGCGTGATGAAACACTAAGGCATGATATGCGAGAGCAAGGTCTGAGACGTGCCCGGCTGTTCTCGTGGGAGCGGACGGCACGAGAAACCTTGGCTGTGTACGATAGAGCCGTCAATCTGCGAAGGAGAATCACGTTTGATCAACAGAGATGACAAGGCATGTGCCGGTAAGTTGTCCTGGTTACAAGGATCAAAGCTTGCCTATCGGTCAGCCCAGACGTCCCGCCAAGCGAAGTGAGGACTCTTACTGACAGAAATAGGCACTGATTCCTAAGTTCGAATCCTAGATATCGGTGCAGGTGCAGAGTGGGAGTGCTCCGAATACCTTGGAGAGATACTATCCCCATCCGGAGCGGATAGTTGCTGTCTCCTTGGATGAAGGGGTCCGGGATTTGAAGCATGCATACCCGGCTGTCACTTGGGTGCAAGCCAATGGTCTGGCGCTTCCCTTCACCGACAAGACGTTCGACGTTGCGTTTTCCAATGCAGTAATTGAGCATATTATTGGGGACAGCGCACGCCGTTGTAAGCGCCTTGGCTCATGTATATTGTTGTAGCGAATCTAGGAGACATCTATGCAGTTCACCGCTATATCATCCATATTTGACGGGACGGCTAGAATGTCAGTTGCCAGAAGACATCTGTTCTCGTTCTGGCGGCACAATACCTTGAAGAAGTTCCTTAACTTGCTTCGTGCCGAAATAGTGATGCATCTCAGGCAGGTTAGGATTCCCAGCCTTCCCTACATGGTGAAGATTGAGCCGACGCGCCTTTGTAATCTGAAATGCCCGGGGTGTCCCAGTGCCTTGGGTCATGTCAATGATGTCAATCTCAACATGCCGTTTAGCCTCTATAAAAAGATTGTAGATGAACTCGGAGATTATCTCTACAAGATCAGTCTCTATGGCTGGGGGGAGCCTCTCCTCAACAAAGAAATATATGACATGATTAGTTACGCCAACGCGCGCAATATAGCAGTTGTGATCAGTTCAAATCTGTTAGCTTTGACGGAGGCTAATGCGGAGAAACTGATCGCTTCGGGGTTGGAGCACCTCATCGTATCCATAGATGGACTTTCTCAGGAAACCTATGAGAAATACCGCGTCGGGGGAAAAGTGGAAAAGGCTTTAGAGAACCTCCAAGTGTTGCTAAAAATGCGACATGAACAACATCGAAAGTTGCCGTTGGTAGAGTGGCAATTCCTTTTAATGAGGGATAATGAACATGAGTTAGTCGAGGCCCGCCGGCTAGCTGCCGACCTGGGCGCTGACAGATTTACGGTAAAGTCATTTTTTGATGAAACAACGGGGTGTTTCGAGGCCCAAACGAGTCTGGGCGCAATTAAATACAATCGACGTGGCCAGCTCATTAAGCGTAAACGAGCATGTTACTGGTTATGGGCGAGTGCTGATATTCTCTTCGATGGGACCGTAATGCCATGTTGTTTCAAGAGCAGCATACCCAAAATGGGGAATTTAGGCAGTCATTCCTTTGCGAGTATCTGGAATAACGAAACATATCAAGCTGATCGCCTTCTTTTTCGCAAAGGCCTAAAAGACTATCCGCCAAATGCTACAAATGAGTGTTTGAACTGCTTACTATTCCGCTAAGCCCAATAATCGACAATTGCATTCAAACCAAGCTTGATAGATTGATGGGATAGAAATGAAAATAGCGAAGGTGGGGATTAAGGGACTGCCGGCTAGGTTCGGCGGTTGGGAGACCATTGTTGAGGAGATCTCAACCGGGCTAATCAAAAAGGGGCATAACGTTACAGTATATTGCCGGAATGATAGAGTTCGGATAGACAGGGAAGAGTACCGCGGTATACAACTCGTGAAGGTGCCAGCCATTTGGAGCAAGCATTTCGGTACAATCTTGCACTCGTTCCTTTGTACAATTCATATTTTAAAGACCGATGTAGAAATTGTCCACTACTATACAGCCGCTAATGCTATTTTTGCACCCCTGCCTCGTCTGTTTGGCAAAAAAGTCGTTTGTTCGGTTGATGGTCTAGATTGGCAAAGAGCAAAGTGGGAAAAGTTAGTCAAGGTTTACCTCAAACTGGCAGAATATCTCGCTGTTTACCTTACAAATGGCATTATCACTGATGCGAAGACGATAGAAAAATACTATTTGGACAAGTTCAAAGTACGAACAACGTGCATTCCATGCGGCGCTTACGTTTCGGATTCTACTCATCCGGAATGGATAAACCGGTTTGGTCTGCAATCAAAACGCTACTTTCTATTCGTTGGAAGACTTACTCCAGAAAACAATATTCATCATTTGGTTAAGGCTTTTGAGCGAGTGCGCACCGATATGAAGCTCGTCATAGTTGGTGATGATCCATATCATAAAGCTTATATTGTCTCTCTTAAGAGTACCTGCGATCCTCGGATCATGTTTACAGGGTATGTATATGGCCAAGGGTATAAAGAGCTCAATTGCAATGCTTACGCTTATGTCTTCCCAGACGAAGTAGGAGGCACACATCCCGCATTAGTAGAAGCTATGGGTTTCGGAAATTGTGTTTTGGTCAACGATACGCCCTCAAACCTGGAGGTCATCGGAGAAGCAGGTCTTAGCTATGAAGGCAGGAATGGAGCAGAAGATTTGCGTCGCGAGATACAGAGTCTCGCAGATGATTCTGATTTAGTGAATTCTTATAAAGCAAAAGCAATTAACCGCATTCGAATATACTACAGTTGGGACAAAGCGGTGGAGAAACATGAGAAATTCTACCTCGCTATCCTTGGCCGGAGGGTACCTTCAGGGAGGTGACATCTGTGCAAATAAGTGTTGTCAAAAAAACATTTTCCAATGCGAACTTATATAGGAGAGGGTATCGGAAAGATAAAACCCTTGAGGGTGACGGTCGGTCCGCTAATGACCCTTTTATTCTTTCTCAAAGAATGAATCTATCATATCGTATCATAAAACGGTTTGTCGACCTCGCAATCTCGAGTACATCCCTGATAGTTCTTTTTCCCGTTTTTGCGTTTATCACCTTGGCTGTAAGGCTCACTTCGCCCGGGCCAATATTTTACCCCTGTAAGGAGATAGGTCAAGGCGGTCGGCGCTTTGTCTATTACAAATTCCGTACAATGGTCGATCACGCTGACAAGCTTAGAGAGCAGTTAGGTGACAGGAACGAGATGACCGGCCCTTTCTTCAAAATGAAAAATGATCCACGCGTCACGCCTACAGGTCGGATTTTGCGGAAATTCAGTATTGATGAATTGCCCCAATTATGGAGTGTAATTAAGGGTGATATGAGCCTTATTGGCCCGCGCCCCACTCAAGTTATTGAATATGAGCTGCTCTCAAATTGGCAGAAGCAAAGGGTATGTGTAAAGCCAGGCGCAGTATGTCTTTGGCATCTTCAGGGTAAGTCTGGAGATTTTGATGAGATGGTAGAATTGGACATGAAGTACATTGAGAACTGGTCTATTTGGTTGGACATCACAATTCTCGTCCGTACCGCCTGGTATATAATGTCAGGAAAAAACTCTTGACTGTAACTGACCGCAAGCCTCCCAGTGAGCTATCGGGCTCCATTCTATGAAAGCTATGATTCTTGCCGCTGGCCTGGGCACTCGACTCAGACCTATGACCGAGGAGATTCCCAAGTGCATGATGCGTATCGGTGGTAAACCTCTTCTAGAGCACATTGTTAGATGGCTGCAATACTGTGGCGTGAACGAAATCATCATTAATATCTACCATTTGCCCGAGGCCATCCGAGGCTACTTCGGCAACGGGCAAAAGTGGGGAGTTCGAATCACCTATTCAATGGAAGACAGGCTTCTGGGTACGGCCGGCGGTGTCAAGAATGTGGCTTGGTTCTTTGATGAAGCCTTCTTCGTTTGGTATGGTGATAACTTTAGCGTCTGTGATCTCAATCGTTTGCACGCGTTTCACAAAGCCAAGAGCGGCCTAGCTACTATTGCTCTCTACTACAGGGACGAGCCTACCCAGAGTGGTATTGTTGCTCTGGACGAAAATGATCGTGTGATTCGTTTTCTGGAGAAGCCAAGCCCGGATAAGGTCTTCAGCCGCTGGGTTAGTGCTGGAATTTTCGTCTTAGAGCCAGCCGTGCTCGAAGTGATTCCCGCGGATGGCTCTCCGGACTTTGGCCGAGACATCTTCCCAGTCCTTATGGAGACAGGGAAACTTCTCTATGGATATCGTATGTCAAAAAATGAGGGCCTCTGGTGGATTGACACGCCAGAAGATCTACAACAAGTGATTAGAAAAATCGGGCATAAATTTAAATAGAATCAATATAGATGAAAAGATACTCGCGTCTATCTTGACCCCATTCCAGCGAAGGAGAAAACCATGATTCTGGCGCGTGCACCACTCCGGATATCTCTTGGCGGGGGGGGCTCCGACCTGCCCTCTTATTATTCCGAATACGGTGGATTCATCTTAAGTGCCGCTATTAACAAGTATGTCTACCTCTATATTAATCGTCCAGCAGCAGACAACTTTATTCGTATCAAGTATTCCCTCTATGAACAAGTGACTTCAGTAGATGAGGTACAGCATGACTTAGTAAAGCCAGCACTTAAAGTCCTCAATCTCACCAGCAACCTGGAAATCGTCTCGATGGCTGATGTTCCGGCGGGCACCGGTTTAGGGTCCTCGGGTTCGTACCTATTGGCGCTGCTTGCAGCTCTTTTCGAACTCAAGAGAGAGAAGGTGCAAATTCAGTCCCTGGCTGAGATAGCTTGCCACATTGAGATGGATTTGGCGGGCCACCCAGTTGGCAAGCACGATCATTACCTGGCTGCCTTCGGTGGCATTACCTGTCTAGACATAGAAGCCGATGGTCGAGTTAAAGTCAGCCCGTTGGATATCTCCATCACCACAATGGAAGAATTCCGGAGCAGTGTTTTGCTATTCTACACCGGCATTACGCGCACAAGCCGTGATATTCTCGAAAATCAAAAGACCGATACAAAACACCGAGACGCCACCGTATTGGAAAGCCTTCATCGTACCAAGGAACTGGGATTCCGCATCAAAGAAGCATTGGAAAAGGGCGACCTGGAGCGTTTTGGGCTCCTGCTCGATGAACACTGGCAGAATAAGAAGCGTCGCTCGAATAAGATTAGCAATCCCCAAATTGACAGTTTATATGAAAAAGCAATAAAGAATGGCGCTCTAGGAGGCAAGATCATGGGTGCGGGCGGCGGTGGCTGCTTCATTTTCTATTGTCCAAATAACCATAAGGCCAAATTACGGCTGGCCATGACAGAAGCTGGGCTGCGCGAGATTCCATACGACTTCGACTTTGAGGGAGCAAAGGTGTTGATAAATTTCTAATGCCATGATTGAGAATATACAACCGCATTGAAAAAGAGGATTGGAATTCTTACGGGCGGGGGGGATGTGCCGTCTCTCAATGCCGTGATCGCGGCGGCTAAAAGCACGGCTCAAAAGCAGGGGCTTGATCTGATCGGTTTTGTCGCGGGCTGGCAGGGTGTCCTGGAGGGTCGATATATTGATCTCAATCAGTTGACCGTCGATCCGCGCAGAGGCGGCACGATCCTCAAATCATCACGGGTCAACATCGCCAGGGTCGAAAAGGGGGCCGAAAAAGCCCTCTCGAACCTGGAAAAGACGTGGGTCAAGGGATTGATTGTCATTGGCGGCGATGATACGCTGTCAAGCTCCTTCCATCTCCCAACATTTCCCCAAATGCTCATTGCGAAAACAATAGACAATGATGTCGGGCGGTTCCCATTAGACAATAAAGAATTAAATCCTGATGATGTCCTCAACTACTTCACGCTTGGGTACCCCTCGGCAGCCGAAAAGATCGTCTCCTATGTGGATTTCAAAGAAGGGCTCAGGACCACGGCCTATTCCCACGAAAGGATCGTGGTTGTCGAATCCATGGGAATGCACGCCGGTTGGCTCGCTCTCGCTTCGGGGCTTGGACATCCAGATTTTATTATCGTGCCGGAATTCCCGCTGCGGTACGAGGCGTTGCTGGAAAAGATAATTAAAAAGTATGAAAAACAGCGGCATCTCATCATCGTGGTCGCCGAAGGGGCGAAGTGGGAAGACGGTTCTTACGTCCACGCAGTGAGGGATGAAGACGAAGTCATCAATCATCCCAGGTTTGGGGGCGCCGCCGAAGTTCTGAAAAATAGGTTGAAAAAAGACCTTGAGGGGCGTTTTGACACCAGGAATATAAACTCAGTGAATCCCTCGTATCTTTACCGGTGCGGGGCGCCAAACTGCTTGGACCGGACTATGGCCGGGAAGCTTGGAAGAGAAGCGGTGCTTCTGCTTGACAGAGGGCTTGATGAACCCAATTTCCTGGGTATCCAGAAAGAAAGAAAGAGTTTTGGGGTCAAACATTATCGGTTGGCTGAATTCCAAGCCATTGAGAATCTCCACCGGTTCGTGGACCAGAGGTTTTATGATCCAGACAAATTTTCTATTACGGAGACCGGCCGTAGCTATCTCGAAAACTTGAAGGAAGAAAGGGGGGGAAATGAAATACGTTGAGAAGTATCTTAAGGGGGCCTGCAAGGTCCTGGAAAGGATCGATAGAGTCCAGGTAGTGCGCCTGGTCGAGATCTTGAAAGCGATTAAAAAAAGGAACGGCCGGCTCTTCTTTCTGGGGGTGGGAGGCAGCGCCGCTAACGCTTCACACGCAGTCAACGATTTCCGTAAGATCTGCGGCATCGAAGCGTATACCCCGGTGGACAATGTGGCGGAACTCTCCGCCAGAATCAACGACGACGGATGGGAGAGCGTGTTCACGAACTGGCTTAGGCAGAGCAGGCTCTGTGCAGACGATGGGATTTTCATCCTCTCGGTAGGCGGTGGAAATGAGGAAAAAAATATCAGCACGAACCTGGTCTGGGCCGTCCATTATGCCATGGAAATGAACGCTAAAGTGCTGGGGATTGTCGGCCGGGACGGTGGCTACACGGCCCTTTGCGCGGATGCCTGCGTCATAATACCGCCGATTGATCAAGAAATGATCACGCCGTACACCGAGGCTTTCCAGGGAGTCATCTGGCATCTTCTGGTTACTCATCCTGAGCTGAAGGCCAATGAGATGAAATGGGAAAGCCAAAATAAGAAGGGTAAGCCGCATGCCGTCGGTCCTGAGATGAGAAATGGAAATCACCGCCACCAAGTCGCGAAACATCATTCGTAAAAGGAGGGGGGGATGGCGATATTTTTGGATACGGGGAAGATAGAAGATGTCTTGAAGTTTATGGAAATGGGAATCATCAGGGGAGTGACCACGAATCCAACGATTCTGCTTAAATCCGGAGTAACGGGTGGAAAAGAGGCTATTAAAAAAAGGTCCATTGAGATCGCGAAGATGATCAAGCCCTATCCCCTGTCGGTTGAGGTGACGACCAATGAGCGGCAGAAAATGATTGAGCAGGCAAGAGATTTTGGACAGTGGGCGGAAAATATCAATGTGAAGATTACTGTTCACGGCCCAAACGGAGAGCTTGAGAATTTCGAAGTGGCGCATCAACTCGAGACCAGGCACAATATTCGAGTGAATATGACAGCCATGATGAGCGCCCAGCAGTGCCTATTGGGAGCCTTGGCCGGCGCGACCTATGTTTCTCTCTTCGGCGGCAGAGTCAACAATATGGGCTATAACTGTATCGAAGAAATAAGAAAAGGGAGAAAAGTGCTTGATGACCAGGGCTTAAAAGCCAAAATAATCGTCGGGTCCACGCGGGAAGTCCTGAATGTGATCGAGTGGCTTGAAGCCGGAGCGCATATAGTCACTGTTGTTCCGGGATTGATAAAAGGCATGATTGTCCATCCCTATAGTAAAGAGACGGTGCAGATGTTTTTGGAAGATGCGAAGAAGAACGAGATAGGTGAAACGTGACCTGAGACACGAAAGACGTAAGACGTGAGTCGTTAGTCGTGAGAAGATGACAGAAAAAAGACCAAAAACAAAAGAAGAAGAGTTGACAGTTTATAAATAGCAGATAACAGATCACATGAAGAGCAAAGAAATATCCCTGGTTCTAATTCATATTCTAATTGCTGTCGTTATTGCGGTTACGGCAGAGGGAAGCACGTGGAAAGGGAGGGAGTTGAAGGCGCAATGGGAGAAGGCCTGGAAATGGGGGCCGTTCAGGATCCAGCCCATGATTATAATATCTGATGCCGGCTACGACTCGAATGTCTATTATCAGCCTAATGCGGTTAAAGATTTCTGGCTGACCATGGGGCCGGCGCTCAAGGTCTATCTTCCCCTAAGAAAAAAGATCGTATTTCAATTTTCTGAATCCCCCCAATATGTCTTTTTTAGGAAAACGACCAGGGAGAGGACCTGGAATAACTATTTCAGCGGCCAGTTGCATATTTTATTTAGTAAATTCTTTTTTTCTTTGGGAGGAAGCCTAAATAACGCCAGAGAGCGCTGGAACACTGAAATCGATATCCGGCCCATGAGAAAAGAACAGAGCCTGCACGGTGAGATGCTCTACCAGCAGAAGAATAAGATTTCCTTATCCGTTGGGATTCGGTGGTTCAAGTATGACTATGAGAGCGTCGAGTATGCCGGCTTCAACGTCCGCGAGCTTTTAAGTAGACAGGAGTCATACTTGAATCCTGTTGCTTATTACCAATTGACTCACCGGATTCGGGCTTTTGTCGAAGGCGAATACGGCACTTTTAAATTCCAGAATCCTTTGAGCCGACGGAATTCGGACAGCCAGGCTCTCTATGCCGGTTTTGACTTTTCGACTGCCTCCAAGATCAGGGGGAAAATCAGATTGGGATATAAGAAGTTCAATTCACTGGACAAAGGGATGCCGGATTATCAGGGGTTAATGGCGGATACGAACGTCTCTGTGCGCCTGCTCAGAAATTTGACCGTTCGCGGCGTCTATAGACGCAATGTTCAGTTTTCTATCTGGTTTGATAACACCTTTTATCTGGAGAATTGGGGAGGAGGTGGGGCCTCTTTATATTTTTTCCGGCGGAAGATCAGGTTAGACTATGATTATAATCTGGGACTGAACACTTACCCGGCTACTCAGTTATCAGGTTCATCAATCAAGAGGGAAGATAGATATACCGTTCATTCGGTAGGATTGTATTTCAGGATTAAAAAGGATGTGGGAGTGGGCGTGACGGCCGGAAGGTGGGAGAGGAGCATCAATTTCTATGGGTGGAATGCGAAAAGGGAATTTGTTGGATTAAACCTGACGTATGATTTTTAGGGATCGTAAGACGAGACACGTGATAGGAAAGACAAAAGACAGACGAGAGACCAAAGACAAGAGACATTAGAATATTTATTCAAAGAAAAGGCAAAAAAATGAAAAGAAAGATTCATTTTGTGTTTTTGCTAACTCTGTCAACGGCATTATTCTTGGTTGTGGGTTTTTCGCAACAGGAGAGAGAGAGTTTT
>Ga0256868_10001038_pt1 | contig 15622 bp, 15 predicted proteins | sample RVTome_13_FD_187341 | JGI IMG/M metagenome (GOLD analysis project Ga0256868, IMG submission 187341) | Soil microbial communities from uranium-contaminated site in the Upper Colorado River Basin, Wyoming, United States - RVT92D227 HiSeq ...
GACGAACACCGCGCCATCGTGATCTGTCCCGAAGGCCGAGATACTGAAAGGCGTATCGAAGAGCCGGTCGTTGTGCCAGCCGCCTCCGCCCTGCAACAAGCCCCAAATCAGGCCCGAGCAGTAGTCGCCGTAAAGAAAGACCCCCTGCCATTCGGGCAAGGTGGGATCCCGCACTACGACGCCCCCCGTGACGGAACATCCCTCTGCATGGCTGTACTCGGTGACCGGATTGACCATATCGGGCGTCTCACCACCGGCGAACTCGTGCATTCCCTCGCGCAAATTCCAACCGTAATTCGCCGGGGGTGCAGCACCGGCTGGTTGGAAGTCGATCTCTTCCCAATTCGCCTGCCCTACGTCGCCGATAAACAAAAAGCCGGTGAGCGAATCGAAAGCGAAGCGCCAGGGGTTGCGCAGTCCATACGCCCAAATCTCAGATAACCCACCGCCGCCGGCGAAGGGATTATCCGGAGGGATGGCATAAGGATCGCCGGAGTCGACGTCCACGCGCAGCAGCTTGCCCAGAAATGTGTCAAGCCGTTGTCCGTTGCCCAGCGGATCGCCCGCCGACCCTCCGTCTCCAAGACCGATGTACAGGTAGCCGTCGGGCCCGAACGCCAGGCCACCGCCGTTGTGATTGCGATACGGCTGGCTGACCCTCAGGAGATTGACTTCACTGGACGGATCCGCCCGGTCCGGGTCGGGGCTCAGGGTGAAGCGCGAGATGAAAGATGCGCCTTCAGCTCCGGTGTAATTGACGAAGAACAGCCCGTTGTCGGCGAAGTCGGGGTGGAAGGCCAGCCCGAGCAAACCTCGCTCACTGCCGTCGGCGTTGACGCGATCGCGCAAATCGAGGAAGGGCTCCGGGATGAGCTTGCCGTCGCGCACGATCCGGATCACGCCGCCCTGCTCGATCACAAACAGCCGATCGTCGCCCGCGCTTTGCAGGTCGACTGGAGCGACCAACCCGCCGGCGATCAGCACCCATTCGAATGCCTGTGGATCGGGAAGGCCGGCCGGTGGTGGCAGAGTTGGGGTGGAGGTCGGCTCGGGCGATGGAGTAATCGTCGGTATCGCAGACGAAGTCGAGGTCGGCGGGATCAAAGATGGTTCAGCGGGCGTGCGGGTCGGCGTCGCGGGCGTTCCGTTGAGCAGAGCACACGCGAGTGAAGTGAGTGGAAGAAGAAGAACCAGTCGCTTGAGAGATGGGTTCATCGAATGCGCTTACAATAATTGTACCGTACCTCGGATGCGGGCGGCCTGAGACGGAATCTCGAGAATTGCCGCACACCCGCGACCCCGAGGTCACCAACCTGGAGCCGACGACAATTGAGGTTCAGCCCCTACGGACCTGAAGCGGTATTTGCGCTGCAAGCGGTCAGGACGGCTTCGCGGTTTGTCCGCCACATCCAGAGGCACATGGTCGTGCCGAGCATGGCCAAGAACGACGCCTCGCCGGTGACGGTCGCCGACTTCGCCTCGCAAGCAGTCATCGCGGCGATGCTCGAACAGACTTTCCCAGACGACCCGCTTATGGCGGAGGAGGGCAGCGAAGCGCTGCAAGGCGCAAACGGCGCGCAGACTCTGAAGAGCGTGGTCGACTTCGTCACGCAGCTCCGCCCGGCTGCGGATGCCCGGACGATCTGTGCCTGGGTCGATCGCGGGACCGCCGCTCCGGCCGACCGCTTTTGGGTGCTCGATCCGATCGACGGGACGAAAGGCTTCCTTCGCGGCGACCATTACGCTGTCGCGGTGGCGCTGGTTTGCTCCGGCCAGGTAGTCGTCGGCGCGCTCGGATGTCCGGGACTTGATCCTCCGGACGGGGGTGATGACGGTGCCGGGTCTGCATATCTGGCCGTGAGAGGCCAGGGTGCTTGGGCAGCCGATCTGGACACCGGTGGCCTTGCCCAGGTCCACGTGTCGCATCGCACCGATCCCCGTCAGGCCCGCGTCCTGCGTTCTTTTGAAGCCTCCCACACCGACGAAGGCCAGCTCGACCGCCTGGCGAGAGCCCTGGGTTGCCTGGCGCCTCCCGAACGGATGGACAGTCAGGCGAAGTACGCGGTGATGGCCTCGGGTAAGGCGGACCTGCTCTTTCGTCTGATTTCGCCCGCGCGACCGGATTACCGGGAGAAGATCTGGGATCAGGCGGCTGGCTCGATCGTCGTCGAGGAGGCCGGCGGGCGAGTGACCGACCTGGAAGGTAGGGCGCTCGACTTCACAACCGGGCGCGAGCTGGTCAACAACACCGGCGTCCTGGCCTCAAATGGGGCATTGCATGGCGCCGCCCTCCGAGCGCTGGAGGAGGTCGGGGCTGTCGACGGGCAGAGGATGGCGTGAAGTCGCGCATCCCGGCGGCGGGCGCAGCTCTCACAGTTGTGGTCGCATTCTTCTTCTCGGCTTGGGTAGCCGACCACACCTACGAACGCCTTCCGCATATCGAGGACGACTTCGCAAATCTCTGGCAAGCACATGTCATTGCCCACGGACACCTCGCCCTGGCGACGCCTCCGGAACCAGCTTCGTTCCTCGTACCTTTCGTCGTCGATTATCACGGCTTGCGTTTCTCCAAGTATCCCCCAGGCTGGCCGGCCGCCCTCTCACTCGGCGTCCGCATGGGCGCAGACTGGCTGGTCAATCCCCTTCTGGCCGCCATGGCGCTTTGGTTGACATTCCGTCTCGGCTCGAAGGTCTCCGGACCCTGGATTGGCCTGCTGGCGACCATCCTGATGTCGGTCTCGCCGATGTTCGCCATGATTTCCGGCTCACTGCTTTCGCACAGCCTCAGTTTGTTCCTCAGCCTGGCATTCATTCTCGCCTGGATGGACCTCTTCCTTTCAGTTGAAGATCCGTTGCACGCCGCCCCCTTCCCAAGGATGGTCCTGGTGCTCGTCGCCGGTATGTCGCTGGGATTGCTCGCTCTGACACGGCCCCTCACCGCGGTCGGCGTCGGGCTGCCCTGTGCGGCTCACGGTTTATGGTTGCTCATCCGCGGCCGGCCCCTGCAACGCAAGCGGCTCTTGGGAGTCTCGGGTGTGGCCCTGGCGATCGCCGCCCTTCTCCCGCTCTGGCAGTGGGCCCTCACTGGGAACCCCTGGCTAAACTTGTACACACTCTGGTGGCCTTACGATCGCTTGGGTTTCGGAGCGGGGATCGGTGTGACTGAGACCGGACACAATCTGCGACTGGCTTACAGCAACGCCCGCTTCAGCCTGCGGGCCGGCCTCCACGACCTGTTCGGCTGGCCGTACTTCTCGTGGATCTTCCTCCCGGCCGGGCTGGTTGCTCTGCGAGGCGTACGAAAGGCATGGCTTGCTTTCGGCATCTTCATCGGGCTGCTTCTGGTCTATGCGTTTTATTGGATCGGATCTTGGCTGTATGGACCGCGCTACTACTACGAAGCCCTGCCCGGTCTTGCGGTCTTGAGCGCAGCCGGGATCACCTGGATCGGCGCGTGGGGGACGCAGCCGGCGCGATGGCGCGGGTTTCGGCGCAAGGCCATGGTGGCGCTTCTCGCAGGGCTGATCGCGACGGATCTTGTCTTCTACCTCCCGGCACGATTGGGCGTCATGCAACATTTGTACGGGATCTCGCGCTCCGCCATGGCCCCCCTCGAGTCGGCCGATCTGGGGCGGGCGCTGGTCATCGTTCATGTCGAGAAACACTGGATGGAATACGGCACTCTGCTCACGCTGGCACCTCCGTTCTCGGCCAATGATGACACGCTCCTGGTGATCGATCGCGGCGGCGATCAAGACGCACGACTGGGGGGCGCGTTCCCAGACCGATTGATCTATCACTACTACACGCGCGATCCCACGGCGTTCTATCGAATCGTAAAATGAGCGATCGGCTCCGCCGAGAGCGTGAAGACCCGCCGTATAATGTAGAACGTGACGACGATCCTGGTTGTCGAGGATGATGCAACCGTGCGCGAGACCCTGGCGCTCAATCTGCGCGGGGAAGGCTACGACGTCGAAGTCGCCGATGACGGCGAGACCGCACTTGAAATGGCGCGCGCCTTGAAGCCCGATCTGCTGGTACTGGATGTGATGCTCCCGCTATTGGACGGTCTGACAGTCTGTCGAGTGGTGCGAAAAGAGAGTCAGATGCCGATCATCCTGCTCACGGCCAGGGGGACGGAGACGGACAAGATCATCGGGCTCGAGACGGGAGCGGATGACTACATCGTCAAGCCCTTCTCACTGGGCGAGTTTCTGGCGCGCGTGCGGGCGGCCTTGCGCCGCGGACACTCACCGGAGCCGGCGACGGCCCTCGTGTCGGGCGATCTTCGCCTCGACCTCCTGTCACGCAGGTGTTACCTGGGGGAGGAAGAGTTGCAGCTCGCGCCGCGGGAGTTTGAGCTGCTGACGACGCTGGTCCGCAATCGCGGGGTCGTGCTCACCCGCGATCTTCTGCTGGCCACGGTCTGGGGCGACGATTATTGGGGGGACAGCCGGACCGTGGATGTCCATATCCGGTGGCTTCGACAGAAAATCGAGCAGGATCCGTCTGCGCCGGTAAGGATCCAAACCTTGAGAGGCGTAGGCTACCGTTTCGAGGGCTGATCCGTGGAAACGGCGATCATCCTGATGCTGGCCGCAGTTGCGATTGGCCTGGGCCTGTTGTGGCGCCGGGAAGCAGCCGAACGACAGGTCGTGGAGCGTCAGGCGCGTCTCTCGGGCGAGGAGTCACACAGGCAGGCCGAGGCCTTGAGGGCCGAGCTGGCCTGGGCAAAATCTGCGGCAGGCACGTCGGATGACCTGATGCTCGTTTGCGACCGCAAACTGTTCCTGCGCTACATGAACCCGGCCGCGGCGGATCGTTTCGGGCAGGTCCTTCCCGGCACGAGTCTCATGGCCTACACTGGGAGTCTGGAACTCGAACAATTGGCCCAGGACGCCCTGGAATCGCAGGTCGACGTCACGGTTGAGCGGGTGATCCGATTGGATGATTCGCCGTTCCAGGTGCGCGCTGCCTCCAATCCGCAGGGTGTCGCGCTTTCGTTGAGCAACATCGCTGAGTTGCAGCGTCTGAGCCGCGCCAGGCAAGACTTCGTGGCCAACCTGTCTCACGAGCTGCGGACGCCGCTGACCTCCTTGCGTCTCCTGGCTGACACACTGATGGGACAAGCCGGGAGAGGTTCTTCGGGCGTCCGAGATCTGGTAGGAAAGATGGTCGTAGAAGTGGATGCCCTGCACCAAATGGCCCAGGAGATGCTCGATCTAGCAGCCATCGAATCCGGTCGTCAGGTCGTCCGTCTTGTGCCGATGGGTGCGGCTGAGGTGATCTCAGTGGCCGTCGCCCGTCTGGCAGATCAAGCCAGCCGCAAAGGCATCGATATTCTGATCGAGATCCCGCCCGAGCTCAGCGTCCTGGCAGACGCCGAGCAGGCCGGACGCGCCGCGCTGAATGTCCTTCACAACGCTTTGCGTTTCACGCCGGAAGGCGGCCAGGTGCGGATCGCCGCCTACGCCGAACCGTCGCTCGAGATGGGGGTAATCTCCATCGAGGATACCGGGCCGGGGATTCACCCCGGAGACCTGGAACGGATTTTCGAGCGTTTCTACCGCGGAGCTCAACCAGCAAAATCGTCCGGCACCGGTCTGGGCTTAGCCATTGGCCGGCACATCATGAAGGCCCACGGTGGGCGGATCTGGGCTGAGAACCGCAGGCCTCCCGAGAAGGGGGCCATCTTCTACCTGTCGTTTCTCCTCGCTTAGCCTCCTTAGACATTCGAACGCCCCCCTCAGCCGCCGAGTTAAGCCTCCTTAACCCGGCCTTGACCGTGGGTTAAGGGGTCCGGGATAAGCTCTCCTCGATGAAAAGATAACAAAGGAGGAGATTCGGAATGCCTTCGTCGCAGCGTGTCCTATTTGCATGCTTTCTTGTGGTTTCTCTGGTTCTAACGGCTTGCGGTACGGCCGCGGCGGTAGCCGAGCCGACGGCCGCTCCCGGGCAACCCACCCAGCCGCCCGCTCCTCAGCAACCCACCCAAGCCCCTGCCGCGGATCCGATGGTCATGTATGAACCGGCCGCCGTGACGGGTGACATCATCGCGGCCGGAAGCTCGACCGTCTTCCCGCTGAGTGAGGCGGTTGCCGAGCTCTTCCGCGACGAGGGATACAGTGGCAACCTCACCATCGACAGCATCGGGAGTGGCGCCGGCCTGGAGCGTTTCTGCAAGACCGGGGAGACCGATATCGCCAACGCCAGCCGCGCCATCAAGGACGCCGAGGTCGAGTCCTGCCGCGCGATCGGGCGCGAGCCGCTCGAGATCCGTGTCGGCACAGACGGTCTGGCCGTCGTAGTCAACAAGGAGAACACCTTCCTGACCGACATCACCAAAGAGCAACTGGCGCTGGCCTTCTCTACGGCTGAGACCTGGGCCGACGTCGATCCCTCCTGGCCGGCTGAGCCCATCCTGCGCTTCAGCCCCGGCACCGACAGTGGGACCTTCGACTACTTCGTCGAGGTCGTGATGAATCCGAAGTTTGTCGTCGATGCCACTGCCGACGTGGGGAAGGGCGAAGAGGCGCTGTTGAACGCCTCCAACCTCCAGCTGAGCGAGGACGATAACGTCCTGGTTCAGGGCGTCGAAGGCAGCCCCTTCGCCATCGGTTACTTCGGCTACGCGTACTATCAGGAGAACGCCGATCGGTTGACGGTCCTTGCGGTTGATGGCGTGGCCCCTTCGGCGGAAACCGTGGATGGCGGTACGTACAGCCTGGCCCGGCCGTTGTTCCTGTACACCACGGCCGAGATCCTGCAGGAGAAACCGCAGGTCGCCGCCTTCATCTACTTTTACCTGACGCGCGTCAACGAAGTGATCGACGAGGTCGGTTACTTCCCGGCGGCGCAAGACGCGCTCGACGCCTCGCTCCAAGCCTGGCGCGACGCGACCGGGTCGTAGAGAACCTATCCGTTCTTGCCCGGCCTGAGCATAGGGAGGAGCACTCTCCCTATGCTCGGTATTTGGGCGGATCCCACGGCACGATCCTCGGCGAGCCCAAAGGCTCGAGGAGAGGGAAGTGATGGAGAACACCGCGTCCGTCCGACCGCTGGGTGTGGGCAGTCCGACGCCGCTTTCGACGGTCCTGCGCCGACGTCTGCGAATCGGGGAAGGGTTCATCCAGACCTTCTTGTTTCTCGCCGGTGCCCTGTCGATCGTGACCACAATCGGCATTGTCTTCGTGTTAGGAAGCGAGTCTCTGCTTTTCTTCCGCGATCCACGGGTCGGCCTGATCGAGTTCCTCACCGGCACCAGGTGGCAGCCAGCCATCCTCGAGTTCGGCATCTTACCTCTGGCCAGCTCCACTCTGATCACCAGCACCATCGCGTTGGCGGTTTCCTTGCCGCTGGGGTTGGGGGCTGCGATCTATCTGAGCGAGTATGCCTCGCAACAGGCGCGGAGCGTGCTGAAGCCGATCCTGGAAATCCTGGCGGGGATCCCAACCGTGGTCTACGGCTACTTCGCCTTGACCTTCATGACACCCGTGTTGCGATCGATCTTTGGGACCGAGACCGTCCAAATCTACAACATGGCCTCAGGCGGGATCGTGATGGGGATCATGATCCTCCCGCTCATCAGCTCAATGAGCGAAGATGCCCTGAATGCTGTTCCCCGCTCGCTGCGGGAAGCGGCCTACGCCGTCGGTGCGACCCGGCTGGAGACCGCCTTGCGCGTCGTCGTCCCGGCGGCCCTCTCCGGTATCGTGGCGGCCTTCATCGTCGGCATGTCGCGTGCCCTGGGCGAGACGATGATCGTGCTGATCTCGGTTGGTGCCGGACCCGACCTTACCTTGAACCCCTTCCGGGGGGCCGAGACGATCACCGGTCACATCGCCCGAATCAGCGGGGGCGACCTCTCCTACAACAGTCTGGACTACAACAGCCTCTTTGCACTTGGGTTAGTGCTGTTCTTGATAACCCTTACGCTCAATTTCGTCAGCCGCAGGATCGTCGGCCGCCTGCGTGAGGTGTACGAATGACCTCTCCCCTAGCCGGCCCCGTGACGGAACGCTACCACATAGACGTGCCTGCCCGGCGTCGACGTGGCCGAATCATGCAGAGGGTCTTCCTGATCTCCATGGTCGCTGCCCTGGGAGCCCTCGCCGCCCTGGGTTACACGGTCTTCAAAGAGACGTTTGGGTTGGTAGCTGTTGAAGACACGATTGAGCCTGGCGAGCTTTCGACACGCCCACTGGAGGAGATTTCGCGCGACGAGCTTGTCGCCATCCTTCAGGCACACGTCTCACCCGCGGTCTTCCGCCGGCTTGACGGCGAGCGCCCGTTTGCCGAGCGGAGTCAGCGAGACGTGTACGACATCGTCATCGATCGCGTCGTCGAGCCGGAGGTCGTAGGCAGCTGGCCTTTGAACGAGGCGCTTTTCCAGCGTTCTGCAATTGAGGCCGAACTCGCCCGCGACCATCCCCAGGCCAGGCTGGAGTGGAAGTCGTGGGTGGGGACAGAGTTCCTGGCCCGGCCGATGTCCAGCGACCCGGCGCGGGCAGGCGTGCGCACGGCGTTGCTTGGGTCCTTGTGGTTGATCGCGATCACCCTCGTCGTCGCCTTCCCGCTCGGCGTGGCCTCTGCCATCTACCTCGAGGAGTACGCCACTCGGAGCCGGATGAGCCGCCTGATTCAGACCAATATCGATAACCTGGCTGGCGTGCCCTCGATCATCTACGGCATGCTCGGCCTGGCCGTATTCGTTCGAGCGCTGGGACCTCTGACGAGTGGAGCCGCCTTCGGGATCACCGACACGAACGGCCGAACTGTACTGGCGGCGGGACTGACGATGGCTCTGCTCATATTGCCGGTGATCATCATTAACGCGCAGGAAGCCATCCGGGCAGTTCCAGGTTCTCTGAGCGAAGCTGCCTACGGTCTGGGGGCGACGAAGTGGCAAACGGTATGGGGCCACGTGTTGCCGTACGCCTTGCCGGGCATTCTGACCGGGACGATCCTGGCAATGTCGCGTGCCATTGGGGAGACCGCGCCGCTCATTGTCGTAGGTGCTTCCACCTACATCGTGGCCGACCCCAGTGGGCCGTTCTCCAAGTTCACCGCTCTGCCGATCCAGATCTACAATTGGACCTCCCGCCCGCAAGACCTGTTTCGCGACATCGCCGCTGCCGCCATCGTGGTGCTCCTGGCGACCTTGCTCTCCATAAACGCCGCAGCGATTCTGCTGCGAGACCGATTCAGTCGCCGGGTGCAGTAACCATGTCCGAGACTCTTCGCCGTGTGCTTCCCGAACTGACGACCTTCGCCGCATTGCGCGCCGTTCCAACCGAGCGCGTCGTCGCCCACGCCGTTGCCGGGGAGGACTACGCCATTCAGGCACGGGGCTTGAAGGTTTACTACGGCAACTTCCTTGCGGTGAGAGACATTGACTTGCGCATCCAGCGGCAGCGCATCACCGCCGTCATCGGCCCCTCCGGCTGTGGCAAGAGCACACTGCTGCGCTCGTTCAATCGGATGAACGAGTTCGTGCTGACCTCGCGCACGGAAGGTGAGGTCCTGTTCGGTGGTCAGAACATCTACGATCGGGCGATCGATCCGGTCTCGCTGCGCCGCCGGATCGGCATGGTGTTCCAGAAGCCCAACCCCTTTCCCAAGAGCATCTACGAGAACGTCGCCTGGGGAGCTCGCATCAACGGCTTCCGGGGAAACTATGACCAGCTTGTGGAGGAATCCCTGCGGAAGGCAGCCCTGTGGGACGAAGTGCACGACAAGCTTCAACAAAGCGGTCTGTCGTTATCGGGCGGTCAGCAGCAGCGGCTGTGCATCGCCCGGGCGCTGGCGGTCGAGCCGGAGGTCATCCTGATGGATGAGCCTTGCTCGGCCCTTGATCCTATCGCTACCCTGAAGATTGAAGAGCTGATGCGGGAATTGGCCGCCAGCTACACCATCGTCATCGTCACCCACAACATGCAGCAAGCGGCGCGCGTCTCCGACTTCACCGCCATGATGCTGATGGACCAGGACCGGGCTGGTACCGTGATCGAGTTCGACGACACGGACACGATCTTCACCCGGCCCACGGACAGGCGCACCGAGGATTACGTCACCGGGCGTTTCGGCTAGGGTGTGTCGGGCGGGGAGGGGCTACGGTGCGGAAGTGGTTTGGGCGGCCTGCGGCGCCGCTATGGAGTCTCGCGCGAGAAACTCTCGGCCTTCGAGAGCACCGCGCTCACGGAGGCGCTGGTGATCGTACACCCGGTTACCTTGTGGGCGGACTACGGTACCCTGATTGCCCTCGCCTCGACTCTTACCCGTGCGGACCTGATCGTGCTCTGCTAGCGCTGCCTCGATAAAGACCAACAAGCCTCCGCTTTTCTCCTGCCCACACTGTCTATCACCCCTACTGGGATGGACCCGGGCATTCTATCCTGACTCCAGGTGACCTGAGCTACGTGTGGCGCTGGGGATGGCTGTCCTACCCTGTCGCGAATTCATCGGAAGACGCGACCACGCAAGGTGAAAGCGGAGAGACTACGCTCGGTGGGTGAAGGGGCGCCCCTCAAAAGCGGATGCCAGCTACAGACCGGCGAGGGCGCCATGCATACCGCTGCGGGGTGTAGGACGGTCGGTCCTAAGGTTCGCGCCGGCGCTGCTTGTCTTCGAGGCGCTATCCGTGCCGGCCGGTGACATACGATTCGGTCTGGGGATGCGCCGGGCGAGTGAAGATCTTGTGCGTGTCATCGAACTCGATGAGCTCGCCCAACCAGAACAGTCCGGTCCGGTCCGACACCCTGGCCGCCTGCTGCATATTGTGGGTGACAATGACGATCGTGTAACGTTCCTTGAGCTCGTGCATCAAATCCTCGATGTGGAGCGTGGCGATCGGATCCAGGGCCGAGCAGGGTTCGTCCATCAGAATCACCTCGGGCTCGACTGCCAGGGCTCGGGCAACACACAGTCGCTGCTGTTCCCCGAGAGAGAGTTCAAGCGCGCCACCAAGCAAGTTGTCCTTCACCACATCCCAGATTGCCGCCCGTTGCAGCGACGTCACGACCCGTTGCTCGAGTTCTGCACGACTCCCCGCCAGGCCTAGCACCCGCGGCCCGAACGCCACATTGTCGAACACCGACTGCGGGAAAGGGTTGGGTTTCTGGAAGACCATCCCCACTCGGCGGCGAAGGTCGACGACATCCACGTCCGGCGCATAGATCTCCTCCCCGTCGAGGAGAATCTCTCCCGTGAGCCTCGTCCCTGGAATCGCGTCGTTCATCCGGTTCAGGCAACGCAAGAACGTGGACTTGCCGCAACCTGAGGGGCCGATCAGTGCCGTAATCTGGTTGGCCTGGATGTCGAGCGAGACACCGCTCAGGGCACGCACCGGGCCGTAGAAGAAATCGAGGCCGTGGACCACGATCTTCGGGGAGGATGCTTCTTCACCCATCGTCGGAATTGTATATCATCCATCCCTGGCCGAGTTCTCCCCCAGGCGGCAGGAAGATGGTCTGTCCCGGAACCCTCCGCCGCGAGCGAACGCGCGCGCGATCCTCTCTTACGCCTGGTGGAACACTCGTCACAACTTGAACCCCCAGCACCCACTGACTATAATGATTGGCAATGCACCCTCCGCTCCGCGCTCAGTTGGCTTTGCTACTGACCGCCCTGGTGTTGGCCGGCTGCGGTGGTCCCTCCGCCAACGGAAATAAGCCCACCGCCGCCCCTTCCACGACGATCGAGAACAAGGGATCGGACACCATGGTGAACCTGGCGCTGGCCTGGGCCGAGGCCTACCAGGCCTCCCACCCTGCCGTGCGCATCTCCGTCACCGGTGGCGGATCGGGCACAGGCCTGGCGGCCCTGATCAACGGCACATTGGACATTGCCAACGCTTCCCGCAGGATCAAGCCGGAGGAGCAATCGGAAGCCCAGGCGAACGGCGTCGATCCCACGGAGCTGGTCGTCGCTCGAGACGCCATAGCCGTCATCGTCAACCCGAGCAATCCGGTCGACCACCTGACCATCGATCAGCTCTCCGACATCTACAGCGGCAAGATCGGCAACTGGGCCGAGGTCGGGGGGGAAGATGGTCCGATCGTCCGCCTGTCGCGGGAGACCAACTCGGGTACGCATGTCTACTTCCTTGAGGAGGTTGTCCGCCGCGGAGACGGCCAGGACGCAACTCTGTTCGCGCCCGAAACCCTGCTCCTGCCTTCCTCGGAAGGGATCTCGGCTGAGATCCGTCAGAACCCGAACGCCATTGGCTATGACGGCCTGGGCTATGTCACTCCGGACCTGAAGGTCGTGGCGGTAGCGCGGGAAGCCTCCGGCCCCTTTGAGCTTCCATCGGCCGAGACGGTAGCTGCCGGTCGCTACCCCCTCGCGCGCGACCTGTATATGTACACAAATGGCAAACCGGCCGGCGAGACGGCAGCCTATCAACAGTGGATCCTTGGCCCGGACGCCCAGGCGATTGTGACCGGCCTCGGTTTCGTCCCTTTGGTACCCTGATCAAGCCATGCGCAGCGCGACCTGGAGCGAGTTCGTCATAACGCGCCTGATCAAGACGGCCGGATATTCGGCGATCCTGTTCATCGGGCTGATCTTCATTTTCCTCCTGCGCGAGGGTGCCCCGACCTTCCTGGAGGTTCCGCTGCGATCTCTCATCAGCAGCCGTTGGTACCCCATCGAGGGGTATTTTGGGCTGCTGCCCCTGATCGGCGGATCCCTCGTGGTCACGGCGGGCGCCGCCATGATCGCCATCCCGTTCGGGCTTGGGACGGCGATTTACATCGCAGAGATCGCCCCCCGCTGGGCGAGGGAGCTCCTCAAACCGTTGATCGAACTGTTGGGCGGCCTCCCGTCCGTGATGCTGGGGTTTCTGGGAATCCTTGTTCTCACCTCCTGGGTACGAACGACCCTGGATCTCCCCACGGGTCTGACTGCCTTTACGGGTGCCTTGCTGCTCGGCGGCATCGCCATTCCGACGATCGTGAGCGTGGCCGAGGATGCGTTGGATGCCGTCCCGCGCTCCTACCGGGAGGCAGGGCTGGCACTAGGGGCGACCAACTGGCAGACCATCTGGCGCGTTACGCTCCCCGCTGCTCGATCGGGTGTCCTGACCGCGATCATGCTCGGCCTGGGACGCGCGATCGGTGAAACGATGGCGGTAATGATGGTGACCGGAAACGCCCCGGTGGTGCCCACCGGATTGGGAGCCCTCTTTCATCCGGCACGAACCATGACTGCTACCATCGCTGCTGAGATGGGCGAGGTCGCCAATGGCAGCGTGCATTACCACGTCTTGTTCTTGATCGGAATCGTGCTCTTCTTGATATCGCTTGCGGTCAACCTGACGGCCTCCAGCCTGGTCTTCCGCGAGAGAAAGCGGGCCGAGAGGATCCTCTCTTAGCCGCTGATCGCGATCCGGGGCTAAGATCGGGGTATGGCACTGAATCCATGGCCACGTTGATACGTGCCCGGAGAATCAGAGAGAGAGCCGGCTTTGCCGGGCTGATGTTGGTCGCGTTGGCGACGGCCGCCCCGATCCTGGTCGTGATCGGGTACATCGTCTGGCAGGGCGCACCTGCGATTTCCTGGGAATTCCTCACAGGTTTTCCGCAAGAGGGGATGCGCGCTGGCGGCGTCTTCCCAGCCATCGTCGGGACCTTCTGGCTGACGCTTGGCACCGGAGTGATCGCGGTCCCCCTGGCCATTGGCGCGGCTATCTATCTGGCGGAGTACGCGGCCGACAACCGTTGGACCCGCGCCATCCGCCTGGCGATCATCAACCTGGCCGGCATCCCCTCCGTCGTCTATGGCCTCTTCGGCCTGGGGCTGTTCGTACTCTTCTTGGGATTCGGCACAAGCATCCTGGCCGGGTCGCTTACTCTGGCCATTATGACTTTGCCGGTGATCATCAGTACTACCGAGGAGGCTCTGCGCGCCGTCCCCTACAGCTTCCGGGTCGTAAGTGTCTCGCTCGGGGGAACCCGTTGGCAGACGATCCGCCGCATCGTCCTACCCCAAGCGCTGCCGGGGATCATCACCGGCGTGATCCTCGGCCTGGAACGCGCCGCTGGCGAGACCGCCCCCATCCTCTTCACCGTGGCAGCCTTCTTCCTGCCGCGGCTGCCCTCCTCACCCTTAGACGCCACGATGGCCCTGCCCTACCACCTTTTCGTGATCTCGACTCAGGTTCCGGGAATGCCCATTCGCATTCAGTATGGAACGGCCCTCGTCTTGCTGACCTTTGTGGTGAGCCTGAACATTGTCGCCACCTTGATCCGGTCTCGGGCCCGCGCCAGGAGGCAATGGTGAAATACCGGGCCGCGGCCGTAGGAGCGGGGTCGAATCTCGACGGCCCGATTTGCAGGTGCGCCCAGATGCCAGGTCCCTGGACAGGGGCGCTGGGCCGAGTCGACGACAGAATCGACGGAGCCAGCCCGCCTGCGATCAGTGGCGGGGCTCCACAGGCGCGCATCTCAGTAGGATCGGGAGGTCGCGGGGACGCAGTGTGCGACTCGTACCGGTTGGAGGTCGCCGTGGATGGCGACGTATTCAATGAGGGGTAGGAATCTGTCAACTAACCCCGACGTTGGTCGGGTTTCCGCTCCACCAGGTTCTAAGCCCAAGATCGTGATCGAGGGCCTAAGCGTTGTTTACTCGGACGGGACCGAGTCCCTGCGGGGCATCAACCTGACGATCCCGGCCAATGCCATCACCGTCCTCTTCGGCCCCGCCGGCGGGGGCAAGTCCACGCTCCTGCGCACCCTCAACCGCTTGAATGACCTAGCGGACGTCACCGCCCTTTCTGGCCACGTCTGGCTGGATGGGGAGGATATCCTATGCCCCGAGACCGACACGATCGCGTTGCGCCGCCGGGTGGGAATGGTCTTCGCCCGACCCGTCGTCCTGCCAATGAGTATTCGTCAGAACCTCACCTACGGTCTGGAGCTGGCTGGCGAGCGGAATCACTCCCGGCTTTCGGAGGCCGTGGAGCGCAGCCTGCTGGCCGCAGCCCTTTGGGACGAAGTGCGCGATCGGCTCGAAGAGCCCGCGGTGGCCCTTTCGGGCGGACAGCAGCAACGACTGTGCCTGGCCCGGGTCCTGGCGCTCGAGCCGGAGGTCATTCTGCTCGACGAACCGACCTCGGGTCTGGACCCGATATCGACCGGCAAGGTCGAGGCGTCACTCCAGGATCTCGTGCAGCGCTATACAATTGTCCTTGTCCCACATAGCATCCAGCAGGCCGCCCGGACTTCCGACTACGCGGCGTTCTTCTTGAACGGACAACTGGTCGAATACGCCCCAGGCAAGGAGATCTTCACCCGTCCTCAGGACAAGCGGACGGAGGACTACATCACGGGCCGGTTCGGTTGATCGGGGCTGCGCGTGGAGAGAAGATCCGCCTGCGACCATGTTGACTCTCGGATGTCTGTCGGGGGCCGGGAAAGGCAATTCACTCAGCAAGCGTTGCACTAGAAATAACTCGCTACGCGAGTCTATCCGCACAATCCGCCGGGCTACTCACAAGCGGAGAGGGCCCGGGCTCACAGGCCGGCGGGCTAGCGACGGGAGAAAACGGAGGACCACGATGAGCGGTCAAAGCCGTGGCGCACTCGATCGAGAGATGCACAGCGTCCAGGATGATTTGCTC
>Ga0256868_10001039_pt1 | contig 15620 bp, 12 predicted proteins | sample RVTome_13_FD_187341 | JGI IMG/M metagenome (GOLD analysis project Ga0256868, IMG submission 187341) | Soil microbial communities from uranium-contaminated site in the Upper Colorado River Basin, Wyoming, United States - RVT92D227 HiSeq ...
TCAGCCTGAAAAAAAAGAGTTTTTCAACAGGCTCTGAAGATGTGACCCCCAATGCCCAGCAAAGAAGAATGAAGTTGGGCTGAAACCTTAAAAAAACTGAGTGGACAAACCACGCAATTGCGTGGTATAAACACGCAATATGAATCGATTGGCTGAACTTCTTTCATCGCGAGCACGCGCGGAGATATTCCGGCTCCTTTTTAGTGGAGCGGGAGAAGAACTCCATGTCCGGGAAATTGAGCGCCGGTCAGGTCTGAACGACAGCACCCTTCGGCAGGAACTGCGAAAACTGGTCCGACTGGAACTCGTCCAGAGCCGAAGGGATAGCAATCGCGTGTACTATCGTGCGAAAACCGAAAGCCCTCTTTACCCGGAGATTCGTAACCTGGTGCTGAAGACCTCGGGCCTGTCAGATGTGTTGAAGGTCGCGCTCACGGACAAGAGGATCCATGTGGCATTTGTTTTCGGGTCCATCGCTAGTGGGGAGGAAAAAGCCGGCAGCGATGTGGATTTAATGGTGATTGGCCAACTCGGATTGCGAGACCTCTCTCGGTTATTGTCGGGTATCGAAGAGAAGATAGGGCGCGAGGTTAATCCACATGTTTTACGAGAGGAGGAGTTTCGAAAGCGTATTCGAGCAAAGGAGCACTTTGTCTCCAGCGTTATGGAGACCCTCAAAATCTTCATCATAGGATCCCAGCGTGAGCTTGAAGCAATGGGCAGATAATGGGTGGCTGAAGCCCCATCGGACAAGCCGAGAAGAAATCAGTAGTCTTTTAAACATTGTGAAGCGTGATCTCAACGATGCTCAAAGGGATATCTCTTCAGACTGGCGTTTCGGTATTGCATACAATGCTGCATTGAAACTCTGCAGGATTCTACTTTCCGCCGAAGGATACCGGTCATCCCATGAATTGCAGCACTACCGGACACTGGCAGCTCTTCCTGAGATTTTGGGCGAAGCAAAGAAAGCGGATGCCGAGTATCTTGACGACTGCCGCAAGAAGCGTAACATCGTGGAATACGATGAGGTAGGTGGGGCTTCGGAGTCGGATGCGGATGAGCTGATTGGGTTCGTTAAGGAATTCAAGGACGAGGTAATCGCTTGGGTTAAGAAAAACCATCCGGAGCTTTTATGAAAACGCGAATGGGCTTTTGTTTTTCGGCTTACGCCTCACGCTTTACGCCTTGCGGTAAGAAAGGGTGGCTCCAGAACAATTGAAAGGTGAGGGGAACGGAGATTTTGATATTCAAAAATGAGTAAAAGAATTCAAAAACATCCGCCGAATGCAGAAGGTAACTTAAATGCCACGAATCTTTGACAACATAGAACAAACACTGCTTCCTGCACTTCAACAAACCCTTGATTTAGCAAAACACGCTGACTTCTGTGTAGGCTACTTTAATCTTCGTGGTTGGAAGCAAATCGATTCATACATCGAAAAGTGGGCCGGTGGGGAAGGGAATTGTTGCCGCTTGCTTGTGGGAATGCAGCATCTACCGCAGGAGGAGCTACTTGCGGCGATGAGCCTCATCAAAGGCGATGTCGCCATGGACAACCAAACCGCCTTACGCCTTAAAAAAAAATTAGCAGAGGAATTCCGGGATCAATTGACCATAGGTATTCCCACTAATGAAGATGAAATGGGATTGCGCCGATTGGCTGCTCAGATCAAAGCTAAGAAGGTTATCGTTAAATTATTTCTACGTCATCCATTGCATGCAAAACTTTATTTGCTCTTCCGCCCAGATCCCATCAACCCAACCGTAGGCTATCTCGGTAGTAGTAACCTTACACTGGCGGGCCTTAAACACCAGGGGGAACTTAACGTAGATGTCCTTGATCATGATGCCTGCCAAAAGTTGGCTAAGTGGTTCGAAGAACGTTGGAATGATAAATGGTGCGTTGATATATCAGACGAACTCGCAACTATTATTCAAGAGAGTTGGGCGCGTGAAGATCCGATTCCTCCTTATTATATTTATGTGAAGATGGCATACCACCTTTCACAGGAGGCCCGAGCAGGTCTCTCTGAATTTCGGGTCCCTAAAGACTTCGGAAATAAGCTTTGGGAATTTCAGACCGCAGCAGTAAAAATTGCCGCGCATCATCTCAATAAACGGGGTGGTGTACTTATAGGTGATGTGGTTGGGTTGGGTAAAACCCTAATGGCCACAGCTTTAGCCCGGATTTTCGAAGACGATCAGGGCCTGGAGACTCTTATCTTATGTCCGAAAAACCTGGTGAAAATGTGGGAAGACTATCATGCCCAGTACCGCATGCGCGCCAAGGTACTTTCGATCAGCCAAGTCATTAATCAACTACCAACTTTGAGGCGATACCGGTTAATGATTATTGATGAAAGCCAAAACCTTCGTAACCGGGAAGGAAAGCGTTATCGTGTCATTCAAGACTACATTGAGAAGAACGAGAGCAAGATAATTTTACTCTCTGCGACTCCATATAATAAAACATACCTTGACCTTTCCGGCCAACTGCGCCTTTTTGTTCCTGAAGATAAGGATTTAGGCATCCGGCCCGAACAAAAGCTCAGGGAGTTAGGAGAGACTGAATTTCTTCGCCGCCATCAGTGCCCTATCCGCTCGCTCTCCGCTTTTGAGAAGAGCGAATACGCTGATGACTGGCGCGAACTGATGCGATTTTATCTTGTCCGTCGAACACGAAGCTTCATTATGGACAATTATGCGGAAATGGACGCAAGCAACGGGCGTAAGTATCTCACCTACGAGGACGGCAGGCGTTCATATTTCCCTGCCCGTAAACCAACGACGGTAAAGTTCAAGATTGACGATGCCGATCCCGAAGACCAATATGCTCAGCTCTATGCAACGGATGTGGTGACCACCATTAATAGTCTTAACTTGCCCAGGTACGGATTGGGGAATTATGTTGCTCCCACCCCCCATGAACCACCAACCCAATCCGAAGCAAAACAATTACAGGACCTCTCTCGTGCAGGAAAGCGCCTAATGGGTTTTTGTCGGACAAATCTCTTTAAGAGACTGGAGAGTAGCGGGCAGTCCTTCATGCAATCTGTTGAGAGGCATATTTTGCGAAATTACATCTTCCTCCACGCCATCGAAAATGGCGAGCCATTGCCTATTGGTACACAAGGCGCAGAACTTCTGGATGCCCGTATAAACGATGGAGATGAGGATCTCGGCCTTATGGAGGAACTATTTGGTAATGAAGACACTAATGAAGAAGGTGGGCTTTCGGAACTAACCGTTCTTCGAAATGAAAATGACTTCAAGCGCCGCGCTGCTGAAGTTTATGCTGATTATGATACCAAGTTAAAAAGAAGATTCAGGTGGTTGCGTCCGACTCTTTTCATTAAGGCACTTGAAAAAGACTTACGAGATGATGTCCATGCTCTTTTAAGAATATTAAAGAAGTGTGGAGAATGGAATGCCAGTAAGGATGCCAAGCTTGAGGCCCTCTACAAATTGTTAATGAAAAAGCATCCAAGCGATAAGATCATCGTCTTTAGCCAGTTTGCCGACACCGTCTATTACCTTGAATCGCAACTTCGATTACGTGGGGTTCCAAAACTTGCCGGCGTGACAGGGGATTCCCCTGATCCAACAACCTTTGCTTGGAAGTTTAGCCCTGTTAGCAATGAAAAGCGGGATATTGTCAAACCAGAAGATGAGCTAAGGATCTTGATTGCAACTGATGTCCTGAGTGAAGGCCAGAACCTTCAGGACTGCTCTATCGTCGTTAATTATGATCTTCCATGGGCGATTATCCGTCTTATCCAGCGTGCAGGCCGTGTAGACCGTATCGGGCAGCAAGCAGAGAATATCATCTGTTACTCTTTTCTGCCTGCGGAGGGTGTGGAAAGAATTATTCGTCTTAGGGCAAGGGTGCGCACACGTTTGAAGGAAAATGCAGAGGTTGTAGGTACTGATGAAGCATTCTTTGAGGACGATCGTAACGACCAGGTTGTGCTTGACCTCTATAACGAGAAAGCGAATATTTTGGATGGAGAAGTTGATACAGAGGTGGATCTTGCCTCCTATGCCTACCAGATATGGAAGAATGCTATTACCAAAAAGCCAGACCTTCAAAAGACTATTCCAGAATTACCGCCGGTAGTTTATTCGACAAGGGCACACCAACCTAAGGAGGGAGATCCAGAAGGTGTCCTTGTCTATCTAAAAACGGCAGAAGATAATGACGCCTTAGCCCGGATTGACAAAAACGGCCATAGTGTCACCGAATCTCAGTTTGAGATCCTTAAATCAGCCGAATGTTTGCCTGACACGCCTGCGGTCGCACGACAGGAAAAGCACCATGAATTGGTTAAAAAAGGTGTTGAACTTATTCTCGAGGAAGAAAAATCTGTTGGGGGGCAATTAGGGAGACCGTCGGGCGCCAGATTTCGCACTTATGAAAGATTAAAACGTTATGCGGAAGAAGTAAAAGGCACGCTTTTTGAGTCAAAGGATCTGCTCAAGGCCATTGATGATATTTATCGTTGCCCCTTGCGTCCTTTAGCTGTCGATACACTTAATCGTCAATTACGAAGCGGCATCTCTGACAAAGCCCTTGCAGACCTTGTTATTGCTCTCCGTGACGAAGATCGTCTCTGCCGCACCCATGAGGAAGAGCAACTTCAGGAACCAAGAATTATCTGCTCCATGGGCCTCTCTTCCACCAAGTAGGATTGCAATCTAATGGTGAACCTGGAAACAAAAGCCCGAAAATGTCTTAAGGAGTTCGATCTTCGCACACTGTTTATCGAAGAAATGGGATGGGATCATCACGTTTCATCCCTCGAGGTCTTCGTTGATAGTTTTACGTACACCTTAAGGACAGTCGCTCAGAAACGCGGGATGATAGTATTTCTCTGTTCACCAGCGGATGATGGACCTATCCCTGACTACTCCGTAAGGCGAAAAATCGAAAAGCAGGTTGCAAAATCTGTTCATGAGCATCTGATCATTTACACAGACAAAGATCATAAATTTCAAATCTGGCAGTGGGTTAAACGCGAGGCAGGAAAACCAACTCAATGTCGCGAGCATAGGTATTATTGCACTCAGCCGGGGGACGCACTTCTTCAAAAATTGAACACTATTGCTTTCAGCCTCGATGAAGAAGAAGGGCTCACCATTGTTGATGTAACCAGTCGAGTCCGGGCTGGGTTCGACTTGGACCGGGTCACTAAGAAATTCTATGACCGTTTCAAATCCGAGCATGATACATTTCTGAAGTTTCTTAAAGGTATCCCAGATGAAGAGATGCAGCGGTGGTATGCATCGGTGATGCTTAATCGACTGATGTTTATCTATTTCGTTCAGAAGAAAAGCTTCCTGGACAATAACATTAACTATTTACGAGATAGACTTGCAGCAAGTAAGCAACACGGGAAAGACCGATTTTATAAAGATTTTCTTTGCCCTCTCTTTTTCGAAGGGTTTGCAAAAAAAGAAAATGAACGTAAAGCTAACATTAACCAACTTCTTGGGAAAGTTCCTTTCCTCAATGGTGGAATTTTCCAGCCTCATCAACTTGAAGAGCTATACGGCAAGAGTATACAGATTGCTGATGGTGCTTTTGAGAAATTATTCAATTTCTTCGACCAATACCAGTGGCATCTAGACGAAAGACCGCTCCGTGCAGATAATGAGATCAATCCTGATGTGCTGGGTTATATCTTTGAAAAGTATATAAACCAGAAGCAGATGGGGGCATATTACACAAAGGAGGACATTACAGAATACATAAGCAAGAATAGTGTTATCCCGTATCTATTTGATGAGGCAAGAAAGAAATGCAAGATTGCTTTTGAGGGCGACCAATCCGTCTGGCGTTTACTCCAGGCTGATCCAGATCGGTATATTTATGATGCGGTAAAAAAAGGCATCGACCTCCCACTTCCAGACGAAATTGACGTTGGTCTTGATGATGTTTCCAAACGCACCGAATGGAACAAACCTGCCCCTGAAGAATATGCCTTACCGACAGAGATCTGGCGCGAAGTTGTAGCAAGACGTAGGCGTTACGAAGAAGTTCGCGCTAAACTGGCAAACGGCGAAATTCAGGATATTAATGACCACATTACTTATAACCTTAATATTCGTCAGTTTGCCCAGGATGTGATCGAAAACTGTGAGGGCCCTGAACTTCTCCGTGCCTTCTGGCATGCGATTGATCAGGTAACGATTTTAGACCCAACATGCGGCTCCGGAGCATTTCTATTTGCCGCACTTAATATTCTTGAACCCCTTTATGAGGCATGCCTTGAACGAATGGAGGTTTTTCTCGATGAATTGGAGCGCTCTGGAGAAAAACATCGTCCAGAGAAGCTCAGTGACTTTTGTAAGGTACTTGAGCGCATCGAACAGCACCCCAACCGCCGTTACTTCATATTTAAATCTATTATCGTAAACAACCTTTACGGAGTTGACATTATGGAGGAGGCAATAGAAATCTGCAAACTTCGGCTCTTCCTTAAGTTGGTTGCTCAAGTAGAGAGCGTCGAACATATTGAGCCGTTGCCTGATGTAGACTTCAATATCCGAGCAGGCAACACTCTGATAGGTTATGCCACGTATGATGAGGTCAAGAAGGCTGTCTTGGGCGATGCACAAGGGAAGTTTGATCTTGGAAAGGATATGCAGAGGATTGACGGGAACGCTCAGGATGTAGACCGCCTTTTTAAACTTTTCCGAGAGCAACAAACTGAACTTGGAGGTGAAGTCACACCCACCGATAAACAAGAGCTCCGTGGCCGTCTGAAGACACTTGAAAACGAACTTAACCGTTATCTTGCTGGCGAATACAAAATTGACGCAAGCGACAAGTTTGCTTATCAAAATTGGATCGCCTCTCATAAACCATTCCACTGGTTTATTGAGTTTTACGGCATTGTTCAAAAACAAGGTGGGTTTGAAGTGATTATAGGTAATCCTCCATATGTGGAGTATAGCAAAGTATCAAACGAATATTCGGTCAAGAATTACAGGACCGAGAGTTGCGGAAATCTGTATGCTTTTGTTATGGAACGGAACCAAGTTCTGGTTTCAAAAAAAGGACACTCTGGGATGATTGTCCCCCATTCTGCATTCTGCACTGATCGCATGGAGCCTGTAATAAATCTATTTGATAAAGAAGTTACCTTGTGGATCTCCACTTATGCCATACGCCCATGCAAATTATTCGTTGGTTCTGATCAGAGACTTGCGATCTATTTGACCCTTTTTGATTTTAATAGTAAAAGATATTCTACTTGTTATCATAGGTGGTACGAAGAATTCAGGCCCGCCTTATTTGAATCGCTCAGGTATGCTCCAGTAACGGGTTACCTCTATAAAAATTCTTTACCCAAAGTAGGCTTACCGATTGAGTCAAACATCTGGAGTAAAGTTCAGTCTTATCGGCCACTAGCCTTGAAACTTTCTGGTAATGTTATCGCTTATTATCATAATGGACCTCGTTACTGGATTCGTTCAATGAGTTTTGCACCTTACTTCTGGAACGAACGAGATGGGGAACAGATTTCCACTCAGGTTAAACCAATAGGGTTGCCAAGCAAGATAGAGGCTTCTGCTGCTGTGGCCACATTGAACAGTTCCCTGTTTTATTGGTGGTTTATTTGTCTTTCAGATTGCCGTCATTTGAACCGTCGAGAGATTGAGAATTTCCCGTTGGGGCTTGATCTAATTTCGGATCAATTAAAACAAGAATTGTCAAAGCTTTCGAAAAATTTAATGAACGATCTGAAGCTACATGCCAGACGTAAGGACACAAATTATAAAGCAACTGGCCGTGTCATTTATGATGAATACTACCCTAGATACTCAAAACCTATAATAGACGAGATTGACCACGCATTGGCATTACATTATAGGTTTACGGATGAGGAATTGGACTTCATCATCAATTACGACATCAAGTACCGTATGGGCCGAGATGCAGGAGAAGAAGCGGAATGAAAGATCAATTCAGCATGGGAATCGTGCAGTTCAAACAGGCTGATCCACAATATCCCTCATTACTAAAGACACATTTCGCTAATCATGCGCCGAAGACCATTACAGCTCTGGGCAATCCCATCATTCTTCAAGGCAAAATCCTAGCCTTCTTTTGTTCTGTCAAATGCCCCGGGCACTTGATTCTCAGAGCGCATGATTTCGCCCAGAATTTAAAACAGGCGGATATGACTGTTATCGGGGGCTTCCATTCACCGGCGGAACGGGAGTGTCTGAGGATTTTACTGCGGGGTCTAAAGCCGGTGATTGTTTGTCCAGCCCGTAGCCTTAGCGGGATGCGGATGAGAACAGAATACAAGAAACCTATTGAAGAAGGGCGATTGCTGTTGCTTTCACCGTTTAGAGAGAGGCAGAGACGAAATACGGCGCAAACTGCAATGGAACGCAATCGCTTTGTAGCTGCACTGGCAGATACAATTTTTGTTGCCCATGCTTCACCAAACAGCAAAATGGAGATGTTTTGCCGTGAGGTATTGACATGGGGGAAACGGCTTTACACATTTGAGAGTGGATCCAACTCAAACCTGATCCAACTTGGTGCAAAAACCATGGAAGCTAATGACCTGTCAAAATTGGGGTAAAGGAATTACGTGTGGGTATTATCGCCTTGGATGAATTAGGTTTTACAGGGAGAAGGAGAGAACATGCCAGTTCTGCATAAATACAAGGAGAAAGATGAGCATTATATTCTTACATCCATCAAAGGGAATATCGTGACATTTCAGTTGACTGCTGAAGGCCAAAAAAAGCTGCTATCGACAGGTATTATAGAAGGAAAGACATTTGAGCGTGGCCTTTTATTGGATTTGTATCGTTCAGGAGATGCTTATACACATGGTACAGGACCAGGGAAGGGGATGTTGAAGTTTGATCCGCGGCAGATGGAACTTGACTTCTCACATGACCCTGAACCCGAAAGTATGTTTCCATCATGTGGAAGTTGCTCTTCCGTGTGTGACCTCCACCTTGTCGAAGAAATAAAAGGTAAAGAACATTATGGGGTAATTCTATGCGCTGATTGTAGATTCAAAAAATCTGACAAAATCGATACAAGCATTCCTCTTCCCTTAATCACTCGTGGGATTTTAAACCGCCTATTGACAATGAAAAATATTGAAAAGATTGATTCATCAGTTTCATCCTATAAAGAATTATTGGATAAAGAATTTCAAAGCAAATGGGATGCGTTAGCAAAAAGGAAACCTGGAAAGCAGGAGAAATTGAAGCTTGATAAGGGTGATGAGAAACAAGGGAAATTAATTCGATGACAAAACAGGAGAATGATTAATAGTTACTGTTGCCGAAATTTATTTAGAAGAATTAAACATAAGAAGCCTGGCAGCTCGAAATAGGAGGTTTTTCACCCTAGTAGAGGTCAGACCAAGAAACCCAATCATTTTATGAAAGACTTTTTAGAAAAAGGTGGCTGATTCTGGTGGACTCTGTTGTCAGAGGGGACGTCCATAAAATTATAAGAATCTTAAAAGGGATTTAGGTCATCCATAAAAAAGTTGGCCATTTCAAATGTACGCATAGCGCATAGGACATGGAGCATAGCGTATTCCCAATCGTAAAACGTAAGTCGCGAGTCATAAGGGGGAACCACGAGACATTAAATGCAAATTGGGGAGTGCGGAATTTAACTTATAATTGAGTCATAAGAGGAATGGGGGACGGGTTCCGATTTTTATTGAAGAGGAAATATAAGCAACGGTTCAGGCTTGCAAAATTGCAATTATCAGAGGAAAAGAACTGAAATCGCCCAGTAAAAGGAATCTGAGGGGTATTTAATATTGCAAAATTCACAGCCTGACCCCATTCCCTTTCCATAGAGGCAAATAAACGCAATAAATCAACAAACTAACGAAATGTCTCAAAGTTAAGGGGAAATATTAGAAACCCGTTATACAGCCCGGGGCACGTACCATCAGGACCGGCACGCAGCTAGCCCGGAAAACTTTATCGGTGACACTGCCCAGCGCCCAGCGGCTGGGGCCGGACCGACCGTGACTGGACATCACGATTAAATCGATACCTTCCTCTTCGGCGAACTTGGTGATGCTTTCGGCGGGATTGCCCATCAGCACCTTGCTCCGTACCGGGATTCCCTTGGCTTTCATTTTCTTTTCTACTTTGCCGAGATACCTCCAGGCTTGCCCCGTCATCTTGCCGAAAGTGACGGCAGTCTCCGCACCGACCCGGCCTAACCCTGCCTTGTCCGACCGGAGAAAAACCTCTTGAGCTTCTGGAGCACGTGTCCGGCCGACCAGACGCTCGGTTATACTGACCAGGACTACCTCTGTGGCACTACAGTTCTGTGCCAGTGTTTCCGCATAAATAAGGGCACATTCCGCAAGCTTGGAACCATCCAGCGGCACCATAATCTTTTGAAACATGTTTTTCTCCTTTAAATGCAGTCTAGCAGATTTTAACGAGTAAAACAAGTACGACTGGGCTTGCAATATTGCAATTCAAAAGATAGGGGGACAAATCTTTATTCTTGGCTATAGAAACCAGGGCTCCGGTGTCAGGTTGTTGGCGACAATCGAAAGGGAGCCACCTCTGTTACTTTTGGCTCCCTTTCGATTGTCGCCAACATGCCTTAAAAAGTCTTCAGCATGTCTGTTAATATCGTCGTAAGATAGAATAGGGGCAATTATTTCACTCTGGCTCATTGAGTTTTTCCAATGCACGAGCAAATTTTTCCAATTGTTCTCCGGTGAGTTTTTGCCCTTTTATGGTTCTAAAAAATAACGGCAGTTTAGCGACTATATTCTTATCTGCAAGCAAATCTTCAGGGATACGGCCTGCGTCAGTGCGTGCGATATCAAAGAACTCTAACCACTCATCACTCCCTTCTATGATTCCCAGGCATTTCGCATAGTTTGACAATTTTTCTCTCGATTGTGGCGGTGGTAATATTCCTCTTTCTATTTTACTGATATTTCCAGGATCCAATCCGTTTTCCAAACAGAATTGCCTCAACGTTTTTCGCATTTCCAAACGTTTCTTTTTAAAATACTCACCAAATAAAGCACCCATCTTAGCACCTCCCCCCTGTATTGTAAGATTTTTACAACGTTGTAAAAATATTACAACATAAAACTCTACTTGTCAAGCAGTTTTAATACTGCGAGTTTTCAAACTTTTTCTGTTAAATAATTAGAATGAGGGGGACGTCCATAAATTCATAAAATTTTATTTCCCAGGCCAAACCTTCCGCGTCCTTAAAGAATAGGAGGAGAAGCATTACAGCGAATACCGCAGTAGGCGACTGGTTTCGGAGGCCTGGGATTGGTTATGTCAGGGCTCAATATAGTAGGCATTAAATTACACCTTGATAGAATTATGGGGGATCAGAAAAATATCTGCCCTTAAATTGGGGGTTGTAGTATAATAAATCAAAAGGAGAAATTAAGATGGGCAAGAAATTACTTTCACCACCCCTACCTGGGTTGAAAGATAGTCCGGCTAAATCTGCAGAACCTCTTTGGTAGGAAGCAATTTCCTATAGGCCAAGAATACCCCTTGGCAAGAGACTTTGGGAAATTCGCGAACGGATAGTTGCCTCTCGCGAGCCTCTCTTCTTGTGGGAAGAGATTGAACAGTAAATTTCTGCCCAGCGGGGTGAGATTGAGTGACTCTTAGAAAAACCTTTGTAGACGAGGGTGTGCTTATCGCAGCTGTGCGAAGGAAGATGGCGACTTTAAGATTGGACCCAGGACAAATTGAAGTCGTAGATGACACCATGGCTGAAATCCTGCGCCATAAGACACCGGCGGAAAGAATTCGGATTGGTTTTACCATGTGGACATCGGCCCGTAATATGTTGATGACCCATTTGAAAAAAACTCATCCCGAGTGGAATAACGACAGGGTTGAGAAAGAGGTGGCAAGGAGGCTTTCACATGGGGCTATTTGAATTTCTCCAGAAGGTTGTAGGCGTTTTCGAACATCTTGGAATACCCTATCTTATAACGGGTTCGGTCGCGGCAATGGCATTTGGAGAACCACGATTGACGAATGACATTGATATTGTCGCAGCGATAGATGAAAAACACGTCAAAGATTTAGTGATGAGTTTCCCGTCGGATGAGTTCTATATTAGCGAAGAGATGGTAAGAGAGGCTATCCATCGCCAGGGACAATTTAATATCATACATCCCGAGTCCGGTATCAAGGTAGATGTAATCATAAAACAAGATACTCCATTCGATAACAGTCGGTTCGAGCGGTTGCTCCGGATTTATCCAGCAGAGTCCTATCAAGCCAATTTTGCTGCTCCAGAAGATGTAATCATAAAAAAGATGGAGTACTATAAAGCAGGAGGATCGGAGAAGCATCTTCGTGATATTACCGGAATTTTAAAGATCAGCGGGGAGACGGTAGATTGGGCCTACATCACAAAATGGGCAAAACGTTTGAACCTGACCGAGGTTTGGGGTGCCGTCCGAGAGAAACTCGGGAGAAAACCTTGAGAATTTTATTGCCAATGGAAGAATAGTCCGTCCGTAAATAGGTTAACACCACATTATTGACATTCTTATTTTTTTTCTGTCTATTATCATTTCTATTTTTTGTTATAATAGTCTCCTATGTCTGAGAGCAAAACTTTCCCTCCATCAGCGTGGCGTCCCCTAAAGAGACCCTTTTATCGGATACTATGGGCTGCAAATTCCTTCTCGATGATTGGGGTGTGGATACACGATGTGGGTGCAGCGTGGCTTATGATTTCCCTTGTGCCTACCCCATTCATGGTTGCCATGATCCAGACTGCCGCCGCATTACCTATGGCTTTGCTCGCCCTGCCTGCAGGCGCTTTTGCGGACATTTTTAACCGCAAGAAACTTATCTTTTCAACCCTTGTCTGGAGGATAGTCATAACGGGAGGATTGGGTCTCATCACGGTCCTCGGTTATACTACTCCTTCAATCCTTCTCATAGCCACCTTCGCCCTGGGTTTTGGTATGGCCATGAGTGGACCGGCATGGCAGGCTATCATCCCTGATCTTGTACCGCGTGAAGAAGTACCAGAAGCTGTCATGCTGGGAGCTGTAACCTTCAATATAACACGCGGTATAGGGCCTGCATTGGGAGGATTCATCGTGGCTGCAATAGGCTCAGGCGGGACCTTTCTTCTCAATGCGGCTTCCCTGCTTTGGGTTACCCTTGTCATAGGTTCATGGAAACATACGGTAACTAAGAGTACCCTGCCTGAAGAGCGGCTGATTGGAGCGATCCGTACCGGAATAAGATATGTGAGGAATGCCCCAGAGGTCAAGAATGCGCTTATTCATACGGGGGCGTTCGCCATCTGTGCAAGCGCAATGTGGGCACTCCTGCCGATTGTTGCAAAGCAGCATATGGGACTGGGCTCAATCGGTTATGGTGCACTTCTCGGCGTTTTCGGAGTGGGGTGTTTTTTGGGTGTCATCGTTCTACCGTGGACTCGCAGAAGATTCATGCTCAACCATCTCATTTCCATGTCCGTTGTCCTGTTTTCGGTGGTACTCTTTGCCATGTCCTATTTCCGGAACTTTCCATTATTGGCCTGTGCCATGCTCATCGCAGGTGTTTCGTGGCTTGCTCTTCTCTCTTCGCTCATGGCCTCACTTCAATCAGTGACGCCTTCATGGGTGTTAGGGAGGGTGATGTCCGTACATGCTCTGGTTTTTTTCGGTACTCAGGCAGGCGGAAGCGCCTTTTGGGGGTTTGCTGCAGGGATGATCGGGCTCCCTATGGCGCTGACCGGTGCCGGTGTGCTCCTCATCGTAAGTCTTGCTTTGACGCACCGGTACAAAGTGACCGCCGGTGAACGGCTTGACTTAAGTCCATCCAGAGAATGGACCCTTGCGCCCCTGATGACCCGGCCCGGCATGGAGGTAGGGCCTGTGCTTGTGTCGATTGAATACCGGATCGATCCCGAGAAGGCGCCCGATTTCATCCGGGCGATGGGCCCTATGAAGGCGATCAGACGCAAATATGGGGCAATCCGGTGGAACCTTTTCAGGGATGTGACTGATCCAAGCCGTTTCCGGGAGTCTTTTACCGTGGAATCGTGGGCAGGACATCTCCGTCAGCATGACCGATTTACCATATCTGACATCGCTATCTTAGAGCGCGTCTACTCCTTTAATCTTGATGGAAGACCCAAGAAGGTGGATCACTTTATTGCTGAGCCTGTGCCCAAGGCCAGTGTTGGCGATCTGGAAATAGAGCCATGATTCCTGCTGCATATAGTTTGTTTAGTGAGTAATGAAAGGAGTAATTGAATGGCCAAAAACCCAGAATTCCACAAACTCCTTGAACCCTTCCACATAGGAAAGGTGAAAACACGTAACCGGATCATTAAGGCAGCTTCAGGTACAAGTTTCTGGAATCCGGGAGAACATCGTATTACCGAAAAGGGAAAGGCCTTTTACGAGTCTTTAGCCAAAGGGGGGGTAGGTCTTATCATAGTAGAATCCCCGATCGTCGAATATCCGTTCGATGAGCCCGGGGACGTACGTCTGCGTATTGATGACGACAAGCATATTCAAGACATCAGTGAAATAGCTGACGTTATCCATCAACATGATTGCCCTGCCTTTGTACAGTTCTACCATCGTGGACCCTGGCTTCAACCCTATGCGCTTCATCGTCCTCACATCGCGGCCTCACCTGTCAGGGCGCCCGTATCCGATTTCGATTTACATGGTGAATCAGCACCAAGGGAGTTAACCATTGCCGAGATTGACGAACTGAGGGGTTTTTTTGTCACAGCAGCCTGCCGTTTAAAGAAAGCGGGGTTTGACGGCATTGAGCTTAATGCCGGTTGTGACCACCTTTTTGCCACGTTTTTATCTCGTTACTGGAATAAACGCCAGGATGTTTATGGTTTTGCGACTATGGAAAACAGGAGCCGTTTTTTAGTCCAAATCATCCGGGAAATCAAGAAAAGCCTTGGTGAGGATTTTCCTGTCATTGTCCTTATTAATGCTTTGGAGTTTGGGATGGGAGACCAAGGCATGACTTATGGTGAGAGTAAAACATTAGCCCAAATCCTGGAGAAAGCTGGGGTTGATGCTCTCCATGTCAGGTCCCATTGGCTCGGACATCATGTCGGGTCCTACAACCAAGAGAACCTTTTCTATCCGGAACCGCATATTCCTTTGAGATCTTTCCCGAGAGGGCTTGATTGGAGTCACAACGGAAAGGAAGTGAATGTCCCTGCAGCTGCTATCATCAAGAAGACGGTCTCGATACCGATCATTGCTGTCAGCGGCATAGAGCCCAAGCGAGGAGAGAAGATTCTACAGCAGGGCAAGGCCGACTTCATTGCCATGTGCAGACCCCTATTCGCCGACCCCGACCTCCCTAATAAGCTCGCCTCAGGAAGGTTAGATGATATCGCGCCATGCACTCGTTGCAGTACGTGCCAGAAAATGAATGGTCTGCCTAAAGAATGCCGGGTCAATGCCGCTTTGGGGACAGAACAATATGAGATCAAAAAAGCAGAGAAGGTGAAACGGGTTGTTGTCGTTGGGGGTGGCCCCTCGGGGATGGAAGCTGCAAGAGTAGCGGCATTAAGGGGGCATCAAGTGTTCCTGTGTGAGAAA